>JAEEGL014768763.1_pt1 | contig 27868 bp, 24 predicted proteins | sample 9134231 | NCBI WGS metagenome assembly JAEEGL01 (sample SAMN16246548, study PRJNA631951) | gut metagenome | biome: gut microbiome; feature: rumen; material: fiber-attached | host: Bos | place: Iran: Karaj | collected 2018-10
AAGGTCGCTGCCCAGGAAGGCTGCAACTATTTCACCTTCAACATCCCCAACACCGTCTGCAACGACTGCGGTCATATCGACAAGCGTTACCTGAAGGAGTGTCCCCACTGCCACTCGAAGAATGTGGACTATATGACCCGTATCATCGGCTATCTGAAGCGTGTTTCGAACTTCTCTCAGGCCCGTCAGGAAGAGGCTGCACGCCGTTACTATGCTATGGCAGACTAAGCGATGCTGAAGTACGTCAACTCTGACATCGTATTCCAGGAGATACCCGACGAAGTGACACTGGCAATCAACATCAGTAATTGCCCGTGTCACTGTCCCGGGTGTCACAGCCATTACCTATGGGAGGACATCGGCCTCCCGCTAAACACCGATGCCATCGACGCCTTCATCGGGAAGGTCGGCAGTGAGATCACCTGCATCGCCTTTATGGGTGGCGACAGCGATCCGAAGGGTGTGAACCAACTGGCACAGTACGTCCATGAGGAGCACCCCCAGTTCAAGGTCGCCTGGTACAGTGGCAAGACCGTCATCTCGCCACTTATCACCAAAAACGATTTCGACTACATAAAGATAGGTCCCTTCATCCGCCATCTTGGTCCGTTGAAGAAGCCTACAACCAACCAGCGACTCTATCGCCAAACCCCCCAAGGCGATTTCGAAGACATCACTTCCCGTTTCTGGCGTCAGGCATCGACATAATCCCGCTCAACAGCCCGTTGGGTGGGATTTCCTTTGTTTTTGACGATTCTTTCAAAATAAACGGGGTAGGGGGTAATGATTTGCCAAGCTTATCTGTATATATAGTAAAAGCAAGCGAGAAAAGATGCAAATGAGTGAGCAACAATTCAAAGAACTATTCCTTTCGGAGTACGACAGGATGTACAAGGCAGCCTACATCCTGCTGAACGACGAAGACGAGGCGAAAGATGTCGTACAAGACGTCTTCGCTAAGTTGTGGGCAGGTACCAGTCCACTTAGGGAGGAGTCACAGAGATTGTTTTTGCTGACTTGCGTCCGTAATCGCTGCCTCAACATCATTGCACAACGTCAGACTCGACTGGAGGCCGTCAGGCTCCTGATGCCAGATGCCATCGATAGTGGAGAGCATGACGAGGAGATGGTCAAAGCTGTGATTCACTATGTGGATGAGAGACTTACCCCTCAGACCAGCCGCATTATCAAGATGCACTATGACGAAGAACGTTCTTACAAGGAGATCTCTGACTCTCTCGGCATTAGCCTCTCGGCAGTCAATAAGCACATTGTGCAGGGGTTGAGGAAACTACGTTCAACTTTTAAAAACAGAGAAGCATGAAGAAAGAAGAGCAAATCAGGATGCTCCTGCATCCCGAGAAATACACAGATGAGCAGCTCGACCAGATGTTGGACGAGGTCAGCGCATCCGTGCCTGACGTCAACAGGGAATGGGCTAAGTTTGAGGCAGAGCACTTTGGGAACGAAAGACGAAAAGCGAAAAGTGAAAGACCTTTGTTTCTTAAGATAGCAGCCATGTTTGTGGGCGTGCTGATGCTCTCAGGCATCGCATACGCCACCATCAACCATTTCATCCAGATGGAGGAGAAGCCCAAGACGGCTATCACGGAGCGCAAGCCGGATATTAAGAAGGTAAAGAGGATTTATGGTGTGGAGAAGACTCCTACGAAGAAGGTCCCTATTATATTTAATAATGTGGAACTGCAACAGATCATGAAATATGTGGCCGATGGCTATGGTGTAAAGGTGACGTTTAAGAACAACGCAGCCCGTACCGTCCGCTTCTATCTGCAATGGGAGGCCGAGGATACACTTCAGGAGATTATCAACAAAATCAATCACTTCGAGAAAGTGCATCTGACACTCAACGAAGAAACTATCACCGTAGAATAAGTCAACACCATGAAACGTATATACCTACTCTTATTGTGCCTTGTTGCCATGAGCGCAAAAGCACAGCAACTGTCGCACGACTTCCAGAACACATCACTCAGCGAGGCGCTTATCTGGATAGACAATGCCCAGGATAATTACAAGCTCAACTTCATTTTCGACGAGTTGGAAGACTTTACCGTCACCACCCGACTGGAGGATGTTTCTGTTCCCGATGCCGTTCGTCAGGTGTGCGGATATTATCCCATGCACCTCACCATTGACCATCAGGATATCTATATTGAATGTACACAGAAGGAGGATGCCAAGGTGATTGGACGCGTGGTGGATGAACGTGGCAACCCCATAGAGTTTGCTAACATCTCTTTGCATAGTGAGGGCTTTATCAATGGTGGCGTGAGCAACGAGAATGGCGACTTTGTGATTCCCTGTAAAGAGAAGCAGATTACCCTGAAAGTGTCGTATATCGGCTATAAGACTGTTACTCGGAACGTCAGCGTGGGTAACATCGGCACGATCACCCTTCTGCCTGAGACCTATATGGTAAAAGGTGTGGAGATTAAGGGCGAAATACCACAGTACAAACCGACAACGGGAGGTATGACAGTCGATGTGCAGCACTCACTACTTCACGATATCGGTAATGCCGACGACCTTTTGTCGATGATTCCATTGGTTCAGGGTAGTGATGGAAAGTTCGAAGTGCTGGCCAAGGGTGAGCCTGAGATCTATATTAATAATAAAAAGGTACGCGACCCTAATGAGTTGAAGCGGCTGAAGTCTGCAGACGTCAAAAGTGTCGATGTGATTACAGCCCCTGGCGCTAAATACAATGCTGAAGTGAATGCTGTCATCCTTATCAAGACGCTGAAACCACAGGGCGACGGCTTCAGTCTGATGGCTACCAGTCAGACCTGGCGAAACAACCAGTGGAACAACTACGACGATCTGACGCTGAAGTATCGCACAGGTGGATTGGAGGCATTTGCCAATGTCGCCTTCGACTGGGGGCACTATAGCAATGATCAGGATATCGAACAACAACTGCATATCAGCAAGGATTTGTTTGATGCTTGTGCAGAACTGCCTGTCAGAAGCTCGTGGACGGAAATCCATTATCAGGCAGGCCTGAGCTATGATTTCAATGCCGACCATTCTATAGGTGTGAGTTTCTCGTCAAAAAAGAACCTCCATAATCGTTTTCATACGGACATGATGCAGCGCTATCTGAAAAACGGGGCTCTCGATGGTGACGTCCAACTGATAACGGATATTCACGAACAAGACAAACCTGTCTGGGAACTGAATACCTATTACGTCGGTAAAGTAGGGAAATTGGGTATTGATCTGAATACTACCGTATTACGACGTGAATCAGAGGATGATAACAGTCAGCAAGAAATAAGCAAGGAATACGGCAACCGCACCATCACCACCCTAACTAATGAAGACCGTAAAATGGTAGCAGGAAAGCTGGTGCTGAGCTATCCCGTCTGGAAAGGTGAGTTGAGCGCAGGATCAGAGGCTACGAGCACGAATAGTCGTGGTGGTAACGTCAACCTGGAGAATATCATACCAGAAAGCGACAACGAGATGAAGGAAAAGAATATAGCAGGATTTGCCGAATACCAGTTACAACTGGGCGAGTGGCGCTTGGATGCTGGTTTGCGTTTTGAGCACGTGAAGACAGACTACACCTCGTTTGGCGTCTGGCAGGATGAGCCTAGCCGCACCTATAACGACTGGTTCCCCAACCTCTCGGCAGCCTGGCAGAAGGGTAAATGGGGCGCACAGCTGAGTTACAGCAAGCGCATCACCCGTCCGCCATATCAGATGCTGACTTCGATGATTGTGTACGACAGCCGAATCCTATATGAAGGCGGCAACCCGTTGCTGCGCCCCTCCATCAGGCAGAGTATCGATTTTAACTTAACCTATTCGTGGCTGAACTTTACGACGGGTTTTACACGCGAAAACGACTTCTTTACCCATGTCGGCAATGTTTACGATGAAGAGAAAGAGATCGCCATCTTCCAGCCTGATAACTTCGACCATCAGGACCGTGTGTATGCCACCCTCGTAGCTTCGCCCAAGTTAGGCTTTTGGCAGCCAACGTTTTCACTGCATTATTATCAGCAGATGTTTGATACCGAAAGCTATGGGGCGCCAGAGAGAATGAACAAACCCGAATTCAGTTTCAACCTGCAGAGTTGGTTCGTTATCAATCCCACAACCAAGGCATTGGTACATCTCAACTATACAGGTGCTAATCATTGGGGATTTATGTATCGCGGCAGTAATTTTTACCTGAATGCCCGTGTGATGAAGACCTTCTTGAAAGGACGGCTTTCAGCAACGCTTTATGCCAACGATATCTTCCGCACGGCCAGAACCAAGGTGAACACCTACTATGCTATCGGCCAAACATTCCAAGACGTCTATACCTACACGCAATGTGTGGGACTGACCCTAAGCTATAACTTCAACGTCACAGGTTCGAAGTACAAGGGTACCGGAGCCGGCAACGAAGAGAAGAATCGACTGTAATCGGGAATTTCGTCGAAAAACATCCCCCATCTCGTCGAAAGTGATTTTGAACGAGATGGGGTTTTTCATACCTTTGCACCAGATTTTTAATTCAACGCGCAACAAATAATAAAAAAGCAAAGATATGAAACAGTTCAAAGCATTTATCGCAGCAGTAGTGATGATGACCATGTCATCAACCCTCATGGCCCAGACCACAGTAAAGGGCACGTTAATGGACGAGACCTTAGGTGAGAGCGAGCCTTTCGCCACCGTCCGAGTGTTTAAGGCAGGTCAGAAAGACAAGCCCGTGGCCATGTTCCTGACGAAGGAGGACGGACAGTTCTCGGAGCAAGTGAAGGGTAAGGGAAAGTTCGACATCGTGTTCAGCAGCGTGGGTAAGGAGGATCTCCTTCAGACCGTAGAACTGAGCAATGAGGGCACTCTCGACCTGGGTACCTTATATATTAAGGAGAATGCCACCATGCTGAAAGGCGTGGAGGTGGTCGCCCAGAAGCCGTTGGTGAAGATGGAGGTCGACAAGATGAGCTACAACGTGGCAGAGGATGAGGACTCGAAGTCAAATACCGTTCTCGACATGCTCCGCAAGGTGCCCATGGTGACGGTCGACGGACAGGACAACATCACAGTCAACGGCTCCTCTTCGTTCAAGGTGTATGTCGATGGCATGCCCAACGTGATGTTCTCCTCGAATCCCTCGATGGTGTTCAAGAGCATGCCCGCCACAGCCGTGAAGAGCATTGAGGTGATGACCAACCCTGGTGCGAAATATGATGCAGAGGGCGCCTCTGGTATTCTGAACATCGTGATGAACAAGATGACCCCCGCAGCAGGTGGTATGCCTTCGCAGAGTTACAACATGAACGGCTATACCGGTACTGTCCGTGCCTCGGCAGGTAACAAACAACTGGGCGGAAGCGCTTTCATCAGCGGTCAGCAGGGTAAGCTCTCCTATAGCGTCAACGCCATGACGAGCTATAACAAACCAGGTAACACCACCACCGAACTGGAGCAGATTCAGGATAACGGTGTGTCGCAGATCATGACCTCCAGCAACGACGTGAAGACCCCGTTCACCATGGGAAGCCTGACGCTGGGTTATCAGCTCGACGAGATGAGTGTCATCAACGCCACCGCACAGGTTAACACCATGTCGATGAAGAGCACAGGTCTCACCACCACCAAGATGTATGGCTATGATGTCGCTGACTTCAGTTACGACAGCAGCACCGACATGAAGAGCTCGCGTACCTCGTTCAACGGAAGCCTCGACTACCAGCGCTTCTTCAACAAGGAGCACACCCAGTCATTAGGTTTTACATATCAGTTGAGTTACAACCCTGCCACCACAGAGTCGACCAATAACTTCGGTGGCACACGCGGTGTGGGACTGCCCGACCTGTCGAGCCGTTACTCTGAGAACGATGACAAGACCATCAACCACATCTTCCAGCTCGACTACACCATGCCTCTGGGTGTTGGTCAGACACTGAGTCTCGGTGGAAAACTGCAACTCCACGATGCCACCTCAGAGTCGAAGTACTATCTGATGGGTGTCTATGATCCGTCTACCAGCAGTGATTATGAGTACAAGAACAAGATCCTTGCAGGCTATGGTGAGTATGTCGGCAACTACAACAAACTCGGTGTGAAGGCAGGCGTTCGCTATGAGTACACTTGGCAGGATGTAGAGTATCATCTCGGCAATGGCTCCGACTTCAGCACCAGCTACGGCAGTCTCGTGCCCACAGCCAGCATGCAGTACACCCTCTCACAGGGCAGCAACCTCGGTCTTACCTATAACATGCGCATCAGCCGTCCGGGTATCACCTATCTGAACCCCTATGTCGACAAGACCAATCCCATCGCCCTCAGCTATGGTAACCCCGACCTCGAGGTGGAGAAGGCCCATAATATCTCGCTGGTTTACAATATGTTCACTCCGAAGCTGATGGTCAACCTCAACCTGCACCACAACTTCACCGACAATGCCATCTCGCAGTATAGCTTCTACGACAGCGACAACCTGCTGAACACCACCTACGGCAACGTCGTACAGCGCCACCAGACAGGTCTGAGTGCCTATGTGAACTACCTGCTCACTCCGAGTACACGCCTCTTTATGAACGGTGGTCTGAACTATACCGACCTACGCAGTGATGCCCTGAACCAGAGTAACAGCGGATGGACTGCCAACATCATGGCAGGTCTGCAGCAGACACTTCCTTGGGACCTGAAGCTCAGCGCCTTCGCCATCACCTCTACGAAGAACTACACCCTACAGGGATGGAGCGGCGGATTCAACATCCTCACCGCCAGCCTCTCGAAGTCACTGTTCAACGACAAACTCACCTTGGGCGTACAGGGTATTATGGGTCTCAACAAGGGTGGCAACCTGAACATCGAGAGCAACAGCCGCGGTCAGAACTTCACCTCGTACACCAATGTCAAAGTACCCATCTACGGCGTGACCTTCACCGTCAGCTACTCCTTCGGTAACAGCAAGGTCAGAGCTAAGCAGCACGTCAGCCGCGTACAGAACGACTTCATTGAGCAGCAGTCGCAGGGTGAGATGCTTAACAGCGTAGGCTCTGGCAGCACAGGCAGCGGAACAACAAGCGGCAATATGCCCCAATAACATCATTCCACATAAGTTTTCTCTCCCGCGTTGAGATAATGCGGGAGAGATTTGGTGGTTTCAGGATTAATAATTATCTTTGCAGCATGAAAGTAAATATCACTCGACAAGACGTCACATTCTACGGTCTGCAGATAGCAGCATGGTTGGCATTCCTGATGGTGCCGGCCATCTCTGCTTTCATCGCGACGCAGAGTTGGACGGGCGCCATGAGGGCTTTCGACATGAATGCCAGGATCCACTGGACGTCGGCCGCCATCTATTTCTTCAACGCCCTCGTCCTCGTGCCTTGGGGCTATTACCGCAACCGCCGATGGATGTTCTGGGTGGGCAACGCCCTCATCCTTGCTGCGTTGGTTTATGTTTTCTTCTATGATTTTAATCCGAAGGTGTTTATCGAGCATATTCCTGACGAACGTTATCGTCAGTATGCCCTTGCCAATTTCTACGCCTCGTCGTTAGTGGCGATTCTCATGAGCGCCTTCCTGGCTGGGATAGCCCTGCTGGTGCATCATGTCCGCCGTTCGCTGGTGGTCAAGCAACAACTGAAGGAGGAGCATCAGAAGCGCACGGAGGCAGAACTCGAGTGGCTGAAGAACCAGCTGAACCCGCACTTCCTGTTCAACACACTGAATAATATCTCGTCGCTCGTGCAGATCGACGCCGACAAAGCACAAGACGCCATCGCCCAACTGAGTGACCTGATGCGTTATGCGATGTATGAAACGCGTCATGAGATGGTGCCTATTCAGGGAGAAGTGGAGTTTATGCGTAACTACATAGAACTGATGAAGCTGCGCTGCAACGACAAGACGGAGGTCAACTCTCATCTCTCCATTCTCAATTCTAAATTGGAAATCGCTCCACTCTTGTTTATCTCGCTCATCGAGAACGCCTTCAAACATGGTGTCAGCAGCAGCCGGGCCTCGAAGATCGACATCCGTCTGGAGCAACAGGATGACAACCTGGTCTTCACCTGCGACAACACCAACTTCCCCAAGGACGATACGGACCGCAGTGGTTCGGGCATCGGCCTTGAGAACACCCGTCGCCGTCTCGACCTCATCTATCCAGACCGTTATACTTGGGAGCAGTCCTTGGATGGTGACATTTACCACGTCTGTATCACGTTAAATTGTAAATAGTAAATTGTCAAATAGTAAATTATCCTGTATCATCGTCGACGACGAGCCGTTGGCTGTCAAGCTTCTGGAGTCCTTCGTTACCAAGACGCCAGACCTGACGCTCCTGGCCTCCTTCACGGACTCCGTTGAGGCCATCAACGCTGTCAAGGAGCAGAAGCCCAACCTGCTCTTCCTCGATATCCAGATGCCCGACCTCAATGGCATGGAGTTGGCCCACATGATACCCTCAGAGACACGCGTCATCTTCACCACCGCCTTCAAGCAATACGCCTTCGAGAGCTACGAGGTGCGTGCCCTCGACTTCCTCCTGAAGCCCATCCGCTATAATAAGTTCCTCGCCGCCATCGAGAAAGCGAAGGAGTGGAATTCGTGGAGGGTGGAAGGTGGAGGGTGGAAGGAGAATACTCCTGCGGCAGATTCACGGGAAGAGAGTAATCTCCCTCCACCCTCCACCCTTAACCCTCCACCAAAAACCCTCTTCCTCAAAGTCGACGGCGAATACCGCCAAATCGCCATCAGCGACATCATCTACGTCAGTGGCATGAAAGACTACGTGATGTTCTACCTTGAGAGTGAGCGCCGTCCGCTGGTTACCTACCTCCGGATGAAGGCCGTCGAGGAGATGCTGCCCCCACAGCAGTTCATGCGCGTTCATCGCTCCTATATCGTTGCCTTGGAGAAGATCCGTAAGGTAGACCGTAACGACTGTATTTATATTGGCGATGAGATCATCCACGTCACAGAGGCTTATCTCCCCGCCTTCCAACAATATCTCAATTCAAAATTCCCTGGAAAATGAAAAAGTTTCTCCTTCTCGCCCTCCTGGCCCTGATGAGCCATAGTGCATTCTCCGCCAACAAAACGTTCCCCCCAAAGGGAGCCTTCATCAGCCCTGCCGACAAGCACATCCTTTACACGGGCCGAATCAGTTTCACCAACCCCGAGCGCCCCGCCTGGAACTTCCCCGGTGTGCAGATCGTGGCCGCTTTCGAAGGCACGTCGCTGAAGATGATGGCTAAGCCTGGTAGTGGTTACTTCATGGCCCAGATCGATGGGGCAGAGCCCTTCAAGGTGGCCTTCCGTGGTGAGCGTGACTCCGTGGTGAGCCTTGCCACAGCCCTGCCTGATGGCCGTCACACCGTGCGCCTGATGTATGCTATCGAGGGTTATGAGATGTATCCCGAGTTCTGGGGTTTCCTGCTCGACGAGGGCCGTTCCCTTGCAGAGCCTCCCGCTCTGCCGACGAGGAAGATCGAGTTCATCGGCAACTCCATCACCTGCGGTTATGGCAACGAGGGTACCGACAAGAATGAACACTTCCAGTACGAGACCGAGAACCACTATTACTCCTATGCTTCTATCACCGCCCGCAACCTCAACGCCCAGCACTGGGTGGTGGCGCGTAGCGGCATCGGTGCCTATCGCAACTATGGCGACGTGAAGACGGGCTCTCCCCGCAGTTGTATGCCTGTACAGTACGAATATACGGGTTATGCCCTCGATTTGGATTTGCGCCAGGAGGCCTCTTTCCTCAAAGAGAAGTGGGACTTCAGCCGCTATCAGCCAGATGTCGTCTGCATCAACCTCGGCACCAACGACCTCTCTACCCGCAATTACGACTTGAAGCTTCTCAAGCAGGGTTACCAGAAGCTCTATCAGCTGGTCCGCAAGCATAATCTGAAGGCCAAGATCGTGTTCCTGACGGGGTCCATGCTTTACAACCAAGAGCAGAAAGAAGCCAAACAGTTACTCGACGAGGTAACCGCTGAGGCCCAGAAGGCCGGCGATAAGGAAGTCTATCGTTTCGACATGTCGCACATCGACAGCGATGCCTTTTACGGCAACGACTGGCACCCCAACATCTATCAGGATGAGAAGATGGCAGGCGAGCTCACTGCCTATCTCCGAGGCTTGATGAAATGGTTCTGAGAATGCCCATCAGCTTGTCCATCGTCTCTGCCCGAAGCATGGCGATGCGCGTCTGACGGAAGTTGGGGATGCCCTTGAAGATCGGTGTGGCGGCGAGATGACGGCGTGTGTGCAGGATGCCCCGCTTCTCGTCGATGCGCTCCACGTTGATGCGCAGCAGCTCCTCAAGAATAGCCATTTTCTCGTTGAAATCGAGGTTTTCGCGACTGAATATCCAAGGACAGCCGAAGGTGGCGCGCCCTATCATCACGGCATCCACGCCATAGGTGTCGAAGGCCTTGTCGGCCTCGTCGAGCGAGTGGATGTCGCCATTGCCGATGATGGGAATATGGATCCTTGGGTTGCGTTTCACCTCGCCGATGAGCGTCCAGTCGGCCTCGCCCGTGTACATCTGCGAGCGCGTCCTGCCGTGAATGGTCAGCGCCTGGATGCCGCAGTCCTGCAGCTGCTCAGCCAGCGAGGTGATGATCAGCTGCTCGTGGTTCCAGCCCAGACGCGTCTTCACCGTCACGGGCAGTTTCACGGCATCCACCACCTTCCGTGTGATCTCCAGCATCTTCGGGATGTTCTGCAGCATACCAGCCCCAGCCCCCTTGCCAGCCACCTTCTTCACCGGGCAGCCGAAGTTCAGGTCTATCACATCGGGACCAGCCTGTTCCACAATCTTTGCCGCCTCCACCATCGCCTCCACGTCGCGACCATAGATCTGTATGCCCACAGGGCGTTCTGTGTCGCTGATGGTCAGCTTCGAGATGGTCGACTTCACGTCGCGTATCAGCGCCTCGGCACTCACGAACTCCGTATACACCATCGCCGCTCCAAACCGCTTGCACAGCAGTCGGAACCCGATGTCCGTCACGTCCTCCATAGGCGCCAGGAACACGGGGCGCTCGCCGAAATCAATGTTTCCTATCTTCATTCTGGCTGCAAAGGTACTCAATTTTCCGCTTATCACTGCTGAAACGCAAAAACTTTTTTAATAAAACCTTCTTTATTTCCATTATTTTGTTTACCTTTGCAGCCAGTTAAACTTTAAAACTTTTATGAAGAACAGTTATGGAACAATTATTGCACTATGTGTGGAAGCACAAGCTGTTTCCATTAAGGGAATTGCTGACGAGCGACGGACAGACCGTCGAGGTGATCGATTCTGGGCTGCACAATAGAAACGCAGGCCCGGACTTCTTTAATGCGAAAGTGAGAATCGGACGGACGTTGTGGGTGGGCAATGTGGAGATCCACGACAAGTCGAGCGACTGGTATCTGCATGGTCACGACAAGGACAAGAACTACGACAATGTAATCCTGCATGTGGCTGGGGTACTCGACGCAGAAGTGATGAACACCAACGGCGAGTTTATCAAACAGATGCAACTTGACGTGCCAGACAACGTCAGGAATCACTATGAGGAGTTGTTGAAGACAGACAGCTATCCGCCTTGCTATAAGGTGATTCCGGACTTGACACGTCTGCTGGTTCATTCCTGGATGGCAGCGCTGCAGACGGAGCGGTTGGAGCAGAAAACCGAGGCCATCAAACGACGGGCAGAACAGTGTGGTGGTTCCTGGGAGGGGGCCTACTTCGTGACATTAGCCCGTAACTACGGCTTTGGCATCAACGGCGACGTGTTTGAACAGTGGGCGCAGAGTATTCCGCTCGATGCCGTGAACCACCACCGTGACGATCTCTTTCAGATAGAGGCCATCTTCATGGGTCAGGCAGGACTGCTCGAACTGGAGGCGATGCCAGAGTATTATCAGAAGGATGCCCTCAACGAAGGTTACTTCGCCAAGTTACGCAACGAGTACCTCTATATGGCCCACAAATTCTCGATGAAACCGATTGATTTCCACCTTTGGCGGTTCCTCAGGTTACGTCCCCAGAACTTCCCACACATCCGAATCTCGCAGTTGGCGAACCTCTACTATCAACAGAAGGCAGGACTGAGCCAGTTGGTGGAGTGTGAGACCATCGAACAGTTGAAGAAGCTCTTTTCATCGCACGTTACACCCTATTGGGAGACGCATTACACCTTCGGCTCCACCAGTTCGAAGACGGAGAAACACTTGGCTTATGGCTCGCTGAACCTCTTGATGATCAACACCGCCATCCCGATGCTCTTCGCCTATGGACGTCATCGTTCGAAGGAGGTGCTCTGCGATCGTGCCTTCGACTTCTTGGAGCAGTTGAAGGCAGAGAATAACTATATCATCCGCATGTGGCAGCAGGTAGGTCTCCCCGTTCAGACGGCTGGTGACTCACAGGCGCTCATCCAACTTAAAAAGGAGTATTGTGACAAGAAGGATTGCCTCCGTTGCCGCTTCGGATACGAGTATTTAAAAAGGAAATAATATGGACCAGGAAGTATTTTACACAATGGCGCTGACGCGCTTGACGAACTTCAATTACCAGCAGGCGCTGGAACTGTATAAGGCAGTAGGGAGTGCACAACTGTTGTTTGAACATAGGAATGAGATTGGCGATATCATCAAGGATGTCTCGCCACGGTTGGTGGAAGCCCTGAAGGACTGGAGCGAGCCGATGAGACGGGCCGATGCAGAACTCCGTTTTATGGAAGAGCACCGCATTCGGGCTCTCACGCTGACGAGTGACGACTTCCCACAGCGATTGGCAGAGTGTCCTGACGCACCAATCGTCTTATATTATACAGGCAACGCCGACCTGAACCAGACGAGAATCATCAGTATTGTGGGCACTCGAAGGATGACAACTTACGGCGAAGACTTGATCAGACGGTTTGTCAGAGACCTGCGGCAGTATTGTCCGGAGGTTTTGATAGTCAGCGGATTGGCCTATGGAGTAGATATTTGTGCCCACAAACAGGCTTTGGAGAATAGTTATCCGACGGTGGGTGTGCTAGCACATGGACTTGACCAGATCTATCCTTATCGCCATCGGGAGGTCGCTGCTAAAATGATCAACCGCGGTGGACTGCTGACGGAGTTCATGTCGCAGACAAATGCCGACAAGCCCAACTTCGTGCGTCGTAACCGTATTGTGGCAGGTATGGCAGATGCAACCATTCTGATTGAAAGCGGCGTTAAAGGTGGTGGGTTAATAACGGCCGACATCGCGCAAAGCTATGCCCGAAGCGTCTTTGCTTTCCCAGGCAACGTTGGACAGGAGTTTTCCGAAGGGTGTAACAATTTCATTCGTGACAATGGTGCCGGACTGATCTCTAATGCCGAAGACTTTGTGAAGGCGATGGGGTGGTTCGATGAGACTCGCAGACAGCAAGCTTTGGCCGATGGAATCGAGCGAAATCTATTTCCAGACCTCACTCCAGAGGAGCAGCAAGTGGTCAGTCTGCTCCAACAGACCAACGACCTACAGCTCAACATCATCACCGTGAAGACAGGCATCCCCATCGGGAGTCTCACGGCCCTGCTTTTCCAACTGGAGATGAAGGGTGTGTTGAAGCCTTTGGCGGGTGGCATGTACCATCTTTTGCTGTGAAATAATCGTAATAATGCAAAAATAAACGATACATCATGCACATTATATAAAAAATATGAGTACTTTTGCAGCGACTAAATTAATAATAGGGTATGAAAATAGCATTGATCGGCTACGGCAAGATGGGCAAGATGATCGAACAGATCGCGCTGGACCGTGGCCATGAGATAGTGAGTATCATTGACATCGACAACCAGCAGGACTTCGACTCTGAGGCTTTTGCTTCTGCCGATGTGGCTATCGAGTTTACGGCCCCGCAGGCTGCCTATGGCAACTACTTGAAAGCCTGGGCGAAGGGCGTGAAGGTGGTGAGTGGTTCGACAGGTTGGATGAAGGAGCACGGCGACGAGGTGCGCAAGGCCTGCAGCGAGGGTAAGACGCTCTTCTGGGCCTCGAACTTCAGCATCGGTGTGGCCATCTTCTCGGCTGTGAACCGTTATCTGGCGAAGATTATGAATGAGTTCCCGCAGTATGATGTGGAGATGGAGGAGACGCACCACGTGCACAAACTCGACCATCCCAGTGGCACGGCCATCACGTTGGCCGATGAAATCGTGGAGAATATCGACCGTAAGGAGGCGTGGAAGGAGGATACGACGGACAAGAGGTTCCTGCGCATCGATCATATCCGTCGTGGTGAGGTGCCTGGCATCCACACCATCCGCTATGACTCGGAGGCTGATCTGATCACGATCACTCACGATGCCCATAGCCGTAAGGGCTTTGCCCTCGGTGCTGTGCTGGCTGCGGAGTACACGAAGGAGCATCAGGGACTGCTGACCATCTCGGATATGTTTAAATTTTAATAGTTTACAGTTGACGGTTTACAGTTTACAGTTGATTTGCTAGCAAGCCATTCTTAGACTCAGATGTAATCATCTGTAAACCGTAAACTGTAAACCGTAAACAAAAATAAAAGGAAATGGAAAAGAAGAAATTGAATATGAAAGTGCAGTGGACGAAGTTCATCGTCGTGCTGGTCTTGTATCTGCTCTTCCTCTGGTGGGTCAAGAGCTGGTGGGGACTGCTGGTAGTGCCGTTCATCTTTGATGTCTATATCACCAAGAAGATCAAGTGGCAGTGGTGGAAGGAGGCCGAGCGGCCCGTGAAGTTCGTCATGTCGTGGGTCGATGCCATCGTGTTTGCCCTTGTGGCCGTGTATTTCATCAACCAGTTCTTCTTCCAGAACTATGTGATTCCATCGAGTTCTCTGGAGAAGTCGTTGCTGACGGGCGACTACCTGTTTGTATCGAAGGTCAGTTATGGCCCCCGCATCCCGCAGACACCGCTGACGATGCCGTTGACGCAGCACACGCTGCCGGTGGTGGAGTGCAAGAGCTATTTCGAATGGCCCCACTGGGACTACCGTCGTGTGAAAGGTCTGGGTGAGGTGCAGCTGAACGATATCGTGGTGTTCAACTTCCCTGCTGGCGACACGCTCTGCTCAGCACCGCAGTATCAGGCCTACGATTATTATCAGATGTGTTACAGCATCGGCTATCAGATCTATCCGAACCGTCCTGATCCCGACTCATTGTCGGCAGAGCAGAGGATACAGTATTTCGATGCCATCTATGCTGCAGGTCGCAATGAGCTGTGGCGCAACCAGGCAGAGTATGGCGAGATCATTACGCGTCCGACAGACCGTCGTGAGAACTATGTGAAGCGTTGTGTGGGCCTGCCCGGACAGACGCTCGAGATCCGTAACCACATCGTGTATCTCGATGGCAAGGCGAACAAGGAGCCCGAGAATGTGCAGTATACCTATCGCGTCAAGCTGAAACAAGCGATTCCCGAAGAGGTGATGGACGATCTGGGCATCTCGATGGAGGACCTCACGAGTCTGAACACCCTTGGCTATATGCCGCTGACGAAGCACGCCGTTGCTTCGCTTCAGGGTAGGAAGGACATCGTGGAGAGCGTGACGCTCAACACCGATGCCAACGACCTGGAGATCTATCCGCTGAACGGTAACAAGCACTGGACGAGAGATAACTACGGTCCTGTGTGGATTCCTAAGAAAGGCGAGAAAATCAAGTTGACACTGGATAACATCGCCGTCTATGAGCGTCCCATCAAGGTGTATGAGGGTAACAAACTCGAGATCCGCGACGGTAAGATTTTCATCAACGACCAGGAAGCCCGCGAGTATACCTTTAAGATGGACTACTACTGGATGCAGGGCGACAACCGCCACAACTCTGCCGACTCGCGTTACTGGGGTTTTGTGCCAGAGGATCACATCGTGGGTAAGCCGATTTTTATCTGGTGGTCGAGCGATCCGGATCATAGCGGCGTAGGAGGCATCCGTTGGAATCGACTGGGAAGGATCGTGGATAATATCAAGTAGAATATGGTTTGTAGTTTACAGTTTACAGTTTACGGTTTACAGATGATTACACTGTGGGCTCAGAGGGGCTTGCCAGCAGATCAACTGTAAACCGTAAACTGTCAACTGTAAACAAAAATAATATGCAAAACGTTCTGCTCAGTACAACCTATTTCGGCCCGGTGCAGTGGTATCAGAAGCTGCACGGGGCCGAATGCGTTTGGATAGAACAGTGGGAGAGTTTCCAGAAGCAGACCTATCGCAACCGCTGCCTTATTGCTACGACGCAGGGCATCCAAGCTCTCACCGTCCCGACAGAACGGGGAGGTTCGCCACTCATCAAGGACACGCGTATCAGCGACCACGGCAACTGGCGCCATCTGCATTGGAACGCCCTGATGAGTGCCTATGGTGAGTCGCCTTTCTTCGAGTATTATCAGGATGATATCCGTCCCTTCTTTGAGCAGCGCTGGGACTATCTGATCGATTTCAACGAGGCCATCCGTGCGAAAATGTGCGAACTCATCGATATCACCCCCAGCGTCTCTCTTACCACAGAGTATACTCCTTCCTCCCTCCTCCCTTCTCCCTCCTCAACAAACGACTATCGCTCCGCCATCCGTCCCAAGAATCCGGAGGCGGATCTCGACTTCGAGTCCAAGCCTTACTATCAGGTGTATCAGCAGAAGCACGGCTTCCTGCCTAACCTCTCCATCCTCGACCTCTTGTTTAACATAGGGCCCGAGAGCATCTTCTATCTTTGATCAATATAACTAATCAATAAATATAACAAGCAATGAAAAAGATTATGAATTGGGTGTTTGCCGCCACCATCATTTGCGGCACAACGTTAGGAATGACCTCTTGTAAGAAGGCCACCGCTCAAGAAGACAATCCCGCTATGCCCGCTGCGTCAGTGCAGTCTGCAGAGCTGATTCGTACCAGCCAGAGTTGGGATGGTGTGGAATTGCCCGACTATCTGCAGGGACGCCCTGAACTGGTAGCCGTGAAGTATGAGTTCCCTGCAGGACAGAAGCTGGGCTGGCACCACCACCCGGTGATGAACTATGGCATCCTGGTGCAGGGTGAACTGACCATTATCGGACAGGATGGCCAGGAGAAAGTCGTGCATGAGGGTGAGGCCGTCGTAGAGATGGTGAACACCATCCACCATGGTGAGAACCGAGGCACGAAGCCCGTCATCCTCTACATGTTCTACCTCTCACAGAAGGATCTGCCCTTGGCCGTGCAGCATCCTGAGATTCCTTTAGACTAATTGGGATAGCAGCAGGATATGGCGTCCTTCCACACGAATGACGCCATCCTGCTTCAATTCATTCAGACAACGCAAAAGAGAGTATTTCTGAATTCCGAAATGCTCAGCTAACGCCTGCCTTGAAAGGGGCAGAAGGATGTTGTCGGTCTGTTGCAGTCTGCTTTGTTCCTTCAGGTAGAGGCACACCTTTTCCCTAACACTCATGGAAAGCATGCGCACTTTCTTGGTTAATACCGAAATGATGTTCGAGAGCATGCGAAGATAGTTTGTCATCAGCCTCGGATCGCTATGCATCATTTTCTCAAGATCTTCGGGTGTCAGACGCAGGACAGCGGTATCGGTATTGGCCTCGACGGTCACGGGATAATGGTTGTCGCTGGCATAGAGGAATGCCGGAGCCAACAGCATACCTGTCTGATGGTTTGCCATCCGGACGATATGACCCGATGGGGCAGTGATATACGCCACCATCTCGCCACTGATGATGATGTCGGCATATTGGCAGACAGAAGCTTCATAGGCCAGGACATCGCCTTTGTGGAAGCGAACAATCCGGTAACGGATGATGTGCATCAGGTCTATAATCTCCTGATCTTTCAGATCCTTAAATAGCGGGCATTGCTTCAGCCCTTGTAATGTGTCAATGTCCATAATGTGCGCAAAAGTAAGGAAAAACTGTGAATAATTCCAAAAATTAACAACAATTATGCGGTGTCAGTAACAATTGTTACCACACCTTTTCCCCATAAATGATTATATTTGCCGCCAAACTTGAATATTCTACGCATGAGTTGGAAAAAGATATTAACACTGAAAGACTGGTTCTCCTATCGTCAAAAGGTGGGATTGCTGGTTGTGGCAGGTGTGATATGCGGACTTGGCGGACTGTTTATGTATCTGCTTCGCGCGCATACGTACTTTATAGGTGACAATCCGTCGGCCTGTGTCAACTGCCACATCATGACGCCTTATTATGCTACGTGGAGCCACTCCTCGCATGGACGGGATGCTACGTGCAACGACTGCCATGTGCCTCACCAGAACCTTGCCCTGAAATACGGTTTCAAGGCGATGGACGGACTGAAGCACACGGCTTATTTCGTGACCCATGCTGAGCGTCAGGCGCCTATGGCCGAAGAGCTGACGGGTCAGGTGGTGATGGATAACTGTATCCGCTGCCACACCCAGCTGAATCAGGAGTTTGTGAAGACGGGCCGTATGGGCTATATGCAACAGAAGGCCCAGGGCGGCAAGGTGTGCTGGGACTGCCATCGCAACGTGCCGCACGGCGGCATGAACTCGCTGATGGCTACGCCGAATGCAGAGGGTGTGACACCGCTGCCGCCATCACCAGTTCCCGACTGGCTGCAGAAGATGATGAAAAGGTAAAAAGGTAAAAAAGTAAAAGATATGGCAAAGACATTAAAGAAATGGCAAGGATGGGCACTCTTCGGAGGCTCAATGATTGTGGTGTTCCTGCTGGGACTGCTCGTTTCGTCGTTGATGGAACGCCGTGCTGAAGTGGCAAGTGTGTTTAACAACAAACGCGTTGAGTTTGAGGACAGTATCGTGGCTCAGAACGAGAGGTTCAAGGCCGACTATCCGCGTGAGTATGAGACGTGGTCGATGACTGAGGACACTACGTTCAAGTCGAAGTATAACTCGTCGCAGGAAGTGGATGTGCTGGAGCAGCGTCCTGAGATGGTGGTGCTGTGGGCTGGCTATGCTTTCTCGCGCCATTACAACACCCCTCGTGGTCACAAGCATGCTCTGGATGACATGCGCAAGATTCTGCGCACAGGCAATCCTGGTATCGATGGCGATGCAGACATGCAGCCCGCTACCTGTTGGACGTGTAAAGGTCCTGATGTGCCTCGCATGATGCGTGAGCTGAGCGACTCGAAGTCTGTGATGGATCCTGCTAACTTCTATGCCAAGAAGTGGAGCGAGCTGGGTGCCGAAGAGGTGAACACCATCGGCTGTTCAGACTGTCACGATGCCAAGACGATGGACCTGCGTCCTGCACGTCCTGCGCTGTATGAGGCATGGGCTCGTGTGGGCAAGGATGTCAAGAAGGCCAGCCATCAGGAGATGCGCTCGCTGGTATGCGCCCAGTGCCACACAGAGTACTACTTCATCAAGCCCGATGACCCGCAGAATCCCGGCAAGGCCAACTACCTGGTGTTCCCGCAGCACTACGGCATGACTTGCGAGGCTGCTGAGAAGTGGTTCGACGAGATTAATTTCTACGATTACATCCACGCCCTCTCCAAGACGCCGATCCTGAAGGCTCAGCATCCGGGTTACGAGATTGCCCTGCAAGGCATCCATGCTCAGCGCGGCGTATCGTGTGCCGACTGCCACATGCCTTACAAGCAGGAGGGTGGGGTGAAGTTCAGCGACCACCATATCATGTCGCCGTTGGCCAATATCGACCGTACCTGCCAGACCTGTCACCGTCAGGATGCAGAGGTGCTGCGTCAGAACGTCTACGAGCGTCAGGAGAAGTGTACCGAGGTGCGCGACCGTGCAGAAGCAGAGCTGGCACGTGCCCACTTCGAGACCAAGTTCCTCATCGACAAGGGTGCTACAGAGGCTGAACTGAAGCCCATTCAGGATCTGCTCCGCAAGAGCCAGTGGCGTTGGGACTATGCCATCGCCTCGCATGGTGCTACCTTCCATGCACCTCAGGAGGTTACCCGTCTGCTCTCTCACTCCGTCGACTATGCCCAGCAGGCTCGTCTGCTCATCGCTCGTCTGGCAGTGAAGTACGGACAGACTGGTGAGATTCCCGTACCCGACTACTCTACTAAAGCAAAGGCTCAGCAGGCAATCGGTCTCGACATGCAGAAGCTGAACGACAAGAAGCAGCGCTTCATGCAGGAGATCGTTCCAAAGTGGATAGACGAGGCCAAGAAGAATGGCAAACTCATCGAAATCTAATCTGAATTATCATTATCGAAAGGCAGGCCTTATTTGACCTGCCTTTCTTTTGTGTACAAACGCCTTATTCGCTATAATTGTGGTCAATCACAATGCTGATGTCCTTATCAGGCAGCATGGCTTTTAGCTCTTCTTGGAGCTGACGGCTGAAAGCAGGCTCGTCGTGGACGGAAATGTCGGGCACCACATCGACGGACACACGATTCTCGCGCTCATAGTAATAGAATCCATGAACCTGCGTGATGTCCTGATGACGGCCGAGGGTCTGCATCACTGTGTTTTGCAGTTCAGTGTGCTTGTTCGCGCCAGTAGCGACGGCGTAGATGCCAATGGTCATGATGATGCCATGACGCTCGAACATCTGTTCAGTGATGCTACGCGTCAGACCGTGAATCTGATGAGCATTCATCGTGTCATAGACATTCACGTGCAACGAGCCTATCAACACATCGGGGCCGTAATTGTGGAGGATGATGTCATACACGCCGTGTACACCGTCGAAGGCGAGCACCTCCTGTTTGATCTGCTTCAGGAGTTCGGGTGAGATACGGCTACCCAGCAGTTCATTGACGGGTGAAGCCAGCATCTCGACACCAGCCTTGATGATGACTAACGAGATAAGGGCTCCCAAGATGCCGTCGAGCGATACGTGCCACAACAGCATGATGCCTGCTGATACGAGCGTTGACAGCGTGATGACGGCATCGAAGAGGGCATCTGAGCCAGAGGCTATCAGCGCGTCGCTGCTCAGTTGTTCGCCCTTTTTCTTCACGTAGCGGCCCAACACGAGCTTCACGATGATAGCCACCACGATGACTACGAGTGTTACGGTGGTATATTCTGGTTCTGTGGGGTCGAAGATCTTTTTCACCGACTCTATCAGTGAGGTGATGCCTGCTGAGAGAACGATGACGGCGATAATGATGGCACTAAAGTATTCGATACGGCCGAAACCAAAGGGATGCTCACGGTCGGCAGGACGTTGAGAGAGTTTGGTGCCAATGATGGTGATGACGCTTGACAATGCGTCGCTCAGGTTGTTCACGGCATCCATCACGATGGCAACGGAGCTTGCAAGTATGCCTACTACAGCCTTGAATGTTGCCAGCAGCACATTGGCTGCAATACCGATGATGCTGGTGCGGATGATTTGTGCGGAACGATTTACTTTTTCTTCCATGACTGATATTATTTTAAAGTGTCAATAATTGCGTCCAATTTTTTTTAATCTTGCATACGCCTCGCCCATCAGCAGATGACCGCCGTTGTGGACGATTTCAACGTCTATGGCTCCTGCTCCGGCGTTATGGGCGTATCGTTGTTGGAGCAAGCCGCCAGCACTATCAGGCAGCAGGCGAGCATCCATAGTCTTTTCTGTTTCATCGTTTTTATCTTAGAATGCTATCTTTGTTTGCGTAGCGTATCTTCTTTGGGTGCAAAATTACAAAATAAATTGCATACTTAATCATTTTTCAGAATTCTTCTTCATAGAATAATCATCGAAGTCCCAATCCGTGACGTAGTGGTCGAAGGTGATGCCCTCGGTGCTGCCGAACAGGGCAATGATCTTCATGATCTCTTCCTGCTGCTCAGGCGAGAGCAGGTTCTCGCCATGATGATAGCGGTAGTACGGACCGTTGCCACCACTGAAGTATGAGCGCACACAATGGCGGGCCTCAGCCCTCTGCCATCGAGGAATGTTATCATAGAGTTTCGTGAAGCCCCAGGCTTTTTGCACGAGCCTCTTCTCACGGAAACACTTACATGCGCCGTCTGCCCAGGCCGTCGGATAGACGGCTGGTCCGCAAAGACGATCCTCCGGCATCAGTAGCCTGGCCTGATAATGCATGCAACGTCCTCTCTCTGCACATGCGTTGTTAAAACACAATGAATATCCCTTTGGAATATCTTTCTCTGAAAAATCTCTCATCTCTCCCATAATCTTCTGAAATGCCTTTGTACATTAGGGTTTGAGCATGGGAGAGATTGAAAAAATCTCTCCCATATCTCTCCCATCATCTCTCCCGTCCTACTCATGCAGCCTTCAATGGCACCACTTCGTAATAAGCCACATGCGAGTACTCCTTGTGCTTGAAACCCAGAGCCTTGATCGTCTTGCCAAGCCTGACCTTATTGCCGATGGTGTTCTGCAGCGTGGGATAATCCTTCTGCATGATGTCGATCATCTGGCCACAGTTCATCATCTTGACCGTCTCGCCTTCATTCGGCTGACGGAAACAGGCGACGAACATCTCACCAAGGTCCTTCTTCTCCATGAAGTCCTGATTCAACTGCTGGATGCGGGCCACCTCATCGTTGTTAAACCAATAGGGAGCACCTTGCTCGCGGATCTCATAAACCACCTGCGCATAAAGCTGCCCGTAGTCGATGTCGCCAGTATTGTCGATCATCTGACCGTCAGGAATCAGGATGCAGGTGTATCGACGCGAGCCTGAGATGTCCTTCAGCGGATGACGGTTGTTGGTGGTTGCCACAAACGAAGCGAATCGGAATCGGTCTTCCTGGGCCCGTCCGAAAATCGGGCGACCATTCACCTTACTTACAGACAAAGTCTGCTTCAGCGAAGCCTGCTGACTGGGACGGATAGCCTCCAACTCATCGAGGTTCACGAGGAGATTGTTGGTCAGGGCCATGTCCTTGTCGAACTTGTTCGACAGGTTCAGATGGTCGAGATAGTACTCACGCAGACCCAGAGGCAACAGTCGTCGCACGAAAGTGGTCTTGCCACAACCCTGAGCTCCAATCAGCGTGGGCACACACTCGTTTCCGTGCAGCATATCCATCTGCAGCCAATGGGCTACGGCAGAGCGCAGCCAGATGGTAAGAATATTCAGTTGCTCAGAGGTAAGGCCAGGAATACGACCGAACACCTTTGCAATGTGGTTCTGGCCATCCCATTTTGGTAGGCCCTTGAGGAATGCCTGCACAGGATTGTGCTCAGGCACCTCTTCCGACTGCACATACTCCATGATCTCCGTCTTTGGACTGCCCTTCTCCAGTATGTTCTCGCGCTTGGCGCGAATCACGATACTGTTCAAGGCCGCCTGAGTCAGAGGACGGAATTCCAAATCTGCCTCATCCGAGGCGCACGAGAGGCTGCCGAAAGTGTCGGCAGCGTTGCCGTCAGCCGGATTTCCAGCCTTCGGCAGAACCGCAAATTCCACCTTTCCGTTGAGGATGTTTCTACGGAAACGGTAGTTCGACATGAGGAACAGCTCGATCACAAGCGTTCCGTCCTGAGAGGCTCCTGGAGTCCCTACAGGCAAAAGTTCACAATGCTCCATATGTTAAATCAAAAAGTCAAATCCTGCTCCTTACAGGGGTCGTCTTCGTAGTAATAACGCGCTTTCCACAGCGTGCTTTCCGAGTGCAAGCAGTCTTACCTGCTAACTGGCTACAAAGGTACAACATTTTTTTGAATCCTGCAAATATTTCGTCAACATTTCTTGGTTTTTTTGAAAGATTTCGGCCATTTTTAACACCTTACTTCTCAATGTAGACAAGGAGTTCAGGGAGTTCAAGGAGTTCAGGACATTACCTGATACCCTTGAATCAACCATCAGTTCACAAACTATTGTCTTGAACTCCTTGAACTCCTTGTCTCCTTAAACACATATTAATAATGTATGCGCGAGAGAAGGGGGCGAGGGAGGGATGATGGGAGGGATAAGGGAGAGATATGGGAGAGATCAAGGGAGAGATAAATTTTCAAGAATCCCTTTAAATAAAGGCGTTTCGGGCGATTTATGGGAGAGATGGAGCCATTTTTGATAAATGCTGTATTTTTGCGCTATCGAGAACTGCAGTCGGATGCCTTTTGTTAAGAGGCAAGCGACAACATTCCCACGCTGGGAACGGTATGTTCCCACACTGGGAACACGACGTTCCCACTATGGGAATATCTGCTTCACGCAGGGCTGGCCTAAGAGCCCTCATAAAAAGGCCTTTATTCCGCTATCGCTTTACGGATGAAGGTGTCTTTAGCGAAATAAACTAAGTTTTATTCAAAATTTAACACTTGCTTCTTGCTAATTTCAAAATATAATCATATCTTTGCACGCAATAAGCGTAATATATAAGATATGTGTATAATCATTGGTAGAAAACCAGAGATAGCTGAGTTGACCCGTCGCTATGAGAGTGGCAGGGCAGAGTTTATAGCAGTATATGGCCGCCGTCGTGTGGGGAAAACGTTTTTGATAAACGAAGTGCTGGGCGATGGTATGGTATTCCATCACACAGGGCTTTCTCCGTATGATCGCAAGCGAAAGGTTTCTCTCAAGTCGCAGCTCCAGAACTTTCACTTCTCGCTGATTCGTCATGGACTGGAAGGAATCGCTCAGCCTAAGTCATGGATGGAGGCTTTCTTCTTGTTGGAACAGTTGTTGGAACAACTTGATAACGGTTCGCGTCAAGTGGTGTTTATCGACGAACTGCCTTGGATGGATACTCCCCGTTCAGGCTTTCTGACTGCCTTCGAAGCGTTCTGGAACGGGTGGGGCTGCAGTCGTCACAACCTGTGCTTGGTGGTTTGCGGTTCTGCCACATCGTGGATGATTGATAACATCATCAACAACAAAGGCGGACTGTATGGACGTCTGACCTGTGAGATGAAACTCTCACCGTTCACGCTATTGGAGTGTGAGCAGTTTTTTGAAAGCAGGAAGATTGATTTGTCTCGTTACAACATCATTCAGGCTTATATGATTCTCGGTGGTATACCTTTCTATCTTGACTGTTTTAATCCATCGCTCAGTCTGGCACAAAATATCGACATCTTGTTCTTCAATCCGAAAGCAAAGCTTGGTGATGAGTTCGAGAGGTTGTTTAACTCCGTTTTCGATAATGCCTCGGATTGCATGAAGATCATCCGGTTCCTAGGCAAGCGTCATGCCGGTTTCCGTCGCGACGAGGTAGCCCGCAAGACGGGGATCAATCCCAATGGCGATTTCACCAAGATGCTGAAAGCTCTTATCGCAAGCGACTTTGTTACGAGATATGTGCCTTGGGGGGCTGCGAATAATGAGGAATACTATAAGTTGTCAGACTGCTTCTGCTGGTTCTGGCTGCACTTCAAGGAGGAAAAGTCCATAACGGAACGTGATTACTGGATGCACCACATGAAGGAAAGTGAGATAACGTCGTGGCGAGGGGTTGCATTCGAGGAGGTATGCTTGCAGCATGTACAGCAGATTAAAATGGCTTTGCAGATAGCTGGTGTGACTTCGCAGGAGTCATCGCTCGTTGTTAGCGGTGACGATGATACAGATGGTATGCAGATAGATTTGCTGATAGACCGTGCTGACGATGTCGTCAACGTCTGTGAGATGAAGTATACTAAATCGAACTATGCCATAACAAAGACATACGCTGAGAAGTTGCAGAAACGCATCGACATAATGGAGCAGACTCAGCCCAATAAGAAATACCACCTGACTTTTGTAACCGTCAATCCGATAGAACGGAACATTCATTCTGACATGGTAAAGTCGGCTATCACGGCAGAAGAGCTATTTAAATGACTAGCCAAGACAGAATCGTCTTTGCTACACAGGTGCTGTTCTATCAAGGAGAAGTATTTGTTATTCAACGAGATGGCCGTGATATAATTCACAAATGATTATGTACGAGCAAGAGTTTCAGGGAGACGTACTCTATATGATGCTTTACGCAGTAGTGGCAGCTTTGAATTTAGTTGCCTGCTGCTACCTGTTGTTCCGTCGAGGCAATGCCTTTGCCCCTGATATTACGTCGCCAGTATGCTTGCGCCGGTGGACGGCTGCATTCTTTGCTGCTATGACTCTGAGCCACTTGTGGTATATGCCGAGCATTTATCTCACCTCAAGCGAGGATAAAATGCTGTGCTATAGTATAGGCGCATTGCTAGATTACATGACGACTTTCCCTTTGGCGATAGTCATATTGTTCACTATGCTGCAAGACCGCAGGCGACCGCTGTGGCTTGCCTGGGTGATGGTTGTACCTCCTATTGTAATGATGGCGTTGAACATTGCTAACCATAGCGAAGCCCTTTTACCGATGTCAAATGCCTATCTGCTATTGCTGGCCATTGGTTTAATTATATATATGGTACGCGAGGTCAGAAGGTATGGACGTTGGCTTCGCGACAACTATGCCGACCTGGAGCACAAGGAGGTTTGGCAGAGTTTCGTGGTTTTGGCCGTCATTCTGCTGGGATTCGGCATCTATACGTCTGAAATCGGTGGTCTGGCTAACAAATACATCGTTCAGGTGAACAACATTATATTGATCTGCTATCTGCTTTGGCGAGTAGAGACGTTAAGCGATCTGAGCACCCCCATCCAAACGGACACAATTACATCCCCACCTCTAAACGTTAGCAGCAATTTTGGCTTATTGTTGAAACGATATTGCGAGGAACCGCAAATCTATTTGCAACACGATATCTCCGTTACAGAACTTGCCAAGCTGATAGGCACCAATCGTGTCTATCTCAGCAAACACTTTGCCTCGCAGGGTATCACTTATAATGCCTACATCAATGGCTTGCGCATCCAGCACTTTATCAACCTTTACCATGAGGCTGTCGCTACCCATCAGCCTGTAACGGTCCAGCAACTGGCTCACCAGAGTGGTTTCCGTAGTTACAGCACATTTAATGCTGCATTCAAGCAAATCATGGGGATGACCGCGACAGAGTGGATGTCTTCAGAATTGTAAAAAATCAGTTCAGAATTGTAAAAACCTGCCCGTCAAGGCTATTGGAGTTGTTGTGAATTCAAAAGGAATTGACTACCTTTGCACAATAACTCCTAAAATGATTGTAACAATGAGAAAACTTAAAATGTGGATGAATGCCGCCATCCTGATTTGCGGCACAGCAATGGTGCTCACTTCATGCACTAACCAAATCGACAATCCGGTTCCTGAAAATCCTGAGAGTGAGAAAATCAAGGCTACCGATTATTCCAAGGAAGCCAACTGGCTTCAGATACCGGAAATCACCAAGGACGTTGATGCTTTCTACATCTACGGTACATCGTACATTGACGATAGTAACAAAGATGGTGCGCCTAATTATGCCCCGATCGACAACCAGGAGATGAGACTGCGCGCAATGGGCGAATTCGCAACCAATTCCAGTGTGTTCGCGGAGTCTTGCAACGTGTTTATGCCTTGGTACCGCCAGGTAGGCATGAAGTATGCTGGAGAAGTTACGAAAAAGTACGGAAGTATCGAGGCAGCATTTGACGCTGAACCATACATCGACATCAAAGCCGCACTCGACTACTACTTCGAGAATTGCAACAACGGCCGTCCGTTCATTATTGCGGGTCACAGCCAGGGCTCGGCTATGGTTAAGCATGTGCTGAAGAACTACTTCAAGGAGCACCCCGATTATTATAAGCTCATGGTGGCCGCATACGCCATAGGCTTCTCCGTCACCAAAGATGAACTCGCTGCTTACCCGCACATGAAGTTCGCCACAGGCGAGAGCGACGCAGGTGTCATCGTCAGCTATAACACCGAGGGTCCCAAAAACGTAGAGCAGAACGCCAAGAACGTTGTGGTGCTGCCTGGTGGCATCAGCATCAACCCGCTGAACTGGAAACTCGACGAGACCTACGCACCAGCCAGCATGAACAAGGGTACGTACAGGGCAAAAGAGACTCCAGGCGAATAT
>JAEEGL012650054.1_pt1 | contig 27867 bp, 26 predicted proteins | sample 9134231 | NCBI WGS metagenome assembly JAEEGL01 (sample SAMN16246548, study PRJNA631951) | gut metagenome | biome: gut microbiome; feature: rumen; material: fiber-attached | host: Bos | place: Iran: Karaj | collected 2018-10
TGTGGAGCTTATCCATTGCATACAGCAAATCGCATACAGCTCCTAGGCGAGTTTCGTTAGTCTCCGTGCCATCATCCACAATAGTAATAGGCTTGCTATAATGCAAATCCTTCTTCCAGTCTTCGAAGATGCTAGCAAACTTATGGTTCGTAATGATGATATGCTCATTTATCTCAGGAATACTATCGATATCATCCAACATCCTTCCCAAGATGGAATTCTCACCTATCTTCAGCAAAGGCTTCGGGAAGTTTTTCGTCAACTCCCCTAACCTTGTCGCATATCCAGCAGCAATAACGATATTCTTCATAACTGTCAATCTTCTACGAACCTCGCTCCGTCATCACTCTTACAGAAATATACCTTGAAGGTATTCTTATACTGTGGGAACTTGGCGAGGTATTTCTCTGTTATTTCCTTTTCTATCTGTTCCTTTTTCGTGGGATCAACGATTGCTATACAAGCCCCTTTGAAGCCAGCGCCAGAGAAACGGCCACCATAGATGCCATCCGTGGTGAGCATGGCTTCGTAGATGGCTATCAGTTCAGGACTACCGCACTCATAGTTATGGATGCTGCTCTCACAAGAAGCTTTGACAAGACTGCCAAACCATTCCAGATTGCCCGACTCCCATGCAGTGATGCCCTCACGAACACGTTTATGCTCACCATAGAAATGCTCTGCCCTGCGAGCAAAGCGTGGTGGCATCTTGTCGCGGTTACGTTTGTACATACTCTCAGACACATCCCGGAGGAATGTCTTGTCATGTGTCTTCAGTGGCACATTCTCGTATGCCTGTACCGTCCATGCTGCTGTCTTACACTCTGTTACACGGAGGTTATAGTCAGATGATATCAGACTACGTGTCAGTCCACTGAAGAAAATACCCAGTTCAAAGTCTGGCATTTCAGCAGGCTTTGGAATAACACGATATTCGTCACTCTCACAGTCCAGCATCAGCAGATGGTTCTTCTTTCCCAAAGCTATACATGCCTGGTCAAGCAGACCATTGTTCAGCCCGATATACTCTCGCTCAGCCTCACTGGCTATCTTCACAATCTCGAAGGGAGCCAATGTAATATCATTTGCCTTGGCGAAAGCCATGACATAAGCAATGAGCACAGCTGCAGAACTACTGAGACCTCCCACTGGTAGCGAGCCTTGCACTACACCTGTGATGCCACGAGTCAATTTAAAGCGCTTACGGAGAGCATACTTTGCACCACGAGCATAATCACCCCACATATAGTCACGCACCTGTGATGGCTTGTCAATCTCAAAATCAACAACTCCTTCAAAGGTTCTCGACTCTAGATGCACATGATTCTCCGGCCACGACCTTTGACCTTCGACCTTTGACTCTTGACAGTCATTCACATTAAACCACAGGTCAACGCCCTTATCTATGGCAAAACCTGTCACCAGTCCATGCTGGTGGTCAACGTGTGCTCCCAATGGACAAACCCTATACGGGCTAAAAATATGGTATTGGTAATCCTTCATTAACATTATTTCTTACATCATACCTCTTACTTTTTACATCGCTTGCTTCCCCATTGTGGTCAAAAAAGGTATGAGCATAAGAGCCATAAGCCTTTCAATACATTTTTCATTTTTTTGACAATTCTAAAATATCATCAACTTCATGTGGCACAAAAGGACCTTCCTTGCATTCAAATATTACGCTATTGAACTCCAATGCTTCAATGTTATGCCAAACATTCTTGGGAATATCTACGCCGTATATCCCATCTTCTAGACAGAGTACTTTGCTCTCCATCACAGAACCTTCATCATTGTATGTGTTCACCCTGACTCTTCCACGAAGTAGCACAAACGACTCGTCTTTTGTCGGATGTCGATGTATCTCAACCTTAGTCCCTGGCTCCACTGCATTCAAGAAACGGTGACATTTATCCTCCAACGACTGATGAAAGTTGTGATTCATCCGCAGCCTTGGAGATTCCTTCGCCTTAGCAGAGACATTATCTAATAATCTTGTATCTATTATCTTCATCACCTAGTTATCGTTAACGTGCTGGAACCACCGGGACATGGAACCACCGTGGAACCACCGGGACAGTTCCTGTTTCATCATATGCGATAAATCATGCTTTTACTGATTCTGAGAAACCTGAATCATGAAACTTGTAACCATTACTCTTCCTTTGGTCTCCTTTACTGCACGAAAAAAGCATATAGCTATCTTACAAAAAATATAGATCAATTTTAAATTTCAAACAAAAGGAAATCGCCTGGGTCTACTAAAATTGTATAGTTGTAAACTTTGGAAGATTTACTTTCACGCATAATTCTACGAACTTTCTTTAAAAATTTTATTTGAATTATCTGAGGATTAACAACATCCCTATTTACTATCATAAGATACCTTTTATTTTTATTCTTAAATTCTGAACATACACATCCAACTCCACCTGACTCAATAGATTTTATCTCTTTTGTTCCATTAGAGAAATTAACCGTACCTTTTGGTATGGAACCTCCCGTATGCCAAACTCTATGATTATTAGAACCTAATATATATTTTGAAATACTTTGTATTTCGCTATTTACCTGCTTTACTACATCGTACAAGCCCGTTTTTTTATAATTTAAATCAAGTATAGCAGAATAACAACCCTTGGGGACTGTATAGGTAAAGTATTGTATTGCTTGAGCACCATATGCTATATTACAGAAAACTTGATAACGAATCTTCGCCTCATCTGTTGTATAATAATTATCAGTAGTAGAGCACATGACAAACCCCCAAAAAGGGATTCGATAATTTTGACATACGCCTTTTACTAATTCAAGATTAATAAAATAATCATCTCTTTGTCCACCCCTAGGGAAAGGGTAGAAATCATATGATATATATAAAGGGGACAATTCCTCTATATACTTATTAATGTAGTCTAAATACAACTTGTTTCCTTCCTTCTGAGAGAAAGCATATATCGGTAACAAATTAACATACGGAAGGTGTTTTTTATCTATTTTATGTAATACTTCCAATTGTTTTTTCACGGCAGGAAAATCTTCCGGGAATGGTTCATCTTTAATATAAAAAATTCCGAAATTTGGATGACCTATTATATGCTTTAAAATAGCACTAGAATAGCTTTGAGAATCATGGCAACTTACTATCAATTTAACATTCGTTCCTTCTGTTTCTTTCAAAGCCTTTAAAACATTATTCTGCGTTGAATAAAAGGATAAAGATAAATTAAATCCAGCATTCTCTAATTCAACATATTTAGCCCTAGCAATATGATTTTCTTCAATAGAATACCACGCGACTATAGGATAATTCTTACCTGTTGGACACTTATATTTTTGTCCTTGAACTGGTAGATTTAACAATAAAAAAAGTAAAGAAACAACTATCGTGATTTTTTTATCAACCATATCTGTTTTAAAGAGCTTGTATTCAAAGTGCATTGTGGCCTAACCGACGTTCCTGCAACTGTACGAAAGATAGTCTTTTTTGCAGGTTCATCCCGCAAATGTGCCTGTAATGGGCTCAATGAGTTTCAAGATTCAAGATTCAAGTTTCAACTCTTTTTGCCGTAATATTCGGCATACCACTCAGCGAAGTGTCTGAGTCCCTCGCGCAATGTGATTTCAATCCTCGTTCGGTCGCCTCTGTGGCCAGAACACATAACTACAGAACAACCATACGTTTTTTAGAAACCTTCTCATATCCGAATCTTATCAGATTATAAGCTCCAAAACCAATCGTACACCCCAGCGAATTATGCATCACATCATCCAACTCCGAGAAACCTTTCTTAAACACAAATTGTAGGACCTCGATTGACACAGACAAACAAATACCTGTCAATAACGCATACCACCATTTCAGCCCTTTTACACAAGCCGCTATTAACAGTCCTATTGGCACAAACACCACCACATTCGTGATGTTTTCTGGCAGTAATTCTATTCTACCCTCTTCTATAGCTCTGTAACTCCAAAACGGATGAAAGTCATATCTTCTTGCCTCGCCAGTCTTTCTAAAAATAACCGTAGAACAAAATAAAAGGTATGTATATTCTATTAATAAAAGAGAAACAGAATAGCGAAGACATTTCTTGAAGCCTTTCCAAGCGACAAGAAACACTAGACTCAAAAAGAATATCGACAGCAATCCTTCATAAATCTCCAGAGGTATGTCGTGATATAACGAGATGATATACTGCTTAAACTGCTCTCTCATTAATAACCACTAATAATCACTTCTAAGCCCATAAAGAGCGTTTGTTTTTGTATTTCAAGGTAAGCTAAAATTTCCATTTTACTTCAACTTAAGTATATCCACATCCATGATCGGTTCGTATGGACCATCCTTGACTTCCAAAATCACGGTACCACTCTCCAGTGCACGTACCGAATGCCACTGCCCCTTAGGTATATTCAAAGCTACAATAGGACCATTAGGGCTTAGTTCAATAGCCTCTGTACAGATGCGTTCTAAGTCATCGTAATACTCTTCAACCAATCTTCCACGAAGACAAACAACAGTTTCCGATGTTTTCTGGTGGCGGTGAATGGGCAACTCACTCCCAGGCTCAATGGCGTTGAGCATTCTTTGCGACTTATCTTCCGCACTATTGCGCAGGTCCATGTTCATACGCAACCTGGGACTGGCCTTGGCCTGTTCCGTCAACTGATTTAATATCGATTGTGTAATCTTCATAATCAATACTTGCGTAATACAATCTCAAATGCTTCTGCATAATCCAGCTGGAACTGACTTCCACGATAAGCAGCAAGACCAGTAATATAAGCCTCTGAACGCGGGTGCGGATAAGGTCGCATCACGCCACGATACATGCTCAAAGCCTTCACTTTGGCTTGTACGCCATCTAAACCAACCTCCACATAGCAGTTAGGCGTAAACAGCTTCATAGCGCTATTGATAGCCCACTCTGTACAACTAGGAACTTCCATATACCAGAACTCCTTGAGCGGCTTCACAGAAGGTTGACGTTGTGCCAAACGGATTGCCTCCTGACAGGCCATACTGGTCTGAAGGTGATCGTTGTTCGTATCCGCAGGATGATGTGTAATCACAATGTCCGGTTCACTTTCCCTAATGGCTGCCTCTATGTGTTGAACTAACTGAAGATGAGGAACCGTATTCATCTCAATATTCGGGAACTTGCCTTCATACTCCTTATTCACTCCCAGATACTGAAGAGCTGCATGCGTATCATCATCCAGCGCTTTATCATCCGGACGGAATGCACGCGCTTTTGCCTCTGCACTCATGATGCAAACATCTACCACATCACCTTTCTTAGTCCATTTATAAATGGATGCGCCACAACCCAATACTTCATCATCAGGGTGCGCTACAACAATCAAATATTTCATAAGCTAAATAATACTTATTATAATTTCCATCTCTGTCCTTTTATCTTATCCCACATTTTCCAAAGTGCAAAACAGGGAAAGTATGGTATTAGCGTAGCTAGTCGATAGAAATCAGACATACCACGCCCTACTGTACCATACTTACGCAAATTATATCTTTGATCATAATATCCAAAGTTACCGCCTTCTTCTATTTCTTTAAGTATTAATTTGCCAATTCTAGCATCTGGCTCTACAATCATCAAATCCTTTTTCATTGCGAACACCTCACATAGTACCCACATCACACCACTTGCGAATTCATCAAGACCTAAATATGCCAAATCATCAACCAGACTCTCCTTATGACGTTGTACTATTTCTAATTGGAGCAAATAATAGTAGTCCATGAATTGTCGGAGCCCAATACCCTCTACAAAAAAATGACCCATAAGATGTGACATTTGCATGACGACATTAAACTCTGCGGTTGGAAAACAAACTTCTTTCCCCTCAAGAGCAAACTTATTACAGAACTGCTCTTCGGCCCTATCCTTTATCCATTTTTGCAACCTTTTCTCATATTTGGGTCTAACATCATATCTAGGTTTGTAATGAACCTCTACATCTACATCCTGAAAAAATGGGAAATCTATATGCATGTCGCCATCCATTGCCTCAGGATATTTACTTTTTACAAACCTCCTAATTTCTTGCCGTTCACCTTCTACCCAAATGTCAATATCACCTGATGTCCGGGATAACGGTTTTGGATACATTAAGGCATTACCTTGACCTTTTAAAATACATGTTCTAAAGCCTGCCTCTTCGAATAATTGTGTTAGGTCGCCACACCGGCTGTTTACGAGTTGATTGCGTGTTTTTATTATTTCTCCCAGCCCAATCCATTCATACAAAATATTCATAGGGGGCTTAACATTAGCAGCACTCAACGTTTCTAAGGCTTCTAAGATAACGCCAGAAATCGCCTGCTTTTGTGAGAATAAAAACAAAGCCTGCCATTCTTCTGTTGATAGAAGTTTACTAATCGTTTTCCTATTGCCCAGTGCAATTTGCACAATCTCATAGAACAATGACATATTCTAAATATTCCTAAGATACATAGGAATTACCATGAATTCGATACAACTCATAAAAATGTTCAAATAATGCCTTAAACATTTATGAAGCACTAAGAATGTTCTTTATCTCCTCCAAATAAATATTGGTAACAATATTACGATCAAATTCTCGCTCCATTTTTTCGCGTGCCATCTTACCCATCATTCCTTTTTGATTATGAGGGAGCAAAATAAAACGTTCAACAGAAGCATACAACGAATCTACGTCTTTAAGAGGGAACAAGTAACCAGATTTCCCTTCATCTATACCCTCACGACATCCTGGGATGTCCGATGCTATGGCGGGTCTTCCCATCGCCCCATGTTCTAGTATAACATTGGTAACACCCTCATAATAGCTAGGATGAATAACTGCATGTGCTCTAGAGATGCAAGGCTTCATATCAAGCTGAATGCCACCATATTTCACAATTCCCTTGGCTTCAAGTTCTTTTACCTTCTGCCTATATGCATCATCATCAAAATCACCATAAAGGACAAACTCTATATTCTTATACTTTGATTTAATACGCTTCGCACATTCCAGCAACTCGTCAATTCCCTTTATCTTAACAATACGTGCTACATAATTAAAACGTATTATAGTGTCATCCACCGGGTAAGGGGTTAACTTGAACTCTTCCAAATTTACTCCAGAACCTGGTATGTCCCTATAATGTGCTTTGTTTGAAATTATACGATTCAAGGTGTCGCGCTCGTATGTATTTTGGTACATTAAACAAGAGGCATGACTATAACTAATTCTATAAAGTGTCTTCAGTACAAACCAAATTAATTTACTGAAGTCCTCCACCCGATACATTCCAGCATTATTTATAATGTATGGAATTCTCATAAATCGGCATACCATTCCACCATATGTAGAACATTTCGTCGTATATGTTAGAACAATATCAGGCTTTACGTTAGAAATCGTCTTATAATAATCCCATACTAACTTGAAATCCTTAAATACATTCTTTCCACGCCTATCAATCTCAAGTGGTACGAATTTTGCGCCTCTAGCCGTTAGCATGTCTATTTTGCTTCCATAAGGAGAACTAATATAAACATCATATCCACGGTCCAACAATGCGTATACAAGCTCCTTTCTGAAGTTATAAACAACATTATCTTTGTTTACAAGGAAGAGAACCTTTTTCATAACAAAAACAAATTATAGTTTTCTATTAGCTTCGGTTATCTCTAAACCCTCAAAGGAGCTTTCTTGACTAATCAATTGATAATCAAAGTCCATTTTGCTCATCTCTGGATCATAGTAATACGAAGCGAACATTTTGTTTAATGGCTGAAGGAAGAAAGACCCGAGCCAAACAAAGGGATTGAACAGCTTGCTAAACCAAATCTTATGATTGTATTTCTTAGCGAAATAACGGACAATCTCTACTGTGTCAGCCAGTTCTTTGTTTTGTGGGTAATATGTACCCATCAACCCGCGAAGAATAACCTGCTTTACAAATTCTCCCAAATTATCGACATAAAGCATAGAGCGTTTATTATGCCAATTCGGGAATACCGGAGTTTTTGTTGCCAACCATCCTAAACGCAAGAAATTACCCTTTGAATTGGGGCCATAAATCATCGGCGGACGTAGGATGCAAACATTAAAAGATGGTGATTCTAACTCATGTAAACCATTTTCAGCCTGGAGTTTTGAATCTCCATAAAAGCCATTCGGGTTAGGCTTAGTATCTACGGTCAACATCTCTGTCTTCAATGACTGACTCTCATGAAACACAATCATGCTTGACATGAAGATGAACTGTTTTACTCCTGCAGCCTTTGCATGTTTGGCAATCTCTATTGTCAAGTCACGATTGACCTTATAATACAAAGGTTCCATCTTCGGGTCAGCATTGACATGAGCAATACCCGCTACATGATAGACCACATCATATTTTGTGAAATCAGCCTGCTTCCAGTGATTATCGAAGGTGTCAACAGCATCAATCTCAAATTCCGTTGATGTGCTCAATATGTATTTTCTAACGCTTTCGCCCACATAGCTTCCAGCGCCAGTAATCAATACCTTTTTCATACTTCAATCATTCCATTATCGTTATACAAAACGTCCCAATACTTGCGAACCAACTTAGTTCCGTATTTCAGTTCTATATTAGGAAGTTCTTCACCTAACAACTGCTTTACACGGAGATATGGGAAGTTCATTCCTGCACCTGCATAGAGAATAATCGTTGCAGTCACTCTCGGATTCAAGTCTGTCAGCCAAGGCGTATCATTCTCATCGAGCATGAAGTCAAAACCAATGTTGCCATCCAGATTCAATTCTCTGACTATATCCTCGCAGAGCTTATATGCACTATCTTTCTTTTCAACAACGGAAGTCTGAGCAATACTCAAAGAACTTGTTGTATTTCTGCGTCCAGCAATATAAAGTGTCTTTCCGTGGTCTGCCAGCAAATCTACAGTATACTCTACTCCAGGCAAGAACTCCATTGCCATCATCTCTGGCACAGGATTACACTCATCAATAATCTCACACATCTCATCCAATGTAACGTTCATCGATGAAGGCTTGTCATGCATGAACAAATCGCTCTTTGAAAGGTTAGCTCTAACAATACGCACTCCGCGGCTACCACTATTCTCAGTCATCTTCACAACAACTGGCTTTTGGGGATAACCAAGTTCTTTAATCTTTGAACGGAGAGTCTTAGATGAATCCACAAGGAAATAACGAGGAACTGTCAACCCTTTTGCCCTCATAAACTCATAGAGCTGATACTTACTATTAGCTGTATTAAGCGTCTCACTATCTGAGATAGCCACTTTCACGCCCAGCTTATGGAAGTCTTCAATACGCTCTAAGATATAGGGAAGTTCCATGGAAATATGGGGAAAGAATACATCCGCCCCTTCCTTCTTGCAGATATCCAGCAGTACATCCACATATGTTGGATCTGTATATCTTGGAACTTGATAATACTTATCTACAAAGAGCAATTGCTGGGCAGCATCATCACTCAAATCTGCGCCTATGATAGTGATGTTACGCTCATGATTATGCTTCAGGCATCTACAGAAACCTGGCATAAAGAAAGCGCCACAGGCTGTACTTAAAACAGTAATATCTCTCATGACTTAAAAATCAAAACTGAATTTTCCGAATATATCATCAAATGTCTCTGCCCGCATGATTTGCTTTACTTCTCCATTTGCACGCAATACAAACATAGCACTTTGGGGCTTGATGAACTGAGGCTTATATACCACAGAATAACCACCCACATTATTGAATACGAGCACATCATCAACAGCAATAGGCTGCTCAAAATCAGGAGCCATCACATCTTGTTCCAGACAAGTGAAGCCCATCACATCCATGTTAGTGTAGGTTTTCTGCTCATTACCACCGGGGATAACTGTAACTGGGAGTTTCTTCATGGTGCAGATTTCACCAAGATTGTGATAGTCGCCATCCATATTAGCAATGTGGCGACCACGGATTTCCTTAATGCTCAACACCTTGCTTGCAAAGTTCAGATAGCGAGCCACTACTGTTGTTCCTGGTTCAGTGAAGAGTATCGGTTTCTTCTCACAATCCTTATAATGCTCTGCAAAAGGCTTGATTGTTACTTCCGCATAATCATCGTATGTAGGCACTGAATCACCTCCAAATTGCTCTTTCAGGAAATCTGGCATATCTGCAAACATACCGCTACCAAGACTGATATATTCAGGTGTACCTTCAATATATTTGTCGGCCATAACTATCATGATTTGAGCACGTTGTGCCCACGCATCCACACCACGGCAACGGCTGATATGACAATGAATGCCAACCAGTTTAAGATTCTCGGTATCCTTGATGATTTGTACAGTTTCCAAGAGTTCAGGACTACCATCCACCATACCAAAGCGGCTGATGAAATTAGCACCAAGATCCATATTGATTCTCACACCACAAGTGTACTGCTTATCAGCATTCTTTTTGCAGTATGCCACAACACGTTTAGCTTCATCCAGCGAATCGATATTCAAAATGCCATGATTCTCCAGATGTTCATACATCTCATCACCCTTGGAGGGACCATTATAGACAATCTGGTTATTAGCATATCCAATCTTCTTAGCCAGTGTGTACTCCATATCACTGACCACCTCAGCATACCCGCCCAGTGACTTTACTAGTTGGCAAACGTATGGGGTATAGTTGGTTTTATACGAATAAGAAATCTGGTATTCAGGATAGATTGCCTTGAACGTGTTTTCCAGTTTCTTATAATTATCTACAAACCCCTTCTCATCAAACAAGTAGAACGGTGTACCGTTGCGCTTGATTAGCTGCTTTATCGTATTCAACGTATTCATTTATTATTTTGTTGATTTATTCTGTATTCTTTCAAATGTGGTCGTTCATCTGTACCATAGTTGTCCTCCACGCGCTTGAAGAGGATTACGAAAGTCGTAAATATCACCTTTATGTCCAACCACAATGACACATGGTTAGCATAATACACCTCATATTCAAATTGTTCTTCATATGTGGTAATGGTACGAAGCGAAAGGCTGTCAGGCGGAATCAGGCCACCTCTCACTTTATGTCTTACTCGCTCTTCCTCTTTAAAGTATGGAAGATCCACCGAACGCAAGGGCCTGGGACCTACGAACGACATGTGCCCCATCAATATGGCAAATAGCTCCGGCAACTCGTCCAACGAACTTGAGCGTAAAAATATACCGGCCTTTGTCAAGCGCTCACTCTCGGGAAGAAGATTTCCGTCCTCATCCTTTTTGTTTGTCATCGAACGGAACTTATATAATTTGAAAGGCTTCTCGTTTTTACCAATACGTTCCTGGTCAAACAAAATGGGCAAGCCCATAAATATTGCCACATAAATGGCTAAAATCAAATATACAGGCGACAATAATATCATTGCCACCCCTGAGAATAGTATATCAAAAAATCTTTTAAAAAATTTCCTATACATGAAATAATTGAATGTTAATCACTTATATTAATTCAAGAACGCTTTAAAAAAGGGAACATAGTGCCTATAATCAAAAATCTGACACGCCTTACAATTTTGTTTTAAAATATTCAGTTCTTCGTTTGATAAAGTCATAGCCTTAATAAAAGCACTTTTCAAGTCCCAATTATCAACCATGATTCCAAGATTATTCTCAACAATATATTTCTTAACATCACTAAAATCGGTCGCGATAACAGGCGTACCACACGCAACACTTTCGGTTAATTTGGTGGGGAACCCTGAATCGTTTTTGCGATTGTGCTCTCGAATTAGAACCGAAAAATCTGATTTCTTAGTTAACTCAACAGCCTCCTTGTGGCTGGCATATCCCCTAAAGCTTATCTTTTCACCCAGCTGAGTGATTTTTTCTGCATCATCTGGTTGTTTTTCCAAATATTCTTCCCGGGAGCAACCTAGGATTTTAAATTGGAAATCATAATCCTTGTTGAGTTGATAGAAAATATCAACGCACTTAGTCAGAAGATCTTTTCCAATTCCCATTCTTCCTGTATATGAAAATGTTCTCAACTTATTATTATCCTGATCGCCCTCCCATATAGGGTCTTGGATATCAATCAAAGGAGGAACAACTATGGTTTTAGTAAAAGGATTATATAAGTTTGCAAAAAAGTGACTGATAGCAATCATACCATCGACTTTTTTTTGTGCATATCTTATACGAAGATTAATATCAAACCTTTTTACTAGTTTTTTTATTAGTGACAAGTGGCTTACTGTATGCCATTCCGTACAATCCGCATAAACCTTAATGCCATTTTTATGAAGCCATCCGATAAGCCGTAAAAGCGATACTCCATGATGATTATAGCATATTACTCCTTTTACATTACCTAGTTGATTAACGACGTTTTGAAAAAATTTTATTGACACAAGGTCTGTCAGCCATTCTTTAGCACTTCTAGGCTGCTGATAATAAAAAACCTTAAATCCAGAATAGATTTCCGTTTTGGCTTTTACTTTCTCATCATCGGAAGAAGGGCTGATAATAATTACTTCGTAACCAGCATCTCTAATAGCCTTACAATTAGACAATATCCGTAAGGCACTAGCATCTTTATCTGGGAATTCCCCACCTATATACACTATTGTCTCCTTCATTTACCCTATTATCTTTTTAATTATACCATATAAGCCCGTATAATATAGGAGCATCCTTATTACTTTTTTTGCCTTAATTTTTAAAGTATTGGGCAAATATTTATTAAAGAATTTCTCGCTATCCAATGTATGAGCATCTTGATACATTTGCCGTTTATCAATTGTCATCATATCATCAAAGTGCTCACGATCTATCTTCTTTCGGAATATGGAAGGTTCCACCTTAACAATATCAAGTGCTTCATTATCTTTTATTATATCGCTTCCTTTGACGGACCACGCTATTACGCTTGTTGCTCCTTTGTTATCATCCATCTCAGGTGCAAGTTTACGAACTGTAAAACAATCCCATATAGTAAGGTCGGTCTGACGGGGCCATTTCTGGAAGCGACATTCAGAACAACTATCTCTGTCACAGAATCCATGCAAGAAGGCTCGAAACCATAAATCTGACTCACTGCCATTCCGGTAAGCACATGACCCATCTTTATATATAGCCATCGTAGAATAAGAATATCCACGGCCTTTGTCACGGAATACCAAAGAGTTAAAATTGCCTAGTTTCTTCTTCTGAAAATCTACATACTTTTCAAAAATAAGAGGAGAAGGTACGCAATGACACACCAAATCTACTGTAATCAGTTTACTTTGATCTATTCCTGCCAGATATTTCAGCAGTCCATGAATCTGACAGGGTGTGCCACTATAACAAACCCATCTACCCTCCTTCAAAAATGCTCTTGCTTCTCTGAAAGTATTACCTATCTCACTCTGAACATATTTGGAGTTACGGAACCTATATAATTCGCCTTCATTATCCACATAGCAATGGGTAACTTTCATGTCGCCATTAAAGGCCGCACCAAAAACAACGCCACCTCGTCTTAAGATAGTTTGGGCAATCGCAGTAAAAGCCCCACCTGACGTTGATTCTCTCCTAACCTTATCATCTTTATGCCTCAATACGTAGGCGGCCTGTGGCTCTTTTATAGAAATATCAACGTCTTCAATCACTGGACAGGCTTTAGTACACGCCCCACAGTCAACACATACATCTGCATTTACCACAGGATAAAGGAAACCTGTTTGATCTGCTGTCATAGTGATTGCAGATTTGGCGCATTTGCTATAACAAGCTGCACAACCAGTACACTGCTTCTTTTCTGCTAATATTGGCATAACTTAAACTGATTTCAAAGCATTCGTTAAGAATTCAAGAGACTCTTTTCTTCTTTCTGAAACTCTTTCATTTACCTTATTATAATCCAGTGTCAGTTTTAACACTTCACCAACATTTTCATTTCCATTAAGCAACCTATTGTCTAGGCCAGCCCATGATAACAGTGTATAAATCCTATCGTTAGCAGAAGTCTCCTCATTGTCACTATCCCTTCTAAAAACAAAGAATGGAGTGTTATTCAGTATTGAGAAAACAGAACAATGGAATGAATCCGTGCATACATACTTAGCATGCTTAAGTATGTTAATAAACTCGAACGGGCCAACATTATATGGAGCTTCATTCACCCACTCATCATCGCCCGACACATAAGTAGAGCCGTGCAACAATCCAACTACCTTATAACCTGTCTCTTTCCTTAACCTCTTAACGAAATCCCTTTGTTCTTTAGAGTCTCCCATGATATAGCAGGCTATATAGTCTCCTTTAATAAAAGGCTCCGGTGAGACGTAATTATTCCACTCTTCAATGGAAAGAAGCATAGTGGGATCACAAACAACCGGAATATCTCTTCCTATCATGTCCATAACTATTACCTTCCCACTATTTTCTCTCACACTTATCCAGTCAAATGATTTTAAGAACGATTTTGCAAGTTTTTGAATAGACTTATGTAAGCGAGCAACTCCAAAACTGGTAGAATAAGCAATTTTCTTTACTCCTTGTGGTACAAACTCCAGCGTAAAATAGCCTCCGACAATATTTGAGGGACGCCATAATTGATCACTCCCGACAATAATTGCATCATACTTTGATGACATTTTAGTTAATTCATCAAAACTATTCGGGACCTCTGAAAAATGAATGTATTGTTCATTGAACTTCATGTACTGCTCATGGCGTATAGTCATATTTTCCGTATATGCAGCATTCTTCATTTTCTTCCGGAATCGACTTGTTACAGAGTTGAGTAAGTACTTAAATTCTTCTTTGTTAAATACCCGACCAAGATAATATTTCTTCTTTCGCGAATCAATTATGCTCTTCACTCCTGATGTTGAGATACACTCTGCGGAACATCCCAGTTTCTCAACTGAGTATTGTGTCGCAAAAGTTTGAAGTGCGCTACCGAAGTTATCTTTGTACGTGACAACTGCAAGTCCTATTTGTTTCATAATCTATGTTTATATGTTCTTAATAATTCAAAACATCTTACCCCTAATAGAGTATAGCCCCATTTTATGATTAGATCTTTAAATGGAGTTTGTCGATCCTTCAATTCAACATCTTTCCATGGGCTTAAACTCTTATAGTAATAATAATATGATTTATAAGGATGAGTGCACTGTTTAAACCACGGACGATTATAAATAATTGACAAATAATGAATGCAAATTGGGTTATCACAGGCCTTCTTTATATCCTCTTTCTCGTATTGATTTAAAACACCAGTCATATAATTTAGATCTCTTCTACACAGAAAAAGGAGACCTGCCATCAAGTTATATTTAAGGTCTACAAACTTTACATGCCCCTTACATACAATATTTAATGCACCTTCACTTAATACAGGAGGATTCCCATTGTATCTATTAATAACATCCTTAATTTTATCAATAAGGTTATGATCTTTACAATAGTCAACATTGACTATTGCCATTCCATCATTAAAAACTGGCGTTGAATCATCAAGGCCCAACGCCTTTCTTGTCGTTTTAGTGCAACGAGTCTGGACTACTCCCATGTAACAATCTGTTAAATCCGTATCCCATAAGCCTTGTAAAGATCCATTGACAATGATATCACTATCCAAATATATAATTCTACTCAGACCTTCAATTCGCCCAAAAAAAACTTTAGTATAAACTGTCTCAATATGACGACCTGTTGATGACAATCTCAAATCAAAGGCTATATCTTCAAATTCTATTACCTCAAGACGCCTTTTATACTTTTCGCATATAGATTCTAATATACGAATATTATTTGGTGAAATGCCTTTCGATATCAAATAAACACAGATTTCATCTGTATCCGTATTATTGGCAAAAAGAGATATCATTGATATTCCTGTTTGCTCAATATATGCATCATTACAAGAGTAAGCAATATTCATATTTGTCTATTTATTTAATTTTGTCCAAAACGTGCTCTGTTTCGTACTATTTATATAATACTTTTCCTCATCGTCCAAGTTATTACTATCTACATACCATGGTCGATGAACACAAGTATACTTTCCTGCTACCCTAATTCTGTTGCCAGTATAACCCACTCCAACTTTAACATTTGGTTTATACAAGGCTATTGTGGTATCAATTACAGCAATATATTTATCTTCGCCTAACGGTTTTTTCCAATACCTCGACTCCCACTTAATAACTTTGTCTTTGTGAGCATAACAGTCAGGTATATCGTCGATACGGAGAGCACATCCTACTTTCGCACAATAAGGAGTATTTTTAAGAATATTAAAAAAATGCTGTAAGAAATCGTCCGGGCATTCATCTGGCAGATAAATATCAGGATCTGTGTAAACAAAAAATTTGTTCTTAAATTGTTTATAAATACCTGATTTCATAAATGCCATAAAACCCATATTTTCTTTTAATCGAAATACAGTGTAGGGTATTTTATTATAATAATCAAGTAATGGTGGGTAAGATGAATTGTTGTCTATAATGAAAATATTTTTATACCCTCTTTTTTCAAAGCAGCCAATTAAATCTTTCAACATTGTAAACCTATTGAAGTTATTAATTATAATTGGTATATCTTTGATATTTGAAACTGTTTTTTGCGCAAATAAAAGATTCCTGATAGATAGAACAAAATAATAAAAATAATATCTAGATGTTCTAACCTTATCCGGTATAAGACACTTTATTACATCTACGATTTTCATATTAACTAAATATTTCTGGGTTTAATTTATACGGAATAATCATACCTTTTTCACCGCTTAACCAAAATCCAAGAAGATAAACACAATAAAAAATCATTGTTATTATCAGGTATAATTTAAGTGATTTTGATCTCGGATATTTATATGTGATAATTAAAGATTCTACGATTAAAAACATATACATGAACCTCATTACAAATGGGATCGAACCCGCAATAAGATTACCAACCACGCACCCCAAAAAATAAAAATTAAATAAACGTTTATATTCTTTGCTGTCGTCTAAAGAAGGACGTAGTAAAAAACACTGAATATTAAGGGGTAGAATAGATGTTATCATTCCAAATGCGTTTAACGTGTGCGCATCTCCTGTATAACCTGAGAATTTATCTATACCCGTCATCATTATCTCTGACGTGAAAGAAAAATAAGATGCCATAGTATGTGCAGAGAAAAGATTCATACTTATGAGGCCTAAAATAAAGGTTGAGAGCAAAACAGGGCCAACATATTTATAGAGATTCGGTTGAAAAGCAATAAAGTAAAAAGGTAGCATTATTAGTGATGACATATGAAATCCTATGGCAAGAACAAACAACAGAGCAGCCCCCAAAAAATGGTTTCTTGACATCATTATATATGACAACAACAAAACCATAATCGCAACACTCTGACGAAGATTGTTCATGGTTTCAGGAAAAAAATGCGCAAATGAAACCATAAATATCAGAACTGATAAAATAGGGTTTTTTGAAAATTTTATAACCGATATCGAATACAAGGAATATGTTAATATCGACAAAAGCATAAAGAAAACCAAAACTGAGCCTCCAAGTTCATTCGTAAAATTTATACACATTTGGTAAAGTGGCTCATATGTTATCGTTGTTATTTCCTTCACGTACGCTATATCTTCTGCATATCTCTCAGAATCAACACCTATCGAAATATCGCGTGCCCCCACTAATAACATCATAGAAACAAGGAAAAAAACAGCAAACAGCGTCTGTTGTTTTCTATTCCTTTTTGAAACCTGAAAAGCAAGATAACACAAAATGAGTAATATAAAGTATATCATGCGAAACGAGTAATTACTGGAGATAATTCTTTAAAAATGCTACACTCTCGGATACTAGTATCTCTCTTTTCTTATTGACAGTCTCCCAATCAATTATCAGGTTATTTAATATTGAATAATCAAAGTCACAATCTCCTACAAACTGTTTTTCTAGTCCTAATGTATTTAACAAAGAATAAAATCTTGCACCACCTCTGCCATTATTTGTGAGTGTAACAAAGTTTTTTTGATAAATAATTGAAAACACAGTACCATGAAAAGAATCTGTTATTACGAATGTTGCATCACGGAAAAGAGAAATCCATTCAGGCACCGACAAAGTAAAACCCGTGTCTGAGGTAAAACACTTTACCTTTAATCCATTTGACAATGCAAAACTCTTTATCAGTTGCATATTCTTCTCAGAAATATTCAAAGTATAAACTGCCACATACCTATCTTTACTTATATCAATATCTTTACATATATTGTTGTAATAGTCGGAATAAAACAATAGCGTAGGATCAACTACAAATGTTGAATCTGCATCAAGATTATTCTTGCATAATTTTATTCCAGATTCTTCTCTAACAGATATGCCATCAAAATCAGATAACAATCTTTTGCATCGTATTGTTAAAGCGTTGTTATATTCCCAACAATCAGTGCCAAAAGAAGCCGCATATGCAATCCTTTTTATTCTTCGCCCTTCTGCAAAAGCTAAAAACATGTCTTCGGGGAAAACATTAAACTTGGGGCGCCAAACCTGATCACTACCTACTATAAGACAGTTTAAATTATAATCAGCAATGAGATTATCAGAATAATGATCAATTCTTCTTGTAGTTATAATATTCTCCTTAACAAAAGCATCAAATACAGATGGTCTTTTTTGATTGTATGATAGCACCCTAAACTTTTCACCTCTTAATACACATTTTAACAGTGTCTTAAAACAATAGATTACATAATCAGTCTTTGACATGTTTAAATGGGTACACAAATCTAGCGTGATTGGAGTGTGTCCTAAATCCTTTAACACTTTCTGCAATGCCAAATTCTGAAGGATGCCACCATAATTAGCACATAAAGGTTGTGTCACTATGCCTATTCTCATCTTCTTATATAATAATCAAACTATTTCCATCTAACATTCTCTTTCACTACCTTGGCAGGTATACCTGCAACAATACTATATGCTGGAACGTCCTTAGTAACTATTGCACCGGCCGCTATTATAGCGCCATCACCAATAGTTACGCCTTTCAGTATTGTAGCCCCTTGCCCTATCCAGACATGTTTACCAATTATTATTGGTTCAGATACTTTATAACCTTCTTGGCAAATTGTATGGCCATCATAAGAACGGATTATCACATCTCTGCCAATGGTGGCACCAGCTCCAATCTCCACCAAATCACCAGCTGTTATCTGTACATTCTCATTAATAAAACCTCCATGAAGAATAAGTTTTCCATTGGGCACAATTCTGATATAACTGCCTGCATAAACATCGAAGGAACCATCTACTATAAGTTGGCTATTCTTTTCCAAAAGAATTCTTGTTTCAATCTTAGATTTTTTTACCTGTTTAGTCCCTATCGTTAATTTGGCATATAGAATCATATGGGCTCCTTTATCAATTTGTACAATTGAATTTTGTTTATTGAGTAGAGCTATTCGAATTCTTTTTACAACATTCTTAGAAATAAAATTTAAATGTAAAAATGTATGCCATGAATGTATTGAAAACTTCAAATTCATTAAAATACTACAAACAAATTTGAATGGATATAACCTTTGCTTTATTCTTTTTTTCAACGACGGTAATGGGAAATACTTACTAGCTACATTTTCAAATGGCATAATATCAAGGTCCTCAAAGAATGCATCCCTATGGGGACTTACTGATTTCAGAGACGCATCCATGGCAGGGTTGCCGGCTCTTGCATCATTCATAGTTAACTGGCGCCACTCGATTCCTTCCATAATAGAGTCAAACAAAGCTCTACCTTTGTCAGAATTAATCATCACAAGAGACGTTCCCTTGTCTTGATCCATAGTTTTATCTATCTTCTCAATTCCCCAGAAATCAGCAAGCGATATATCTGCTTTTTGCGGAAAACCTTTAAAATGGCATTGATAACAAGAAGGCCTTGTTATCAAGTTGGCCTGTAAATAGCCAATGAAGAACAAATCATGATATCGGTCTTTGCAATACTCTTTACCATTCTCAAAGTTTACTCTCATCGAGAAGTTATGCCATCCCCATTTCTTATTCTTAAACTTGATTTCTGTTGCTTTCCCTCCATACTGCCTTTCCAGCATTTCCATATATTTTAAGAACACCTTAGGAGAGTTGACCCCTCGACATATAAAATCGCAAGTCACAAGATTTTCATATTCTTTACCTAAGAAATTATATAGAGCATGGATTTGACAAGGACATCCACAGAAAAATACATTCTTACCTTTTAAAAGTAAAGAACGGATCTCCTTATATACACTCTCTGCATTACTCTGAAGGTACTTACTACTGCGAATTTCAGGAAGACGTGCCGGATTATCATCCACAATCTGCGATACAGTATGGTCTGGATTGTATACAGCACCACCAACATATGCTCTCTTCTCATACATCTTCAAGGCCAACATAGAATGGATGCCGCCGGAAGTGGAATCAAGACGGATAGCCTCATCTTTGGTATAAGCGGCAAATACAGTTGGTTCAGCATATCGCTCAACATGGTTCGCCTTATGCAGGATAGGACATACCTTATCGCATAAGCCACAGTCAACGCATAGGTCTTTGTTCACTTGGGGATACCAGAAACCTTCATTGTCTGTAACAAATGTAATGGCGTGTTTACCGCAAATGTCACCACAGGCATTACAGCCGCAACAATCTGCCTTATTAGTTATTATAATCATAAAATGTTTTGAGCTCTTAAATCTTTTATTAATTGTTTTGTAAACTTCACCCTTCCTTTAGTGTTAAAGAAGAATGTATTTATATAAAGATCAGGATTTGTAAACCGCTCATCCGTCAAGTAGTTTATAACAGGAGCATTTGAATTATTAGCATCCTTAATATATGATAATATATGCTTTTCTACAAAATCCGTCGTAAACCTGGAATATAGACAACTTGTTATAGGAAGTATTGTAATTACAGGTTGAAGATTCTTCGATAAGCAATACTCTATCATCTCCTTCAATATCTGAATATTCTTCAATATATTCTTTTTGTTTTCAATAGAAAGAATGGGCGACGGCAACTTGATATCAAAATCCTTATTCCAGCTGTCAATCCAAAAATCAGAATCTTTGTTTAGAGCGTCCTCAGTTTTGCATGTGTTCGAATCTAATAGCAAACGTTCATCCTTCTTCGTATCTCTAATTAATGCAAGCAGAGCCTTAGGATGAAACAACAGAGGATAATCATATCTGGTCAATTTCTCAAACTTGCTATATCCTATAATATCTTCTGGAGGCAAGAAACTGTAATATTTAACATGTATTGAGCGATTTCTTTGACGATATAAAAAAAAACTCAGCAAACAAACAGGAATGACTACGACCGCACCATAGGCCAAATGAGAGACATTTTTGCGTAACACTGCAAAGTCGTATTCAAAGGTTTCCGGCCCAACGGCCCAGTTCTCCCCCTTAACATCCAATCCTGTATAATCAAGGCCGAATTTCGGATGATTACTTCCAAGATTCACTATCTGCAGATTATCACCGACACATCCCTTCACGGCAAACTTGCGTACATCGAGAAATTGATTCTGATAGCTGTTTGTACGCTTATATAATGCGTTTAGAAATAATGCAAGCGCAATAAGAAACAGAATAACAATTAGTATATACATGGTACTTTTAGTTTAGAGCCATGCCGCCATCAACAACTATAACCTGCCCCACAATACTATTTGCTGCATCTGAGGCCAGGAAACATGTTGTGTCAGCAATTTCTTCTACTGTCACAAATCTCCCGTTTAAATTTGAAGGGAGATATAAATTACCATCCTTTGGAAGATTTGAATTAATATCTGTAATACCCATACCGGGGGCTATAGCATTAACAACTACGTTATTTTTGATTAATGCTTTGGCCATTCCTCGAGTTATACCATTTGCCCCCCATTTCGAAGCCCAATAAGGACCAAATCCCCCTCTAACACCTTCAATTGAAGTAATATTGATTATCTTACTCGCTGATGAATTATTGTTTTTCATAGACTCTCCTTCAGCTTGACAGATAAAGAATAGGCCTTTTAGATTAGTATTCAATACTTTATCCCATTCTTCCTCATCAATAGAATTCCACTGCTTAGGTGTCCAGACTCCCGCGTTATTGACTGCAACATTTATCTGACCAAACATTAGATTCGCCTCTTGCATTTTATTTTTTGCTATGGAATAGTCACAAAGATCCCATACAAGAAACTTTATATTTTCTCCACCTATCTGTGAAACTGCTTTTTTGAGTTTTCCCTCATTGCGTCCTGTAATTATCACCTTCGCACCTAGTGAGACAAATCGTTTTGCGATAGCATATCCAAATCCACTACCCCCACCAGTCACTAATACAATTTTATCAGCTAGAAAAGACTGATATTCAACAAGGTTAAAAGTCGCTTTAACGATTATTTTGGATTGAAATAGAGATATGATTCTCTTCATTACACCTTTAATTGACATCTTTGTTATAATTTAATTTATTATTTATGAGCGAAACAATTCTTGTCCTTTCTTCCTTATTGAGACCCACATACAAAGTAGAGAGTATTAAAGACCCTTCAGAAACTAAGATTATTAAACAAAACCTTAACCAACTTTCCTCCATAAAGTAAATAATACACGTGGGTGCTAATAAAGTTAAAAGTGTTACAATTCCTGATGGAAAAAGTACTTTCGTAAACAACATGCGATACGGGAAATACTCGTATCTATGTATAATCCACCATATAGCAAACATTGAAACAACTTCAATAGACAATATCGCCAGAAAAACCGAATATGCAGGACAACCTATTCGAAATAAAATATAACCTATTGGGAGAGATGCTATCATTAAAGAACCTATGGTCACATTACCTGTCTTTATTTTACCTATAGCATGATAAGGCATTAATGCTGCAACATGAAAGGTTCGCCAAGTGTAGGTAAGCAAAACTATAATAGCAAATAACGCAGTTTGATCAGGAACGTTATCACCCAACCACAACTTTAGAATGAAGTTGATCTCAAAACAAATAGGAACAACCAATGCCAACATTAACATATAAGAAAACTTGGCTGTATAGAAAGTCAACTTATACATTCTATCAACATTCCCTTCAGCATAATTCTTAATAACTTGTGGTCTTACTGCCATCATGAAATTTGAGACAAACTGCATAACAGCACCTTGAATTTGAAATGCAATAGCACGAGCAGCGTTAACGATAGGGCCAAAGAAAACATTTAACAACAAATTAACTCCTTGGCCTTGACAAACTAATGCAAGATTGCCAAATAAATCCCAGCCACCATAGCTTAAAAGCTGCTTATATAGAGATTTATCGCGAACTAAAGAAAATTTACACTCCTCGAAATGTTTTACAGCATACCATCTATAAAACGATTGTACTGCTACAGTATTTACCAATAAAAGTAAGCCATAAAACACCAATTTGTCAATAGGAGAAACAAATATAAGATAAGCTATAATCAGCTTAGAAAAAGCCTCATATAAACCAACATAAGCATATATGGACATCTCTTCGTGGGCTATAAGGGTTGCATTATATGGAACCTGAGTAAAGGCGACCATGGTGGTAATAATCGAAAACTGAAAAACCCAAAATGCCGCTGTCATGCGATCTTCTGGAATAATCATCTTCTCATAAAAAAACCACAAACCAATAGTTTCTCCAATAATAAGTACTAAAAGTGCAACAAAGATATGTAGATTAAGTGCCGCTCCGAAAGTCTTTTTTTGTTTCTCTCCATTTTTTTCACCTAGCGCTAATGTCAAAAAACGACTTGTACTTGCTCCTAATGCACTATTCAAAAAACCAACAATCGTAACTATACCTCCAACTACGTTATAAATGCCATAATCGGTTGCCCCTAGAGTGTTCAAAATAACTCTTGAAGTATATAGAGCAACGATCATTACCACCATCATTCTCAAATACAAGAACATGGTATTCTTTGCGATACGTTTATTGGAGGAAGTGTATTCTGACATTATAATAGGAAAACTAATAAGAAAAGAAATATCACTTAAAGGAAATTAAAGGCTTTCAAATTAAATATGCTCTTCTTTAATGAATCTGTCCAATATGGAACATATATTCCGAAATTCTCCTTTATTTTAGATTTGTCTAGAACGGAGTATGCCGGTCGTTTAACTGGACTGGGGAATTCATCGCTATAACAAGGCAACACTTCGCACTTTCTGTGGGTTCCAACTTGCTCAACAGTTTCAGTCTTTTCAAGTTCTACTGCAATTTGTTGAATCATCTTTGTAAAATCATACCATGAGCAAACGCCCTCATTCGAAAAGTGGTATATTCCCGAATGGGAATAGGTTAGCGGTGAGAGGTTAGCGGTTAGCGAATTCTTGTAATCTTCGAGTATTACCGTAATTGCTTGAGCAAGGTCGTAAGCATAAGTTGGTGTGCCAACCTGGTCGAAGACGACCTTCAACTTAGGCTTTGTTGCTGTCAAGTTCAACATGGTCTTTACGAAATTCTTTCCGAACTCACTATATAACCATGCAGTACGCAAGATTACGTAATTGCAACCCGCAGCCTGTATCTTTTGTTCTCCATGCAATTTGGTTAAACCATATACACCTGTTGGTGTTCCCTGCTGGTCTTCCTTGCATGGAGTGTTATATGGGTCACCACCAAAAACATAGTCGGTAGAGATATGGACTAGTAGTCCATTGACCTCTTTCATTGCGATAGCCAAGTTCTCTGGAGCCTTTGCATTCAGCAATTCCACCAAATCATATTTCTCCGGATCTTCTGCCCCATCCACATTAGTCCAAGCTGCACAGTTTACAATCACCTTAACATCATTCTCCTGAACCATCTTACGGATGGCATCCAAGTTGGTGATATCAAGTTTGGTTGTAGATGTATCTACATCTTCACCTGCCAGCTTGCGAAGCATCTCAACGGATTCCGGATGCTCGTCGCAAACGTCCGTAAACATGTATTTGTCCTTTGAGCCTTTGGCGACAATGCGCATTTCATTGCCCAACTGACCGTTAGCTCCTGTTACAAGAATAGTCATATTTCTATCTTCTAGAATTCATCTATTTTACCAGCACCATTTTTCTCAAACTCATCAGCCATCTTCATCAGGTACAGGCCATATTGGTTCTTGAGCATAGGCTTGGCCAACTCACGCATTTTGTCAGTGGTAATCCATCCCTTACGGAGTGCTATACCTTCCAAACAGGCCACCTTAAGCCCCTGGCGCTTCTCTATGGTCTCAATGTAATTGGTTGCCTCTGTCAGACTGTCGTGGGTACCAGTGTCTAACCAAGCGAAACCCCGACCAAGGGTCTGGACTTTCAATTCGCCATCTTTCAGGAACTCCTGGTTCACTGTGGTGATTTCCAGTTCACCACGTGCAGAAGGTTTAATATGCTTAGCTACATCTACCACCTTATTGGGATAGAAGTACAAACCTACCACAGCATAGTTGCTCTTGGGCAGCTTGGGTTTCTCTTCAATAGAAAGACAGTTGCCGTCCTTATCAAATTCAGCTACACCATAGCGTTCTGGATCATTCACCCAGTAACCAAATACTGTTGCTTTCTTTTCCTCTTCCGCTGTGCGTACTGATTCTTTCAATAAAGCACTAAAGCCAGCACCATGGAAGATGTTGTCACCAAGAACAAGGCAAGCAGAATCATTACCTATGAACTTCTCACCTATAATGAAGGCTTGTGCCAATCCATCAGGTGAGGGCTGCTCAGCGTACTGGAAGTTCACTCCATAGTCAGAGCCGTCACCCAACAGGCGCTTGAAGCCAGGAAGGTCGTAAGGTGTTGAGATGATTAGGATGTCGCGTATTCCAGCAAGCATGAGCACGCTGATAGGATAATAAACCATAGGTTTATCATAGATGGGGAGCAGCTGCTTGCTAACACCCTTGGTTATTGGATAAAGGCGGGTTCCGGAGCCGCCTGCTAATACTATTCCTTTCATAAATTTACTCTGTTAATTTATGCATCATCGGCTGCACCTCAGCAATAAGCGAGCTTGCTGCATTCGGTTTGCACGATAATTCATTTGTAAAGGTTTACGTTAATATCAAATGGACTTTCGAAATCTTTAAGCATTGCATGCTTTGTGTCTTTCTCAGACAACAAAGCCTTATCTGTAGGAATACGCCAATCAATGCCCAGGCTATCATCTATAATGCTGATACCACCATCAGCTTCAGGATGATAGAATTCATCACACTTATACTGGAACACTGCCGTTTCGCTCAACACAGCAAAGCCGTGTGCGAAGCCTCTGGGTACAAAGAATTGTCTGTGGTTATCCTCAGTCAGTTCTACTGCCACATGCTGGCCGTAAGTAGGACTGCCCTTACGAATGTCAACAGCAACATCAAGAACTGCTCCCTTCACGCAACGCACCAGTTTGCTCTGAGTATAAGGAGGTTCCTGAAAGTGAAGACCTCTCATGACTCCATAAGAGGACATACTTTCGTTATCCTGAACAAAGTTGATTGTATGACCAAGAATAGGAGCGACCTTTTCATCAAACTCACGTTGTGAGAATGACTCAAAGAAATATCCCCTCTTGTCACCAAATACTTTTGGTTCTATGATAAGTACACCATCTATTGATGTTTTTATGACGTTCATAGTATATTACTTATTTCCGAAGGGCTAGCCATTGGGAAAGATAAAACAGAGAAGCCCATCGGAATATTTGATTCTTTAACTAAATTTACTAAAATTATCATTCAACTCTTTATCCAGTTCTTTCTTCTTTGCAGCCGCATTCCGGATATATTCGTCTATGTGCGCACGTTCTTCCTTAAGCGACTGTAGTGCTGATTGGATTTTGTTGATGCCCATCAAGTATTCGAGAATTTGAGAATTCTACTCAAGTTTAAAGGTTTAATTGTTTAAGAGTTTAAGGACATTAAACGAGATTGGGGATTCCATTAAGTTCGTTCTGGATATACTCCAAACTGGCAATCTTAGCCTTGGTTTCTTCAAGGTTTAATCTCTTAGTATTATCACTGTTAAACTCCTCAATAGTTACGCGTTTAACATCACCCTCCTTAAAGTACTTATCATAGTTTAAGTCACGGTTATCAGCAGGCACTGCATAGAAGTTGCCCATATCAATAGCCTTGGCAGCCTCTTCCTTGGTGAGCAACGTCTCATACATCTTCTCACCGTGGCGGATACCAATCACTTTAATCTCCTCCTTCTTGCCACCAAACAGCTCGCATACTGCCTCAGCCTGAGTCTGGATGGTGCAAGCAGGTGCCTTCTGAACAAGGATGTCACCATTCTTACCATTCTCGAAGGCAAATAACACAAGGTCAACAGCCTCTTCGAGTGACATAATGAATCTAGTCATCTTTGGCTCGGTCAGTGTAATAGGATTACCCTTGCGGATCTGGTCAATCCAAAGAGGAATTACCGAACCACGACTGCACATCACATTTCCGTAACGCGTGCAGCATATCTTCGTGTCTCCACTCAGGCGGCTCTTGGCCACGGCAATCTTTTCCTCAATGGCCTTGGTGATACCCATGGCGTTGATGGGATAAGCAGCCTTGTCCGTTGAGAGGCAGATGACGCACTTTACACCTGCATCAATGGCGGCATCGAGGGTGTTGTCCGTACCAATCACATTGGTCTTTACGGCCTCCATGGGGAAGAACTCGCATGAAGGCACCTGCTTCAAAGCAGCTGCATGGAACACGTAATCAACGCCTTTCATAGCGTACTTCAACGTGCTCTTGTTGCGGACGTCACCGATGTAGAACTTAATCTTGTTGGCCACCTCCGGCATACGTGCCTGGAAGTCGTGACGCATATCATCCTGTTTCTTCTCGTCGCGGGAGAA
>JAEEGL013139530.1_pt1 | contig 27867 bp, 24 predicted proteins | sample 9134231 | NCBI WGS metagenome assembly JAEEGL01 (sample SAMN16246548, study PRJNA631951) | gut metagenome | biome: gut microbiome; feature: rumen; material: fiber-attached | host: Bos | place: Iran: Karaj | collected 2018-10
TAGATTCCGAAATAAACTGTGACTTGGTCATTTACTGGAGTTTGCATCGTGGTACTTTTAACGGGTAAGGCGGCTGATTCGGCAGTTGGAAGAGCTTGCCAGACGGAATCATCTTGACTCTCAGCAGAGATAAGACTAAAGCCCCATTTATTGGTAGATAATGAAGATAAATTAGATGTGGTAAGACTGGAGATTTTTTCGTTAGCATCTGTCGTAGAGATGAGGTCTGAAGAACCATATGCCTTTAGTATATAACCACCATCAGTACTGTCATTTATTGTGATGTTACTTGAAGTTGATGCAAACACTGGTTCTTCGCTAAGCTCTACATAAATATCTATGTCTTCTGTAGATACTGTAAGCGTGTCGCTATTCGTGGCGCCTATAGTATTTGCTGTGCTATTTCTGACAAAAATAAGAGTAGAAAAAGTTAATCCAAATGAAAGTATTGCTAAAAAAAGAACCCTTGGTAATAATTGTTTTCTCGTGAATCCTTGTTTTTTCCATCTTTTTAGAAAAAAGCCTGGTAGAATTACGGCTATTATAATTGCAACTATTACGCCAAGTCCAAAATAAAAATCTGTATTGGCGTTGTCGCTATGTATTATTGGTGTAGGTTGTGTTAGCGCACCTGTTTCAGGGACTGCTATATCTGGGGCACTAACATGGACACGTATCTGTCCCATTTTTTTCTCCCATGTATGAACCGTTATATTTTTAGTATAAGGGATTTTTAAGAAAAAGAAAGACTTGAAAAACACAGTGATTGTGGCATAACTATAGAATATCTGCTATATCACAATGAATCGCGTGCGCTGTTTTTTGAATTCGCGATGATAATGGGCGATGAGGAGATATTATAATCGTGTTATCAATGCATTTTTGTTGGTGAGACAAAGTGGAAACTTGGCGACTATTGATTAATGTGATATAATAGGAATATGAGAAAAATGTTGAAGCTTTTAATACCAGTTGTAATTTGCGGGGTTTTTGGCGTTGCGTTAATCGCTAATGCGTCGGCGCTTACTCTTCAAGAAGGTGCGGAGGCTGCTCGATGTACTGACTGTCCGGCCGATCTCTTTGGCGATACCGGTATTTTTAAGCAGATAACTAATACAATCCTTTATGTTGTCGGTATTATTGCAGTGATTATGTTGATTCTTGGTGGTGTTAAGTATCTCACTTCTGGAGGTGATTCGAAGAAGGTAACAGACGCAAAGAACACTGTGCTCTATGCAATTATCGGCCTTGTGGTTTGTTTCCTTTCATTTGCAATTGTAAACTTCGTAATTTCGGCCTTGCCACATAGTTCATAATTTAGTCTTTAAAGTCGCTGATTGCTAATACTGCAACAGCGATTTTTTGTGCGCCGGCATCTTGTAATAGCTTGATAGCAGCTTTCATACTTGCGCCAGTGGTCCAGATATCATCTAATAGAAGATAAGTTGTTTCTGAATTGATAGTGATTTTTGAGTTGATAGCATAGGCAGTCTTGGCTTGCATGAGTCGAGTATGGCGGTCTGCGCCTACTTGGACTGAATTAGTATTGCGTAATAGGATACGCTCTACTTTTAAGTGCCGAGGTTTTGATAATTGTTTAGCAATGAGGTAGGTGTGATCGAGACCGCGTTCGCGGATGTGAGAGGGAATAGTGGGGAGCGGAACAATAATCGTATCTTTTGGAAAAAGCGGGAGACGGGAAGAGAGCATTTCAGCGAGAGGTTTTTTGAAGGCCCGAACGGAATCATATTTGTATTCATGAATGATTTCATCGAGAAGTCCACTGCGTGCGCCGACATAATAAATCGGTGGCAGATTGTGGCATTTTGGGCAGGCATAATTGTTAATTTTGGCTTTGCAATTTGGACAAATATTATTATTTTGCTTAAGGATGTTAATTTTACAACAATCGCAAATTGGCTCCCCAAGCTTGCCGCAACCCCTACAGGTGTGAGGAGCAAGTAAGTCCATGAAGTTCGGAATTGTTGTTTTTTTTACAATAAAACTCATATTTCTCTTGATTTTATATGACAAGTGATTTATAATAAAGCATAACAATATAAGTGGAGGAAATATGGCTCGTAAAAACAGTGACGATTTGCTGATGGAGGATGATCTCGCTGCTGCTTTCCTTGACGATAATGAGCTCATTGCGCCAAAGGATGAAGAAGCTGTAGCTGAGACGGAAGCACCTCAAGAAGAAGTTAGCGAACCCGTCGAAGATAATGAGGAGTGGGATGAGGATTTTCCTGGACAGCTCGCTGTAGATGTCTATGAAACCGCAGATAAATTAGTCGTAAAGGCGCGTACTGCTGGCATCTCGAAATCTGATCTTGATGTTAGTATTTCCGATAATATTCTGACTATTTCAGGTGTGCTTTCGGCTGGAGAAGAAGAACAGACAACAAGATGGCATATTCAAGAGTGCTATTGGGGTGAGTTTTCACGTACAATTGCTTTGCCGGTACCAGTGCGTGAAGATGACGATAGCGTAAAGGCTGAACTCAAGGACGGTGTTCTCACAATTACCTTTATCAAAGAAAAGTCTGACGCAAGAAAAGTGATTAATATTGAGTAATCATTGAATAAATAGTAGCTTCGCAATTGGGATCCCCTCGTTGAATGAGGGGATTTTTGTAACAAAAAATCTCCCCGGAGACCGAGGAGATTATAATGCGATTATTTGCCGCCTAAGATGTTGACGATTACGAAGTTAACGATAGCAAAGGCGAGCACTACAATGATAAGGCCAATAACACCGTAAAGAATAGTGTCTTTAGCTTTTTTGACTTTGCCTGCATCGCCGGCAGATGTCATATAACCGATACCACCGATAATGATAACAATCACTGCTACAATACCAAGTACGCCGATAACGCCGTTGATAATATTAATAATACTATCCTTTAGGTTTTTATCACTTCCTACTGTATCAGGCAACTTTTGGGCTGCGGCTGCAAGTGTTGTAATAAATTGACTCATTTTAATCCTTCTCTTATGTTAGTTTTATTCTATAATAAAGTGATAAAAATTTCAATAGTGTTTTATGCGATGCGAGTGACTACCTTGTCGTCTTTTTTGATGGTGTTAGGTTCGTCTGAATTGTTGGCTACGATTAGAGAGGTAGTTGCTGAATTTTGGTCGTTTCCTACGATGATATTAAAGATAAATGTAGTGAGAACTCGTGAGAGAGCAACAATTAATAGGCCAATTAGTGCGTAAATAAGGGTTGATTTGGCTTTTTGGAGCTTGGTTGGATCGCCGCGTGAAGTCATGTAGCCGACACCGCCTACTACGATGAAGATTACGGCAACGAGGCCGGACATGCCGATGAACCAGTCAATTGCGCTTTTGACGAGGTCGTCTCCGCTAATACATTCTTCGACGGCACAACTTGTTTGGCCAAATGATTCGCCGAGAGCGGCATGGATAGCTCCTAAAATAACTTTGGCTAACATGGCAATGGCGAGACCTATAAAAGCACGGTAAATAGTCTTTTTGCCTGTTGCGGCTTTGACAGGGTCGCCATAAGAGAACATATATAAGTAACCGCCGAAGATGACATAGCCAATTACGAGATAAGTGGCGAGTGTGGCAAGATCTTCCATAATGTTAAGGGCAATTTGTTGTGCGTTGGATTTTAGAGTTTCGGCACTGGATGGGTTTTCGTCGACACCACAATACCAGGCTTTCATGCCAAGAAATTCTTGGCAGGAGCCGGTGGCGGCATATGTAGGCTGCTTTGCATTAAGAGAAGTAACTATAGAAACAGATAAAATGACAGCAAGTACAACGAATATTTTTTTGATGATGTTTTTCATTTTAATAATCCATTGATTAGTTAGTTTTATTTTAGCATTTTTTAAGCAAAAGTCCAGCGTGGTTTTTGGCCCATTATAAGATAGAATATATCTTGACAAAAATGCTTATGTGTGCTATAATTATGGCACGCCTTTAAAAGGGAGGCGTTTTTACTATGATAACAGAGAGAATCTCAAAAATTCAAATGCGTCTTAAGCAGCATTTGAAAATAATGGTTTTTGGGCTTCTTTTTGGTATTATTTCGATTGTCGCTCCTACTGTGATTGCCCCTGTTAATGAAGCGTATGCTGTAGAATCTTCGGAAACTACGGAAACAGCAAGCGATTCTAATGCTTCGATTGAGGCGGCGAGGTCTGAGAAAAAGGCTTCGTGTGAGAATACGCTTGGTTCAATCAGTTGGTTAGTGTGTCCGACGACCGGAACTATTTCGAAAGCCGTAGATTGGTTATATGATAAGGTTGAAGAAATTCTTATAATTGATCCGATTAAAATTGATGATGGACAACCGATTTACGAAATTTGGAAGTATATGAGGGGAATTACAAATATTGTTTTTGTAATTTTCTTCTTGATAGTAATCTATTCGCAAGTAACTGGGATGGGAATATCGAATTATGGTGTGAAAAAGATATTGCCGAAATTAATTGTGGTGGCAATATTAGTGAACCTTAGCTTTATAATATGTTCGCTTGCGGTGGATTTATCCAATATTGCTGGAAATAGTTTGAAAGGCGTATTTGATTCGATTGCACAATCGACGATGGCGACAACTAATGCCACTAACGCTACACATTTTTCATTAACGGAGATTTATACGGCGATTGGCGGTGGTGGGCTTTTGGCGGTAGGCGCTGGCGCAATAGCAGTGGAGACTGGTGCGATTTGGATGTTGATACCGATGGTGTTTGGTGCATTAGTGTCAGTGGTGGCTGGTTTGATTACGATTGCACTTCGCCAGGCGGTAATTACGCTTCTTGTGATGGTTTCTCCACTTGCGGTGGTGGCATACATGTTGCCAAATACTGAAGGGTGGTTTAGAAAATGGAAAGATTTGTTTATCAAGATGTTGGTGTTTTATCCGATGTTTTCGTTGCTTTTCGGAGCATCGAGCTTGGCTGGTTGGGCAATCATTTCCAGTGCAGATAGTTTGTTTGGCGTGATTTTAGGTGTGGCGGTGCAGATTTTCCCGTTGTTCTTCTCGGTTGGCTTGATGAAAATGTCCGGTACTTTCCTCTCGAATGTCAACAGCAGAATCAGTCGCATGCTTTCAAGACCGGTGGGAGCTACTGCGGGATGGGCGGATTCGCATCGTCAACTACAAAGACAAAGATTCTTGTCGACTCGAAATGTATATACTCCGTCGCTTAAATTGATGCAGTTTATGTCGGATCGTAAGATTGCACGTGAAGCGGAAACGGCTGAGCACGCAACGACGGTGAAGAACCGAGGTTTGGCATACGGTGCAAAGAGAAATTACGATAAGGATGGTGTGCCAACTAAGCGTGGAATTAGAGCGTATGATGAGCAGGCGCAAAATATTAGATATGGTCGCGAGCAATTGAGGCATAAGAATAATATGAATAAAGGCTTTGGTTATTTGGCTAAAGAAGGTACGCGTCAGAGAGCAATACTCGATAAACTTGATAGCGAGACCGTGCAAGAGGCTGATGCTTCATATGCTGAAAGTGTACGTGGCGAGAAAATTGAGTACGATAATGCTGTGGGTCGCTATAACAGAATGGAAGACGCGATGAATGCAAAATTGGATAGCGACAACGCATATACGATTGATGCTGAGACTGGTAAGAAGATTCCACGCAAAGACTACCATCGTCACTTTGAGGATAAAAAATCCGAGAAAGCTGCATTTGATAGATATAATACAATCAGCGGCATTATGGAAGGTAATGCGGTGGATGTACAATATGTGATGGCTTCGGCGGCACAAGGTTATGATACGCAGCGTAAAGTTCTTGAGACGAAGATGCAAAAGCTTTATGAGATGACGCCATCGAGTAAAGATTTGAAATTAAAACTCGATATGATTGCGCAGTCTAAGGATGCGGCGCAAAACATTGACGCGATTGTGTCTGGACTCAGAATTCTTAATCAACGTGGTGATACGGATTTGATTCAGAACGTGCTTGATGATGTTCTAAGAAATGGTTTAACTCTCGGTACGCATGCTTCACAGGCTGTTGCTTCGTTTACGATGTTCGAGGTAAAAGATACTGATCCAATGATTAGACGTTATGGTAAGTATATTAACCTTGAGACAGCAAACGTATTTGCAAGCAACAAACGCAAAAAGATGCAAATTGATTTCGATGAATACATTAAGGGTTATCATACTGAGCCGGATGGTACGATTATGTATGCCAAAAAACCAATGGTAACGCTTCTTGAAGGTACTCCTTTTGACAATATTGAAAGAACGGCACTTTCAAATATGGATGACCGTATTAAGTTGGCCTATACTGATAAGGATGGCAAACTCGATGTAGATGCGTGGTTGAAAAAGCGTGAAGAAGTGCAGAATGCGATTGGACCGCAATTTATTTCGGCAAGTACAAAGTATTTGTCTGGTAGTGAGCAATTAAAGGCGGCAGTGAAGTTCCTGACCGGATATGGTTATTCGCAAGCTAAAAATGATGATGGTAGTATTAAGACCGATGAAGATGGAAACGTAGTTTATGTTTGGGAAGCTACTTGGGATACGGATAAAGACCTTGCAAATGATAAAGATAAAGTGAGAAAGTATTTCCGTAGAAAAACAGAGCAGTACTTTAAGGACCAAACTCCATCTCAGATTTTAGGACTTCGTTCGGATTATCGTGATCCAGCGATGGAACACTTGGCTGATGCCTATTTGGACAGTACTCCAGAAAATGAAGAAGAGGCAAACAAGAAGGCTGATTACGAAAAGCGTCTTTCAGAAATCCAGACGCGTTATGGTGATAAATCACCAGAAGAGGCAAAGAAGTTGCGCGAGGCTGATATTAAGAAGTTGAAAATGGAAATGGCTGGTGAGGAAGTACGTAAGATTTTGAGACAAAGTGGTAAATTAGCACAGATTTATCGCACGAGACGTTCTGGTGCAGCTAACAATGCTAAAGACTGGATGCGTGGTTGGCTTAACCTTGACGATGAAATTTTGATTAACAAAGAACTTGAAAGAAACAATAGACAAAAGAAGGCTGAATATGATGCTGCTCATGCCGATGATCCGGAAGCGGATGAAGGTACCCGTGTCGGTGGATTTACCGATTCTGATCGAGCATTCTTTGCTGCTGAAGTTGAGAAAATGTGGGAAGAATGGAACGATATTGAAGACGAAGCAAAGTTTTATGATGCATCAGTAGAATTTGTAAAACATACATTAAAAGACGTGGGTGAGGTGATTCTAAAGAAATATGCGGAATACGCTAAGAACAATCCAAACGCGGATGCGCGTGATTTGATGGAATATTTAAAGAGCTTATTGCTCGATCCTGACAACTATTAATACTGTTAGCATTATGTTATAATATATAATATATGGCGCAGTACAAAGTGCCTCAAGACGTTGAGGCGGATGACAAACTTATCGGGCCGTTTAGTTTTCGACAGTTCGTTTATCTTTTGATTGCCGGAGGATTAATTGCCCTTGCAGTGGCGTTATGCCAGCTAACACCGCTTTTGATTTTGGTGCCAGTGCCGTTTATTATTCTGTTTTTAATCTTGGCGTTGCCATTAAAAAAGGACCAGCCAATGGAGACGTATTTGGCGGCAATTATTTCATATTATCTGAAGCCACATACGCGCAAATGGACGCCAGGACAAAGAGAAACAACGATTTTCATCACAGCTCCAAAGGTAGTCGATGAAGTGCGCACACGCGAAATAACCGAAGAAGAAGCTACACATAGACTATCATTTCTTGCAAATCTCGTGGATAGCGAAGGATATGCTATTAAGGGTAATACTTCGATGCGAGAAGATTTGTTGGCAGAAGCGAATGCAACGGCCGATATGTACGAGAATTATCGTGCGCAGAGTTTAAATATGGCAATTGACCGTGATAAGCAGGAAAGGCATGATGAGGCGATTCAAGAAATGCGCGAGGCAATTAATAGGCGAAGCGAAATCGATACAAGTACGGCAACGATTTCGAATGATCGTGGAATGGTAAGAGAAAGAGAACCAGCGCCGGGTGCTGAAAATAAGCCCGCTACACCACTGACTGATACTTTGACAAATATGGCTGCGCCGGATACGAATGTATCTAAAAATGAGGCGGTGGCGGCAATTGTAGACCCCCTGGCGAATAATAGTGATGTAGTAGTGATGCCGACGAGTGCGCCAGCGCCAGTGGTAAGTAAGGGAAACGACACAGAGCTCGATATAGATATTAAAGCTATTAGAAAAGAAGAAGAAAAAGAGAATGCAGGAAAGGCAGAAAAGAATGAAGCAGAAGAAAAACCTGAAAAAGTTGAAAAAAATACCACAACTCCTGCAAAACCGAGTATAATAGAATTAGCAAGTAATACTGATTTTTCCGTAGCGACTATTGCGAAAGAAGCTAACCGATTAAATAGAAAGGATGAGGGCGAAGTTTTTATATCGCTACATTAAGCTATGAATCCACAGCAAAATAATCAAAATGGGCAAATGGGTGCGGCTGGTCCGCAGATGATTTTGCCGGGTCAGAATCCGAACCCGCAGGGCATGGCACAACAGATGCCACAGCAGGCGCAGGCTCCTATGGGCGCACCGATTGGTTCGAATGCTATGGGCATGCAAGCTACAGCGCTTCCACCTAAGGATGTACCGACTTCTACACAAGCCACATTATTAATATCCGAGCTTCGTGATAATGTGGTAATTATGAAAGATGGTTCTTTCCGTGCAGTAGTGGCTTGTAAATCGATTAACTTTGATTTGATGTCTGATATGGAACGTGAAGCGGTGGAATATTCATATCAAAACTTCTTGAACTCATTGCAGTTTACGACGCAGATATTGATTCGTTCGCAAAAAGTTGATATCGGACCATATATTGAAAAGTTAATGAATATAAGGCGCAATAATGATAACATGCTTCTTGGCGTGTTGATGGATGATTATATTAATTTTATTGATATTCTGTCACAAGAAGCAAATATTATGGATAAATCGTTCTTTATCGTAGTGCCATATTATACTTCGGCTGATGCAGAAAAAATCTTACAGCAGACTAAAAATATCTTTAAGGCATTTTCTAAATCGAAAGCACCGGAAGTAACGCGTATTGACCGTGCGACATACGATAAGGCACTTAGTGAATTAAATAACCGCGTGGAAGTTGTGATGGCTGGTTTGTTCCAAATTGGAATTCATTCAGTAAGACTTAGTACGAGAGAATTAGCAGAGCTTTATTATAATTACAACAATCCTGATACGGCAGTAAGGGAACCACTCGTTGATTTTTCGAAACTTGCGACAATGTACGTGAAGAAGGGAGAAAAGCAAAATGGCTAGAAGAATGTCACCTGCAGAACTCGCTGCGCAAGCTGAAGCGATGGAAGCTGCAGAAATTCAGCGCGCATTTGAGCAAGGTACTAATACGCTTCGTGATTTGATTAGTCCGAGTGCGATTGAAATTCATTCCGATTATTTTAGATTGGGCACTAAGTACGGTCGTACGTTATATGTGTATGGTTATCCGCGTACACTATATACTGGATGGCTTTCTCCAATTATTAATATTGACGAAGTGATTGATGTGTCAATGTATATTTATCCGGTTGAATCGGCCGTAGTGATGAAGAACTTGCGCACGAAAGTGACGCAGCTTGAAGCATCAATGAGCCTTAACATGGAAAAGGGAAAAGTACGTGATCCAGAGCTCGAGGCTGCTATTACTGATGCTGAGGAATTGCGTGACCAACTCCAAGTAGGTGCAGAAAGATTTTTCCGTTTTGGACTTTATATTACATTGTGGGGTGACTCGTTAGATGAATTGAAGTTTGTGCAGCAAAAGATTGAAACGATTTTTGGCCAACAAATGGTGTTTTCGAAGGTAGCGAATTCACAGCAAGAGCAAGGTCTTAACACTGCAATGCCACAGTGTTCTGATCAATTGCAGATTCGTCGTAATATGAATACCGGAGCGATTTCGACATCATTTCCATTTACTTCAGCAGATTTGACACAAGATAAAGGCATTTTGTACGGCATCAATATGCACAATAACGGGTTGGTGATTTTTGATAGATTTTCACTTGAAAATGCCAATATGGTGGTATTTGCTAAATCTGGTGCAGGTAAATCGTTTACAGTGAAGCTCGAAGCGCTTCGTTCAATGATGATAGGTTCGGAAATAATAATTATCGACCCAGAAAATGAATATCAGAAGCTTTGTGATGCTGTGGGTGGTTCATATGTGAGACTGTCACTTAATTCAGATGTGCGTATTAATCCGTTCGATTTGCCGAAGGTGGTAGATGCCGAAGATGCAAATGATGCATTACGTGCTAACTTAGTAACGCTTCACGGTTTGTTTAGATTAATGCTTGGTGGCAATCAAGTGTCGGCTGGTGGGCAAGTGGTGCCAGCGCTCACGGCAAGTGAAGAGGCTGATCTTGACCAGGCTTTAATTGACACTTATGCACGTGCTGGAATTACATCGGATCCGTTAACGCATCAATCGACGCCACCAACGATTGCAAATCTTTATGATACATTACTACATATGGAAGGTACTGGGCCACAGCTTGCACAGAGACTTCGTAAATATACTACTGGTACATTTGCTGGTATTTTCTCGCAACAATCAAACGTGGATATTAATAATCAGATGGTGGTATTTAATATTCGAGATCTTGAGGACGAACTTCGACCGGTGGCAATGTATATCGTGCTTTCGCATATTTGGAACGTAGTAAGAGCGCAACAAAAGAAACGTATGTTGATTGTGGATGAGGCATGGCAGTTGATGAAGTATGATGATTCAGCGAATTTCTTGTTCTCGCTTGCAAAGCGTGCACGTAAGTATTATTTAGGTCTTACGACGATTACGCAGGACGTGGAAGACTTTATTGGTTCGAAAATGGGTCGTGCGATTGTGGCAAACTCATCGATGCAGCTGTTATTGAAGCAATCAGCATCAGCAGTGGATGTGCTTGCGGATGTGTTTAAATTGACAGAAGAAGAAAAAAGAAGATTAGCGAACTTCCCGGTGGGACAGGGCTTGTTCTTTGCTGGGCAGAATCACGTACATATTCAAGTGATTGCATCGGAAACAGAAGAGGGTTTGATTACGACTACACCAACTGGTGCGAATGGGAAATAAAAAATTGAAGTGATTTAGCACTCTTGCTTTTTGAGTGCTAATGAATTATAATGGTCATTATGGCAACACAACGTGATTACTATGAAATACTTGGCGTATCGAAAAATGCGTCTGATGATGAAATAAAAAAGGCTTATCGCAAACTTGCGATTAAATATCATCCAGATAAAAATCCTGGTGATAAAGAAGCGGAAGCAAAGTTTAAGGAAGTTTCGGAAGCGCATGAAGTTTTGAGCGATAAACAAAAACGTGCAAGATATGATCAGTTTGGTCATGCTGGTGTGGGTGGCTCGTCGGCGGGTGGTAATCCGTTTGGTAATGGAAACTTCAACTTTAATGGTCAATCATTCAGCTTTGATTTTGGAGGGGCTGGTTCGCCATTTGAAGATATTTTAGGAAACCTATTTGGATTTGGCGCAGGCGGAGCTCGAAGACCGCGTAGAGGTGCAGATTATCAGGTCTCGGTGACTTTGACTTTTGAAGAAGCGATTTTTGGATGTACTAAAACCGTGACTGGCGAAAACGGAGATTTTAAAGTTAAGATTCCGGCTGGAATTGATGATGGAATGTCGATTAGAATCCGTGGCAAAGGTGCACCAGCGCCAGAAAAAGGTGCGGAACCGGGTGATTTATATGTGCGTGTACATGTAAAACCACATAAAACTTTGACGCGTGAAGGTGCAATTATACTTTCGGAAAAGAAAATTGATATGGTGGATGCGGCTCTTGGTTGTGAGGTAGATATTGAAACTGTAGATGGTAAAATGACAATGAAAGTTCCAGCTGGTACGCAAAGTGGAACACCATTTAAGTTGTCTGGGCATGGTGTGCCGTTTAGAGCCGATGGCGATAGAGGTCCACATATTGTAACGATTATTGTTGAAACGCCAAAGAATCTTTCAAAGAAACAACGTGAGATTTTGGAAGAATTTAAGAAATCAAAAAAGCGCGGATTGTTTGGAATTTAGCGTTTTTGTTAAATTGCTCGTGGTTCCGATTTTTGGGTTTTTGTGCTATAATGAGAGGTGGAATTTTATAATTTGATGTTATTTGTTAACCCGCTGGTATAAGAAAAATATCGGCAAAAACAATTAGAAAGGGAAAAATGGAAATTGCAATCCCAATTATTGCTGCAATTGCAGGTTTAGTTTTTGGTGCAGGAGGGATTTTTGCATACAATAAGCACAACGAAAACGGGGGTAGGGATAAGGCAGAAGATTTGGTGCGCAAAGCAAAACGCGAGGCTTCGGACATAGTTTTGAATGCAAAGAAGGAAGCAGCCGAAGTAACCGAAAAAAATCAAGCTGAAGAGAATGAACGTCGTAAGGAATGGAAGCGTACAGAAAATCGTTTAGCAGAACGTGAAACGACACTCGATTCAAAGCTCGATCAAATCGAAAAGAAAACCGAAAAATTAGCACGCGAAGAAAAAGAAATCGAATCACTTAAGGGTGAGATTCGTGAAATTCGTGATAAGCAACATGAAAAATTGGAAAAGATTGCCGGTTTATCTAAGACGGATGCACGTGATAAATTGATGAAAATGACTGAAAACGACATCAAGCAAGATCTCGTGAATTTGGTGGCAAAGGAACAAAAGGAAATTAAACATGATATTGACGAAACAGCACAGGCGATGCTTCTTACGGCAATGGAAAGAATGTCGTCGGAAGTGACGGCAGATAGAACCGTGACAGCATTGAAGCTTCCGGATGATGATATGAAAGGTCGTATTATCGGTAAGGAAGGTCGTAATATTCAGGCTTTGCAACGTGCAACTGGCGTAGATATTTTAGTTGATGATACGCCAGGTATGGTGGTGTTGTCGTCTTTTGATCCAATTCGTCGCCAGGTAGCAAGATATGCACTTGAAAGATTAATGAAAGACGGACGCATTAATCCAGCTTCAATTGAAGAATCCGTGGCAAAAGGCGAAAAGGAAATTGAAAAAGAAGTAGTGCGTGCTGGTGAAGATGCAGTGCGTGAGGTTGGTTTAGTGGGCATTCCACGTGAATTAGTGCATCTTTTAGGCGAGCTTAAGTTTCGTACTTCTTATGGACAGAATGTACTTCTTCATTCAATCGAAATTGCACATGTGGCTGGCATGATTGCGGAAGAAATTGGCGCGGATAAGCGTATTGCAAAAACTGCTGCTCTTATGCATGACATGGGAAAGGCCGTGACGCATAAAATTGAAGGTAAACATGCAGATATTGGTGCAGAACTTGCCAAGAAATATGGTATGCCGGATGAAGTAGTTCATGCAATTGCAGCGCATCATGATGATATTGAAGCGACTACGCCAGAGGCTGTAATTATTAAAATCTGCGATGCTATGAGTGCGGCAAGGCCGGGTGCACGTAATATTTCGGCAGAGAACTTTGCGGAAAGAATGCGTGACCTTGAAAACATTGCAACTTCATTTACCGGTATTGATAAGGCGTATGCAATTTCAGCAGGTAGGGAAGTACGTGTAATTGTAGAGCCAAAGTCGATTGACGATTTGTCGGCGCTTAAGTTAGCGCGTGACATTGCAAACAAGATTGAAGCGACAATGAGTTACCCGGGTGTAATTAAGGTAAATGTAATTCGTGAAACTCGTGCAATAGAATATGCGAAATAATAGCGTAGGTAATTAAGAAAAGGAAAATCCCCACAAATAGTGGGGATTTTTGTGGATTGGGATTACTTTTTGTGACAGTTGATGATTGTGAAGTTGCCGCCCGGGTAGAGTTTTAAATGGAAGTGGTAGTGACCTTTGCGGTCGTTTGAATCTCTACCGTAGAGATCGACATCGGCAGTGCCATCTTTGTTGATATAAATATCTTCGACACTGTCCGGGTAGACACCGTTGTAGGAACGGTAGCGGTCTCCTTCGATCATGGCTTTCAGCTGTCTTTCAATGTCCCAGTGTTTACTGGTATCAGAACAATCCCAGTACTCTGACATAAGGTACACCCTCCTAATAGAAAATTATAGGATAAATCCTATTACCATATATTATACTATGTTTTAGGGTTATTTGCAATGTGGTATTGTATTTTTGTGATAAATATGTTATAATATATATATTGGCTTTGACCAAAAATGTACTTTAAAAAAGGAGTGTGCTAAAAATGTTAAACGCTTTGGTGATCATATGCGTGGCAGCTTTGGCGTTTTTGTTAGGAATGATTTTTAACGCGCCTGTTGTTAACAATGACAAAAAAAGCGAAGGTAAGAATGCGTTTGAGAACGCAAAAACAAAGGTTTTGTCGTTTAATCCGGATCCAATGATGTCTGATAAATTCACGAATGGAACAATACTTAAGTATTCAGAATATCTAAGAGACACAATCGAAGTGCATGGTGCTGCTATGCTAAGTGATTTGGTGGAATCGCTTCAAAGTCAGGAACAACGAATAGATTTTCTGTATGAAAGGATTGTTGTGTTGCTACAATGGAAGAATGTAGAAAAAAACGGATATCCTTATCCGACATTGCAAAAAATCTTTGATGATTACGCCGACAACCGTTTGGACGCATGTAGAACTATTAGAGCGTATGTTGATGCAGAAGATACGGAACAGAAAAAGAAATATGAATTGACTCTAAATGATATTGTTTTAGACAACCAAGATTTGATGGAGTCACTCGAGAGTTTTTACGAATCATTGCGCGATATTTGAATAGAAAGGAATGATTTTAGAGTTATTTTTGGCAAACGGCATATTTAACACACGCGAATCTCCTCTTTAATAGAGGAGATTTTTTAATGTATAATATAAGTATGAGCAAGAAGATCCTGAAAGAAGTGTTTAAAGAAGTGATGGGTGGGGAGATTAAATTAGAGCGATATCAAAAAGTGGGGATTATACTACTTTTAATTGTGTTTGCGGGATTCTTCGGTTGGGTGTATGAGTTTATTTTTTATTATTTTAATGGCGGGATGAAAGAGTTTTACATGCAGGGAGGGAACTTTTTGCCGTGGATTAATATATATGCGATTGGGGCGGTTTTGATTCTTGTTTGTTGTTATAAACTAAGGCGTTGGCCGTGGGCGGTGTTTTTGGTGTCGGTTGTGGTGACGGGCTTGTTGGAGTTAGTGGCGGGATGGTTAGTTTATACGTTGTTTGATGGGACGAGGTATTGGGATTATAATACGGAGATTTTGAATTTTGGGAATATTGGTGGGTTTGTGTGCCTTAGAAGCGTGTTGGTGTTTGGTGTGTCGGCACTGTTTTTAATGTATGTAGTGTTGCCGTTTTTCGTATGGGTGTCTATGAGGATGAGTAAACGGGCATTTTTGATTTTAGCTGTAACGGTATTTAGTGTGGTGATGTTTGATGAAGTATATAATTTGTTGGCGTCGAAAGCGTTTGGATGGCCAAATGCGATGGATTTTTATAGAAGTATGGGGTTGAAGTATCCGACGTAGAGTAAAAGGTACTGGTTTTATAAACTATGTTAGCTTATACCTATTGATTTTTACTTTTTACAATATAAAGAGAATTGAGGTGATATACTTAATAAAGAAGAGCTGAAGGAAGAAAGGAAAAAATGAGTAAGGACAAATCAGTATTAGATGATAAGGCAAATTTTATTTGGGGCATTGCAAATAAACTACGTGGTGTTTATATGCCGGATAAATATGGTGACGTGATTATTCCGATGACGATTCTTAGAAGGTTTGAATGTTCACTGAAAGATACGAAAAAGGCTGTGCTTGACGAATATGCCAAAAACAAAAACTTACCAGAGCAATATCTTTACAAGATTTCTGGTTATCAGTTTTATAACACTAGTCACTATTCTTTAGCCGAACTTTGCAACGACTCTGATAATATTGAGGCAAATTTTAAGGAATACATTGGAGGTTTTTCAGAAAATGTTAGAGACATTTTGAATGGTTTAGAATTCAGTAGTCATATTGGGAAGATGGAAACTGGAGGCTGCTTGTTTTCGGTTGTAGAAGAGTTTTCAAAACTAGACATTGGCCCGGACGAATTTGATAGTACAGAAATGGGATATATTTTTGAAAATTTGATTGGTCGTTTCTTTGCAAATGTGGATGCAGGTCAATTCTATACTGGACGTGATATCATTAGAATGATGGTGGCAGTATTGCTATCTGAAGGTTGCGACGATATTAAAGATCCGCAAAAAGTTGTAACAGTATGCGATCAGGCGTGTGGGACTGGCGGTATGCTTAGCACTGCTTATGATGTAATTAAGGAGATTAATCCAACTGCAAATGTGCAGTTATTTGGTCAAGAGTTTATGCCTGTGAGCTGGTCAGTTGGGCTTGCAGAAATGCTGATTAAAGGTCAGGAATCTAAAAATTTCCGTCATGCTGACACTTTTAAAAAAGATTGTTTTCCAAACCAGAAGATGCGTTTTATGATTGAAAATCCGCCATTTGGTACTCCGTGGTCTGGTAACGATGCAAAAGATGGGCAGGAAGAGGCAGTAAGAAAGGAATATGCCAAAGGAAAGGACGGTCGTTGGGGTGCAGGATTGCCAGCAGGCGGCGATTCACAATTATTGTTCTTGCAGTCGGCGATTGACAAGATGGATGATATGGTAGGACGAGCAGCGATTATCGAAAATGGTAGCCCATTATTTACGGGTGGGACAATGTCAGGCGAATCGCAGATTCGACGTTCACTATTAGAGCGAGATTTGATTGAGGCGATTATTGCTTTGCCGACGGATTTGTTCTATAACACTGGAATACAGACTTATGTTTGGGTGCTATCGAAGAATAAGAGGCAAGAACGGAAGGATAAGGTGCAGCTGATTGATGCAACAAAGCTTTTTCATAAACTACGTAAGTCGCTCGGTAATAAGAAAAATGAATTTAAGGACAGCGATGTAAGGCAGATAGTAAAACTATATAAGGATTTTGAGAATGCAGATCCAGAATTATCTAAAGTCTATAATAAGAATGAATTTATATATCGTGAATATACGGTGATGCAACCTTTGCAAAGAAGCTATGCGATTACGCAGTATAGGATTGAAAATATGCTGACAAATGGGGCGCTGAATTCGTTTTACGATGAAGCGAAGGTATATGAATTGGAGCATGCCGAGAAGCCAAGTAGTAGAGACCAGAAAAAATTGGATGGTTTTCACAAAAATAAGGAAACATATGATAAGATTTTGTCGGCGCTGAAGGAGGCGGAGTCGGATAAGAAATATAATTCGCCGGAAGAATTTGAGCCGGTGATAGAGGAAGTTCTGGATGGAATCGAACTAGATAAAAGGATTGTAACGAAAATTATGGATGGGTTGTCGGAAATGGATAAGTCGGCGAAGATTCAAACGAAGCGAAATGGTGAGATAGAATATGATAAGGCAACGAAGGATTCGGAGATTGTGAAATTTGATGAAAATGTAGATGAATACATGGAGAGGGAAGTGCTACCACATATTCCGGATGCGAAATACTTTGATGAAGATAAAATTGGAGCGGAGATCCCGTTCACGAGATATTTCTATAAATATCAGGAGCCAAAATCTAGTGAGAAATTGGAAAAGGAATTCTTGAAGTTGGAAAAGTCGGTGAATGAAAGAGTGGCGAAACTCTTTAAGGAGGTGTGATGGCGGAGACGATGAAAGAAAGTGGAACGCGATGGTTAGGAAAAATCCCGATTGAATGGAAAGTAGTTAGAGTTAAAGATTGTTTTGATAGAAAAAATAAAAAAGCAAATCAGAAAGAACCCGTTGTATTATCGCTTGCTAGGAGTGGGGTCAAAGTCCGCGATATTTCGTCAAATGAAGGTCAATTGGCGTCTGATTATACGAATTATAATCCAGTTGCAAAAGATGATATACTCATCAACCCTATGGATTTAGTAAGCGGTGATAATTGTAGTATTTCTGAGGTAGAAGGTGTCATTAGCCCGGCATATGTTAATTTGAGATACAAGAAGGGTATTGATCCAAGATTCTACAATTATTATTTTAAATTACAATACTGGCTTGGCGCATTTTTTGCTCATGGATATGGTGTTTCATTTGATAATCGTTGGACTCTTTCATATGAAACTCTCAGCAAGTATCCGCTGGTATTGCCTTCTATCGATGAGCAAAACAGGATTGCGGTTTTTTTGGATGAGAAGTGTGCGGAGATTGATAAATTGTCGGAGGATATTCAAAAACAAATTGATATTTTGGAAGAATACAAAAGATCCGTCATTACTCGTGCTGTTACAAAAGGGCTTGATCCGAATGTTGAGATGATGGATAGTGGTGTTGAATGGATAGGGATGATACCGAGTGATTGGAAGAGGAGTAAGTTGTTGTATTGTCTTCGCAAACCCATATGTGATGGGCCTCACGAAACGCCAGATTATGTTGATGATGGGATACCTTTTATTTCGGTTGATAGCTTAAATAATACGAAGGAAATTGACCTTTCTGTTACGAAAAAGTATATTTCCGAAGATGGCTATGTTAATTATATGAGAAAAGCAAAGCTTGAGAAGGGTGATATTCTTTTCACAAAGGCTGCTACTATCGGAAAAACTGCAATTGTCGGTGACGAGGTTTTTATGGTATGGTCCCCAATCGCCATTATTAAAAATAATCCTGTTAAGATTGATAATATGTTTTTATACTATTTGCTTAATTGTAACGACTTGATAAAAAGCATTGAACTGTCTGGTAGTTATAATACGCAAGCGAATGTTGGGATGCGAGAAATGGAGAGAGCGGTTATTCCTTTGCCTGATATGAGTACACAAAAAGAAATAGCCGTTTTTCTGGACGAGCGATGTGATGAAATTGATGCGTCAATTAAAAATAAAAATGAACAATTAGTTGAATTGGCAGAATATAAGAAGTCAATTATTTATGAATATGTAACTGGCAAAAAACGCGTGAAAGGAGTTAATTAAATGAAAGCAATAATAAGTGAGAAACAATATCAGCAATATATTATCGCTCGGTTGAGTGGTGTGGGATACAAGGAGCGAACTGCGAAAGAAGAATATGATAAACGGTTTGCGATGGATACGGAAGTGTTATTAGAATTTTTGGAAGATACGCAGCCGGAAGCGATAGAGAAGCTAAGGAAGATTTATAAAGAAGGAACGAATGAGATAATAATTGCGAAGGTTAATCAGCATATTTTGGGAAGTAGTTTGTTGGACACTTTGAAATATGGAGTGGAGATTAATGGGATTAAGTTAGAATTAATGTATAACAAGCCAGCAACATCATTTAACCAGACATTGGAAAAACTGTATCGTAAGAATCGTTTTACTGCGATGCAAGAAGTAGTGATTAGCGATAGTGAAAGAATTGATATAGTACTATTTGTAAATGGGCTTGCGGTGGTGAGTTTTGAATTAAAAAGTGAATTTGCAGGGCAAACATTTCGTAATGCGATAGAACAATATACGAATGATCGAGATCCGAATAATCGTTTGTTTAAATTCAAGGTGGGGACGCTGGTGAATTTTGCGATGGATTTGAACGAAGCACATATGACAACGAAACTTGACGGAATAAATACAAGATTTTTGCCGTTTAACCGTGGGTGTGGCGAGGGGGTGAATACTGGTGCGGGAAATCCAGTAGATGATGGTGTGGATGATTATCCGACGCATTATATGTGGGACGAAGTACTGGTGCCAGACAGTTTGGTGGAACTTATTACGAAGTATTGTTATGTGGAACGCTCGGAAAAGAAGGATGAGGATACCGGTAGGAAGTATTATAAGGAAAATTTGATTTTTCCGCGTTATCATCAGCGAGATGCGGTGAAGAAACTGTTAGCAGATGTAGGCGAACATGGGACAGCGTTTAACTATTTAATCGAACATAGTGCAGGGTCTGGGAAGACGAATACGATTTGTTGGTTGGCACATAGATTGTCGTCACTACACGATGCGGATGATAAACAGATTTTTGATAATGTGGTAATAGTGACTGATAGGTTGGTGGTAGATCAGCAGTTGCAAAGAGCGATTAAAAGTATTGATCATAAGGAAGGGCTGATTCGGGCAATTGGTGAGGAACGAGGAGATGATTCTTCTACTTTGCGTGATGCATTGAAGGGTAACACGAAGATTGTGGTGACGACGATTCAGAAATTCCTTTATCTCGATTTTAACGATTTGGTGGAGCAACTGAAGGATAAACATTTTGCGGTGATTATTGATGAGGCGCATTCATCGACATCGGGTAAGGATATGTCGGCAGTGCAGAGAATACTGGGAGCAAAGGTGAGTGCAGTGGAAGATGACGAAGTGGAAGATGCGGATTTGTTGGAGGAGGAACTGGGTCGGAACGGGAAGCAGGAAAATGTGTCGGTGTTTGCATTTACGGCGACACCGAAGTCAACAACTTTACAATTATTTGGAACCGATACAGTGACGCCAGAAGGAGATGTGAGAAAAACGGCTTTCCATTTATATTCGATGAAGCAGGCGATTGAGGAAGGGTTTATTTTAGACGTGCTAAGTAATTATACTGAATATAATACATATTATGAAGTGATAAAAGCGAGTGAGGATGACCCGACTCTTAAGACTTTAGATGCTAAGAGGCAGATTCATCGGGTAGCGATGCTATCGCCGGAAAACATTGAGCAGAGAATTGCGATAATACTGGCACATTTTCGGGATAATGTAAAAAATGAAATTGGCGGGAATGCAAAGGCGATGGTGGTGACGAATTGGCGAGAAGAGGCGGTAAGATATTATTTTGAAATGGTGAAGTATTTGAAGGAGCATAATATTACAGATGTAAGACCATTAGTGGCGTTTACGGGTAAGGTGAAAATTGGTGATAACGATTTTACGGAGCACGGGATTAATGGGTTTTCAGAGGATGCTTTGCCGAAGGAATTTGATAGTGATAAGTATAATTTATTGATTGTCGCAAATAAATATCAGGTTGGTTTTGATCAGCCGAAACTTTGTGCGATGTATGTGATGAAGGCTTTGTCTGGCGTAAATGCGGTGCAGACTTTGTCGCGACTTAATCGGACTTTTACGCCGTATGACAAGAAGACTTTTATTTTAGATTTTGTGAATAGTTATATTGATATTGAAAATTCGTTTGCGCCATATTATACGAGTACGGTACTCAAGAATACTACGACTGTTTCGGATCTTCGTGATAAGGCGGTGGAAGTAGATGGGTATGGTGTGATTACGGATTATGATGTGGAAGCGTTCTTTAAGGTGGTGTATAAGTCGGCTGTAGATGATGTAAAAGGTAGCGGTAATATGCGAGGCAGGCTTACGGCAAATACGGAAGCGAATCAGTTGATTCGGCGAACAATAATGGTGATGGACAATATGTTCGAGGGGGATGAGGACAAGAAGAAACAGTTTATTGCGACTTGCAAGAGTTATGTGAGATTGTATGAATTTATGGAATTGATTACTGGGCAGATTGATAGTGGGTTGTATAAGAAGTATTTGTTTGTTTCCACACTGCTTACAAATATTGATTTCGGAACGAATAACGGGATTGATATTAGTAAAAAAGTGAATATGGTGGATTTCAAAAATACATTTAGGAAGGAAAGCAAGGGTGGAGGTAGCCATGTAGCGAAACCGTTTGTAACTTTGCCGAATGCAGAAGTGAAGCTGACGGTGGATGAAGAAAAACGCCTGTCAGAAATAATTGATGATATTAATGCGATTGCGGGCGGCATATTTGATACAGATGTGGCGACGAAATCGATGCTCCAGATTAAGGATTTGTTGCTGAAAAGTGAAAATTTGAAAGTAGGGGCAAGGAATAACAATGAGAATGATTTTGCCTTTAGCTTTTATGAGGATGCGGATGAGGCGTTGTTGGAAGGGCTTGTGAGTAATAATGAATTCTTTACATTGCTTCTTAATAATAAGGATCTTAAAGAAAAGGTTTTAGGTGCTTTTAAGCATAGCGTATATGAGGAGCTTAGAAAAAAAGACTAAAGTATGGAGAAGAACCTATTTATTACGAATTATTATAGAATTGAACAGGAAGTCATTAGACTATCGCAGTATGTCGATTTTTGTGACGAGCAATTAGGTGTTTATTCTCCAGTAATATGTGATTTATTAATTAGGTGCGGCGTTGAAATTGAATCACTTTGTAGGGAAATATATCGTAGAGATGTTAACGGAGAATTGCCTGATTCTGTTGGGTTAATTACGAAGGAATTAGATAGGTTTTATTTTGTTAGCGAAAAGGTCGTTATACTGAATAATCCTTGTTTCAATTTTAGTGGTTTTACTAAAATGAAGCCTTTTTCGTATAAACCTGGTTCCGCTGATGATTTTTACACGCTATATTGCGAATTGAAACATGACAGGGGAAAGAATTATCATAAAGCTACATTAAGGATGCTTTTATTATCCTTGGGTGGTTTGTACATTTTGAATCAGTTTTTTCTTGATAAAAGTATTTCTATCAAAAATGATTTCTTTGGAGAGGATATACCAGGATTATTGTCTGAGGATACTGAAATCTTTTCTGTACAGGTTTTGAATTGTAATTGGGATTTAGTTGATGATCGTTTTAAAAAAATTAAAGATGAGACGGGATTAAGTAATAAAACGATAAATGAATTAAAAGAGAAGATTTTTGGGCGAACTGGGCTTAGACGTAATAATTATTTATCTGAGGAATGTTTATACTCTGTTAAATTTGATCCTGGATACAAGAAATCAATTGAGGCATTTAATGCTGTAGTTGCAAATGATGTAATTCAGAAAAAGACAGTACTCGTTACGATGATTGGCGACGAGAAAGATGTCGATGTTTTATTAGATAAATATGGTTTAGATGTTTTTGATTCGATTATTTCCTTGTTTGCTACTATCGGACAAAAGTCGAGATTGAGACTGTGTATTAACAAAAGTAATAGGGGGATTGTAAATCTATAGTTTTGTGATATAATAATAGGAGTTCTTTTTGAGCGGTGAGCGGGCCGGTAGCTCAGCTGGTTAGAGCACGAGCCTCTTAAGCTTGGTGTCGAGGGTTCGAGTCCCTCCCGGCTCACCACGAAAAGATAAGACCTTTAGGTCTTAATTTTTTTGTGGTAAATCGTGAAACGATTTGAATTTGAGAAGAGAGTTTGAACCGAGTGAAGCGAGATCCTCGATCCCCCTGACTCATTATCGGTATTTGACCTGAATTTTAGTTCGACTCTTGCGTTAAGATGTGACATAATATTTGTGAGGAAGGAAATGATATGAAGAAAAGATATCCGTATGAAACATTTATTCAAAAAATGATAATTGCTTATTTGGAGGATAAAGGTTATACCAAGGTGATAAATGCCAGTGATTTAAGAGAACATGGTGTTGATATAAAAGTAAGAAATAAAGATTATTCGAGATACTGGTTGATAGAAGTAAAGGGTGGATCAACTTCGAATAATGCGAAATCAGTTGATACTAACAATTTCGTTTTTGGACTTGGGCAAATAGTGACGCGCATTCAATCAATTACTGAGCCTAAGGCTTCTGCAGGATCTAATAAATATGGGGTTGCTTATCCAGATTACTTTAGGAAATACCTTGAACGAAAAAGATTGCACTGGAACGTTTGTAAGAATCTAAATTTAACTATATTTTTGGTTGATAAAGATGGTGTAGTTGAAGAATACGATTGGAAGAAAATTAAAAACGAGTTCTATCAGTAATTATTGCTATTAATATTTTCTCAATTATATTAGCTGTTGTTTATTATTTTGTTTAAGAGCTCTTTGTTATCCACTTCCTCAATCATATACATCGGTTTGCCGCCGGGGTAGGGGATTGCTTCGGGTAGGTGGTAGGATTCGTTGACTTTAGTCTTTTTAATAAGGAGACGGTCATCGTAGATGCCACCAAATAGTACATCGTTTGAATACAGTAGGTATTCGCCCATCATGGGGCGACAGGAAATAGCTGGAAGGTCGGAGAGTTGATCTAATATGTAGTCTCTAAATTCTTTAGTGCTTGACATATTTTTTTAGCACGAGGAATGAAATTGCTATGGTGGTGAGGGCGGTGAGGATGGCTGGGAGGAAGTTGGCCGAACAGGAATTTGACGAAGTCATAGCACCGGTGTCTGGTGCATCTGGGTTGTCGTTTGCGCCGACGAGAGTGTAACCACTGAAGTGTGGAACGGTACCAACGAGATAGCCATTAACGAGCGTCAGCTCGATAGCATCCTCAACGTTGGTTACACCGTTGACATCGTCCATTTCAACATAGATAAGCATGTAGCGGTCGTAGCCTTTCATGTCGTCGGTGAATTTGATTCTGACATCAAATGGGCCATTGTGGACTTCTCTTTGATTTTCGTCAGTAAGTTCGAATTCTAAGAAAGCGATAACTTCACCTTCTTTTTCGACAGCGGCGCTAACGATTGCTTTACCGGTTTCGTAAGTTTCGCGATCGATTTGGGCTCGTTCGAGTTCTTCGTCGGTCATTTGGAAAGAATATTGGTTAATATTTAGATGGAAGTCGTGACCTTCTTCTTGATTAAAGGCGACGGAGTTGCCATTTTCGTCTTCTACAACATACGGAACACCTTCGATGGCGGTGATGGTGGCGTAAATATCAATAAATTCACCGCCTTCGTCACGTTGAACTACGGTTGCATTGGAGCCATTAACTGTGGCAGTAAAGTTTGGAGAGAATCTATAATCTTGGTTTGCGAAAAGAGAAACGTTGGCGTCGTAGTCTTCACCTGCGACGAAAGTTCCTTGGAACTTTTCATATTCCGAACCTCTAACGTTCCAACCTGCGTACATTATTTCGTAATCGTGGTCTTCGGTGCTGACTTCTGGGATTGGGTTTTGGACCTCAATGACAGCGCCTTCGGTGATTACTTCTACTGTGACTTCTGAGCCGGCAATTGGCGAAGCAATATAAAGTGCGGCACTTTCAATAACATTGCTGTTTTGGATAAACAAAGCATAGAGGGTGATTTCGCTTGTTTGAGGAATTTCGCCAAAAGTAGTCCATTTTTCGTAAGTATTAAATTCTTCGGTGCGATACCAGCCAAAGAAAGTAAAATCGTCTTTTTGTGGATCATTTGGAACTTTGTTCATTTCTCTCAATGAACAGTTGACTGGAGAAACGGCGTCTTCGATTGGCGTAGCACCGTAAGTTTCAAAATGAACTGTGTAAGTTTCGACTTGATCTAAATCGAGGGATTGACAGTATTCGTCGTCTCGCCCTTCGTCGTCTGGGCCATCGGCGTAGACATATGATAGTGGAGCGAAAGATAGAGCGATAGATGCTGCTACGAGAGCTCCTTTGGTTATTTTTTTCATATAAAAGACTCTCCTTTTAAATAATTATACTATAAAAAATTGTTTTTTATTATGCTTAATTTGGCGGGAGTGATTGGAATAGTCGGACAGAGTAAAGAATGTGCTATAATTGGTTTGTATAAATAAGGAGTTTTATGAAGAAAGTTGGACCTGTAATTTGGGGATTAGCGATTATCGCGCTTGGCGTGATTTTTGGTGGTAATGCGTTGGGATGGTTTAATATTAACGTGTTTTTTGATGGTTGGTGGACGCTATTTATTATTGTGCCGAGTGTAGTTAGTTTGATTACTGAAAAGGATAAGATTGCGAGTTTGGCATTTATTGCTGTAGGCGTGCTTTTGCTTCTTGCCGCACAGAATGTGTTTTCTTATGAAGTGGCCTGGAAAGCGATCCTTGCAGTATTCTTGATTATGATTGGTCTTGTAATTATTGTGAAGAGCCTTTTTCGCAATAAAGTTGAGAAGGAAGTGGAGAAAAAAATAAAAGAGATGGGCGATGGTAAAACAATGGATTCGCAGATGGCGGTGTTTTCCGGGAGTGATCGAACCTATAATGACGAAGTTTTTTCGGGCTCTAATTTGTTGGCTGTGTTTGGCGGTGTAGATTTGGATCTCCGAAAAGCAAAGTTTAATAAAGATACCGTGATTAAGGCGTTTTGTATGTTTGGCGGAATCACGATTAAAGTGCCGGAAGATGTGCAAGTAAAGATTAAATCCGGGTTTATCTTTGGTGGAATATCAGATGATCGCAAGGGCGATACAAGCAAAGGGAAATACACGATTTATTTGGATGCTGCTGGTGGATTTGGTGGGGTATCGGTGGAAGATAAAGAAAAAAAGAAATAAAACTACTAATAAAATAGCCCCACTTTGTGGGGCTATTTGTTGTTATGCTTTTTTCCAGCGTTTAAGGGTTGGGAAAACTTTGGAGCAGTATTCTTTCATTTGCTCGTTGGTCATGCCGGCTTGTTCGCCAAATTGGGAACATTTTTCGATAAATTCTTCCATAGTGCATTTTTCGACAAATTCACCTTTGTCGTAGCACCATTTGCAATAATCTTTATTCACGGTGCCGTCTTTTTCTGTGGCGTACATGTCTTCTGAAGTGAGTGGCATGGCGCAGCTTTGGCAAATATTATTTTCCATTTATGATTCCTTTATTATGAATAAAGTATATCACACCTGCGACTAAGCTAAGGAATGAAAGGAGGTAACAAATATCGAAATAAGTATAGCGTCGCATAGTTGTGGCGCTACTACGTACTGATTCGATTTGGTTTTCGAAGTAATCATCAATTTTGGCGGCTTTTAATTCGTCTTCTGGAGCATTATCTAAATTGTAAGTGATGTTGGCTTTGTCAGCGCCGCAGGCATAATAGCCGGAGCATTCGTCTTCGCCAGTGTGGCAAGGACAAATATCGTGCATAACATAGGCAAAATCGCCAGCGTATTGAGGTTCATTGGTGTCGGGGAACCAAATTGTGAAAAGGATGCGTGGCAAGATTGCAAACAATACTGCGAGTCCAGCAAATATTATAAGGTTGATAATAACATTGATTTTAAACTTTGGTTTACTTTCTTTTTTCATGAATGCTCCTTATACTAATTATAGTTCTTATGTTAATAATATCATAAATAACGGTGTCAAGGTGTTAAAAGTTTTTGTGGGTTTTGGCTGTGATATAATGGATTTATAATTTAGGAGATATTTAGATGTGTGGAATTGTGGGTTATGTTGGTAATAAGAACGCTCAGGATTTTTTGATTTCTGGGCTTAAGAGGCTCGAGTATCGTGGCTATGATTCGGCTGGCGTGGTTACTCTTGATAATGATGGTACGGCGACTTTGCTTCGTGCAAAAGGAAAGATTTCTAATCTTGAGGAGAAGTTAGCAAAGAACAAACGTGCTGATAAAATCGGTATTGGACATACGCGTTGGGCGACTCACGGTGAGCCGAGTGAGACAAATGCGCATCCACATCAGGCTGGTGATATTTTCTTGGTACACAATGGCATTATTGAAAACTACAAAGATTTGAAGAAACAGTTATCAGAACATGAGTTTAAGTCGGAAACTGATACCGAAGTGTTGGCGGCTTTGATTGAGTCGTTTTATCGTGGTGGCGAGCATCCACTAATTAATGCCGTGGTGCAGGCTTTGAAATTAGTAAAGGGAACTTACGGAATTGCAGTAGTATCGACTAAAGCTCCGGATGAGATTGTGGTGGCGCGCGCTGGTTCCCCGCTTGTGATTGGCGTAGGGCATGATGAAACTTTGATTGCGTCTGATGCTTCGGCGCTCGTAGGACACACTAAACAGGCGATTTATTTGAATGATGGCGAAGTGGCGTTAATCAAGAAGGATAGCGTAGAGATCCGTACGCTTAATGCGGAGCCAGTTTCAGCAAAGGTTGAAGAGATTGAAACGAATTTGGCTGCAATTCAAAAGGGTGGATATGACCATTTCTTGTTAAA
>JAEEGL013066178.1_pt1 | contig 27864 bp, 26 predicted proteins | sample 9134231 | NCBI WGS metagenome assembly JAEEGL01 (sample SAMN16246548, study PRJNA631951) | gut metagenome | biome: gut microbiome; feature: rumen; material: fiber-attached | host: Bos | place: Iran: Karaj | collected 2018-10
GTGTGTCTTAAGCCGGAACTGCTGAAATAGGATTCAGGCGGGAGGATACGAAAGGAATACGGGAAAACTCGTAAGCCTGAAGTTACTCTTGCAAAGGCGATCTCAGGCGTGTGTTTCGTATGCGCCGAAAACTACTGTATCCAGACTGATTATAGGCGATTTTTGAAAAAAAAAACAGCCTTATTATCAGGGAAATATGGGGAAAGCTGAAGTTAGTTCTGCAAACCGCCTGTCGGGAGAGGCGAACCTGAAGTTGGTTTTGCATTCAACTAGACTGAAAAAAAACAGCGCTCCCGCGAAGAAAACGCTGCAGAATGCGTCTGTAAGAGAGAAGGTCGGTAAAAGAGCCGCCTTCGCACACGAAAAAGGAGACGACGATCATGAAAAAGAAAACGCTATGGATCATCATGGCCGCGGCGGTCCTGATCGCTGCAGCCGGAGGGATCGCCGTGTATTCGCTCAATGAGCATAGTGAGAAAAGAATCGCCGAGGCATACGCAGAACTCATGAACGCGATCTGCGAAGGGGATCCCGAGGATATGGAATCGTTCCGGCTTCACGGGGTGACGGCGTGCACGGTCCGGAAGACTTACGGAGGCTGTTACCGGGAAGGGAACACGCTCTGTCTCTGTCTGACGGGAGAGGATCCCGGGTTAACGGATCTGCTGAAGAAATATCCCTGCATCCGGGTCCGGATCGTGGAGCGTTCTTTCGCGTCGCTCATCCGGACGGTCGAAAAAACGATCTCAGAGTATGATGAGTTCTATGAGAGATACGCCGGAACGCGGGAGGGAGACGTGTTTGACCGGATCCGGGCAGTCTGTGTGGATGAAAAGGAGAACTGCGTCCACGTCGGGATCCGGAATATCACGCAAGAAGACAGGGAATTCTTCGCCTGGCGTTTTTCGGGGGACCCGGCTCTAGATCTGGAGGAAGCGAGCGCGGAGTACGAAATCCCGGAATGGGGGACCCGGCTGGATCACTACCGCGACGCCGTCAGGGTCCACGAGCTTTTCGGCGGTTTTGAGGAGGCCGAAACGGGATATTACAAGGATCTGGCCATTGTTGAGTTATATGCCTCCGCCGCCGGCTGAGCTGCTTCACGGCCAGACTGTCAGAACCGAGCAGAAAGAACGGAACCGGCCACAGTTCCCGGCCACAGTTCCGTTCTTCTTTCTATGAAAGCTTCCGGGGCTGTGGTATACTGATTCCGATACCCGGCGGCGCTTACCGGCCGGGCAAGGAGGAGACTATGTTCCGAACCGATCGCTTTGATTTACGACCGCTCGCAGACCCGGCCGCCGTGGTACGGGGAGAGAATTACCGCATTACCGTGCTGACCGACCGTTTGATGCGCCTGGAATGGGCGGAGGACGGTCGTTTTGACGACCGGCCTACCCAGCGGGTGTTCTGCCGCCGCTTCCCGGCCCCGGCCTTTACCGTGCGCGAGACGGAAGAGGGGCTGGAGATCGAGACCGACGGCCTGCATCTCTGGTATGATAAGCAGAAATTTTCGCCGGAAGGCCTGTCGATCGAGGTGAAAGGCCTCCGGGGTCACAAATGCGACCGCTGGAACTACGGCATGGCTCGGATCCGGAGCTATCAGAAATCATCGGCTACGCCCGGAGCGGTGCGGACGCTGGACGGCGTGGACGGGGAGATCCCGCTGGAGCCGGGCATTCCCGACCGCTACGGATTCTCCGTCCTGGACGATACTTCCACCCTGCGCCTCGACGATGAGGGGTGGTTCGTGCCCGCGGAGCAGAAAGACGCGGTTGACCAGTACTTTTTCGGCTACGCCTCGGATTACGCCGGCTGCGTACGGGATTTCGTCCGCCTGTCCGGGCATGCGCCGCAGATCCCCCGCTACGCGCTCGGAAACTGGTGGAGCCGCTATCACAAGTATACCGAAGAGAGCTATCTGGATCTGCTGGACCGGTTCGCCGAGCGGGGCATCCCCTTGAGCGTGGCGGTCATCGATATGGACTGGCACAATACGGAACTGCCCGAAGGAAACGGCGACGGCTGGACCGGCTACACCTGGAACCGGGACTTCTTCCCGGACCCGGAGCGTTTCCTTGCGGAGCTGCACGAACGCGGTCTGAAGACGACCCTGAACATCCATCCGCACAACGGGATCCAGCCCTGCGAGGAGTGCTACGAAGCCGCCGCCGGGGCGCTGGGAAAGGATCCGGCAGAAGGAAAGGCCATCCGTTTCGACGCCTCCGACCCGGCATTCATGAAAGTTTATCTGGAGCAGGTGCTCCGTCCGCTGGAGGAGCAGGGCGTCGATTTCTGGTGGCCCGACTGGCAGCAGGTCGGCGGGGCAAAGACCGGCTACGATCCGCTCTGGATGCTGAACCATTACCTGACCGTAGCCCAGTGGGAAAAACCGGAATACGGGCTCACCATGTCGCGCTACGGCGGGATCGGCAGCCACCGCTACCCGCTCGGCTTTTCCGGAGACACGGTGATGAGCTGGGCCAGCCTGGACTTCCAACCCTATTTCACTGCCTGCGCGGCCAACCTCGATTACGGCTGGTGGAGCCATGATATCGGCGGCCACTGGCAGGGCGTTTTCGAGGATGAGCTGGAAGTCCGCTGGTTCCAGTACGGCGTCTTCTCACCCATCTTCCGGCCGCACAGCAGCAAAAATTCCTTCCTGATCAAGGAACCGTGGAATTTCCCGGCGGAAACGGAGCGGCTGCTGTCGAAGGCCATGCGCGAGCGCCAGAAGCTGGTGCCCTACCTCTATACGATGGCTGTCCGCGACCATGAGGAGGGGATCCCCCTCGTGCGCCCGCTCTATCACGTCTGGCCGAAGATGGTCACCCGGACGGAGATCCCCTACCGGAACGAGTATCTGTTCGGCTCGGAACTCGTGGTCTGTCCGATCACGGAGAAGGCGGATCCGGCAACGGGGACCGGCCGCGTGACGGCATGGATCCCTCCGGGAGACTGGTTCGATCTCTATACGCACCGGCACTACCGGGGCGAGAAGCAGGAAGATCTTTACCGGCAGGCCGATTCGATCCCCGTGCTGGCGAAGGCCGGCGGGATCGTGCCGCTGTCGGATGATCCGCCCGTGAACGGGACGCCGCTCCCGCAGGCGCTGCGGCTCAAAGTCTTCTGCGGCGCGGACGGGGCCTTCACGCTGTTCGAGGACAACAGTCTGGCCGTCGGGACGAAGAAAGCCGTGACCGCGTACCGGCTGCGCTGGGGCGCCGAAGCTATCTTTGAAGCGGATGCCCCGCAGGGAGACCGGGAGATCCTGCCGGAGGGCAGGACCGTGACGGTGGAACTGATCGGCCTGACGAAACCGGAGAAAATGGTCCTTCGGTCGGCCGGAAAAGAAACGGATCAGACGTTCATATACGATGAGACCGGGCATGCGGCTTCCGTTGTGATTCCGGCGGAAGCCTGCGTGCAGGGATTCGCCCTGCGTGTCTCCGGAGACGGGCGCCTCGCGGAAAATGACTGGAAGGCCGAGTTCGAACGCCGGCTCGCCCGATTCCAGATCCCGCTTGCTGAAAAGACGAAGATCTGGGAAGAGGCCCTGCGGGCCGACAGCCGCCTCTCCATGGCCGGCCGCCTGCCGTCTCTCTGCACGAACGCGCATGAACTGGGGGAACTTCTCGAGATCCTGAGTGCGGGAGAATAATACAGAACCGGAAAGGGGACGTTGTCAACTGTTCATTGTGCTATGCGCCAGAGCGGATTGATAATCTTGAAAAATATAGTTGACGAGTAATGGGGATGACATGTATTATAGTATGTAAGAAAGGTGTCTCGTGAAATACTTCAGAAGGGAGGAACGATATAATGAGCATGAAAAAGGCGGTTTTCCTTGTAGCGACGGTTTGTATGCTTTTCCTGTGTTGTTACACTAGGGATGCTATTGCAGACCCAGTTCCGCAAAAAAACAAACCGTTGCTTTCAGAAATGAGCAAGCAGGAACTCTATCTTTTCCTGTTGGACAATGGAGTGCACTTCCCTGTTGACGGCATTCCGCGTGAAAACAGCGATGACATGTCTTCTATCTACGCTTACGTTCGCACTATTGAAGGTAACCCTACTGCTCCTAATAGCTTCAACTACCATGAAGCTGCACTTCAGTTTGAGGAGATTCGCACTGCTGTGATCCGCTATTACGGATGGGATGAAAGCCGTTTGGATCTCATTCAAGGTTCCAGGTACACACTCGTCTACAGTACGCTTCTGGATGATACAGAAAACTTCTTACAAAACTGCTATGGATATGTGCTGTCGATTCCTGATGAGTCTCCTTGGCCGGGCTATTTCTCGAATGGGAATTATGATCATACGGCAGGGATAGCAAGCATGGCCGCTCAAGTTAAGAACGACCTCAAAATCGGCTTCGGGTATAATTGCGTCAAGATATCGACTCTCAATCCGGGAAATACTTACGCGATGGCCATGCGCAAGCAGACGACCGATAATTATGGCTTCAACGATTTCCACTTTTCGGCCTGGATGGGGAACGGATGGAACCATAAGCCGGGTGAGACCGCAGTCCTCAAGTTTATCAACGCTCCTGCGAACAATATACCCTGGACGGATGAGTGCTATTACGATGGGGCCGCACATGCCCCGACGCTTACATACGACAGCGACCTTCGGTTTATCCAGAATAGGTTGTCACATAGCAACACATATACGGAATATACCGGGGCAAACTACCATTCCGGTTCGTACCATTACTGGCAACTCGCCCATAAGTGCAGTTTCTGCGATGATGTTTTGTCCTACAGTTGGCAAAAGATACCGTGCTCCGGGCCGCCCTGTTACCCGCCGTTCGATGACAGTTTTCAGAGTGGCATCGACGAAAGGAGATGACTATGAAAAAGCACGTTCTGGTTATTGCTCTCTCGTTTCTTCTCGTTCTGTGCACTTCCTGCTCAAAGCCAATGGAGGACGACCCGGCAGCATCCGGGTCTGCTTCGGTATCCGAACAGCAATCAGGATCCTTCGAATCTGTAGGCACCCCGTCTGCCCCGGCAGCGGCAGGAAACTCTCCCTCGGTCATCATACCGGTTCCGGAGATGGGAAACAAGTCACGTTTGTCCGAATTTGAAGGCGCGGAACTGATCCGGTACCTGTGCGAGCATGGAGTTGTTTACAGCGGAGACGGAGATCCGACCGGAGACCCCGTTGCTGTTGAGCAAGTTCGGCTGTATGTTTCTGGCGCAGAAACAGAACCGTACGAATACATGGGGCATTCAAATTACTACATGAAGAATCTCCTGATCGAGAGTCATCGGCGCGCAGTATGCGCTTATTATGAGTGGCCGCTTGTGGGCGTTGCCGCCGAATTTAAGACTGATTCGGGAAAGGTACGGGCAGAACTTCAGTTCTGGACGCTCCCGGAGGCGTTCTATGGGAGGCGTTTTTCTGGCACGGAGAGCGGGGCACGGGTAGCGTTTATCTCTCCCAGTGTCCAGGCTCCGGATTTTCGACGCACGATGACTGTCTATCTGGAACCTGTCGGCATCATTCTCTCAAAGGAGAATAATGAAGCAGTTGAAATGAAAAAGGTCGATTCCGGGAATGGGCTCTTTGCTGAAGGAACGGCGGTGATCTATGATCACGGAAATCAGCAATACGCAGTATATCTCTACCCTGAGAACGGCAGTTCAGCTGTTAGGATCGAGGCCAGCCTGACAGAAGATGAAATAGCGGATCTTCTAAGGAATTGCCGGGTTATCGAGACTGCCGGATGACACCTTTTGGGAAAATGGGCCATTCCGCGTCTTTTCTGTCTCTTCAAGGACAAATGTACTTTCCCGGACTCCGAAATGGCGATTCGGCTCGGCGTGGCCGGGCAGATTGCGGATAATGTTTTATTAAAGCAAACTTCGTAACAAAAACTACGGTGTGTTCGGCAACGCATTTGACGGATCGAATAGCGTACATCAGCGGGGGTGTTTCAATGAGAAAAATGTTCAGAGTTGTGGCTGGTTTCCTTGCAATAACGAGTTTGATTGCTTTCTGTGCTTTTCCTCAATTGCGGGATGTGCTAAAGGCAAAGGCGGAGAGGGAGATCGCTCCGGCAGACAAAATAACAGAGAACCTTCAGCACATTATGGACGAATCGCCTGAAGACGAGTCAATAGTTGTTTTTTTATGGACAGAGGCAATCGATCTTCAGGCGGTTGAGGCCGAAGTGTACCATCAGATCGGCATGAACCGATACACAATAGACAAGGAAGGAAGCGAGAAACTTTTTACCTTGGAAGAAGTCGATGCCTATATTCATGCGGAACGAAGCATCTATTCGGAGATGCAGGCAGAATCACACGCTGCCTTTATTGAGGCACATCGATTTATAAGTGCCTTTGAGCCGGAAAATGTTGGAATGATTTTTTGCAGTTCATACGCTCCCCTTATGGAACTCAAACTGACAAAAGCGGAAATCTATCTGTTGGCTGAAGATCCGGACGTCCGGGAACTGGATTATTCGCCGGTTGTTGCCGTGGGGGAAGAAAGTACGGCAACCGGTTATCAGACCGTCCATGCAGATTATACCAGAAATACGTTGAATCTGAAGGGGACGGGAATCAAGATTGGTATGATTGATAGCGGGCTTCCGGAAGTGGATAGCTTATATTTTTCGGGAAATGCACCAATTTGTGAAACCATCCCAATTGACCCCTCGTATCACGCATCTAGAGTCGCGTATCTGTTGATAGGAAAAGCTATAGGCGGATATGACGGCGGGCTGGTTCCCAATGCGACATTATATGCGGTACAAATCAATGATAGCGAAGGAAATGCGATTCAACACGCAACGTTCATGTATGGAATCGAGGAACTCCTTGGACAGAATGTCTATATTATTAATATGAGCTGCCGTCTAAGATATGACGAAGGGATCAGCAGCAGTTATAGTTCCTATGAAAAATGGGTGGACCACATCGCTATTAATCATCATGTCCACTTCGTTAAGAGCGCTGGTAATTATCATTACGAGAACTACCCGAGCTACTACGTGTCTTCTCCGGGGATGGCATATAATACAGTCGTCGTAGGAAACTTAAACGATGGGGGAAGTTCTGCATATACGGATGATGTGATAAACATAGCCTCTTGTTATGCCGAAGCTGTTTCATTGGAGAATAAACCGGATCTGGTCGCTCCCGGGACGAACCTGTACTTCCCGTTTACGAAGCCTAATAGTTCCACCCCATACTATGGCACAGGGACCAGTTACTCGGCACCCATAACTACGGCCATCATAGCGCAGCTTTGTCAGGCCAATCCCAATCTGATATGCAAGCCTGAAGGAATAAAGGCTATTCTGTCAGCTTCTGTCACGCATCCGATTCACGCATATACAAGCGATTATTACAACGCGCCGTCTAACTACAGTAAGTACGGTGCAGGTGTGATTGACGCAAAAGCAAGCTATAAAACTATTGACAATTCACGCTTCTACACGGGAGATATACTGCTGAACGGATACCCCACAGGCGGGTTGTACACAGAAGCGATTTCTTCGGGAAAAGTGGTGCGCGTCGCGCTTTCTTGGCTGATGGAGGAATCGTTTGGCGCAGGAGTTGGGCACGAGTCGAATTTTCCGACAGCCAGCTCTCTTGCGGCTATGTCTCTTAAGGTTTATGCGCCGAACGGATCACTTGTGACTTCGATTTCCAGTTCAACAAACAATACATTAATCGTTTCATTTACTACCCAGCAGGCCGGGGAATACTACATTGAATTCTCCAGAACCAGCGGTGGATCCGCTAACACATACTACGGTGTTGCCTGGCATTACGAATGATGGTATGAATCATGAATAAGACTGTTCGGCTCATTATTACGATCCTGCTGCTTATTGTCTGCCTCCTTTTTTTGTCCTGCAACGAAACGGGAAAAAAAGGACGGGTTCTGTTTACCTATGTCCCTGACGGCCTTTCGCTAACGGCAAAACAGTTAAAAACGGAGGTGGAGTGTAAGGAAGATCCAAGGTGGAATAACCTGTACGAGTTCCCTGCTGTTTTTTGGAAATACCATGCTGCTGCAAGCGTAAAAATCTATCTGCTGGATTCTTATGAGCAGTTGGGCCGTGTGGCCGATCAGATCAAAACAGCACTTGATTATTTTTCCTGGGACGAGATTCGCGACCGATCTGAGTATTTGAAAGGGGATCTCCTGCGGGCTTTTCCTCCGCAATATTTTGAAAACAATATAGTTGTTGCACTGTGCGGCATTTCCTATGTGCCAAAAACATATATAGGTGATATGGTTATTAAAGAGGGACGCTTGCAAATACCGATCTATTCTCGTTTTCTCCAAACCTGGGTAATCACAACTACGGATGATATAAAAGAGGGGGAACAGCTGATCCTGATCAGTATGCGGCGTCCCGAACAGGAGATCAACTCGGCATTAATGCTTGTAGAAATGATGCCGGAAGAATGGGATATGACAGGGCCGAAAGCGACGGTTATTAGCTGGCGATTGGCTGCGCAGGAAGAATTATTCCCCAATCTGCGGAAAAACGGAAAGTGATATGAGGTTAAACTGCTGCCGGAATTATCATTGACCAGGAGGTATATCTATGGGAAAGTCCTTCCGAAAGAGGTGGCCGGTCTTTTTGCTTATTGCCGCCTTCCTGTTCCCGTCTTGTGCGGCGACGGAAACGAAAGATACGATTCTGTTTACTGCGGTGGGGTCAGATTGCCTTTCCGGGATACGGATACTTGATCATAACAGACTGTACGGCGATCTGAATTGGGAAAAGGTCGATCCGTCGTGGTCCGGAATGGACTTTTACAATTACTGGCATTACCGATACGGCGGAGGGGTTTACATCATCGACTCCTTTGAGCAGCTGACCCGCGTGGCTGACCGAATCGAAACGGTATCAAACTATTTTACGGGAGACGAACGACATTCGCTTTGTGCAGAATATAAATATGCTCTCCTGAAGAAGTTCCCGGAACGATGCTTCAGGAATAAGATCCTTGTTGCGCTGGGGGGAGTCCCTGTCTCGCCCAAGATGTTTGTAAGCGGAGTAACCATCGAAAATGACCGCTTACAGGTATCCCTCAGTACATGTTTCCCTGAGAACTGGGGGGAAGCTTTTGCCGGGCAAATGGCCGATTGGGAGCAGCTGGTTCTGATTCCCATGAAGCGTCCTGAACAGGAGATCGGCTCGGCGTTAGTGATCATGGAAAGGATGTCGGAAGAATGGGACGGGACGGGACCCGGACCGGAAACGCTGGTTTTGAACTGGGTCCCGCAGGAAGAACTGTTTCCCAATCTGGCACTCTCCGGAGAATGATGGATAAGGTGAATAAGGAACTACGCGGGGCCCGGCCGGCCCCGCTTCTTTTTGTTGTCCATCCCGGGAAAACTGTGGTATAGTATACAGGGCGTTTGCGGCCGCAGGAAGCGGACGAAAGGCCTCCGGGAGGACCGATGGGAAAGATCTTTTATCTGATGGGAAAAAGCGCTTCGGGGAAGGACCGCCTTTCCGCGGCTCTGCGCGCCAAATTCGGGGACGCGCTCCGGCCGGTCGTCATGTACACGACGAGACCGATCCGCAGCGGAGAGACAGACGGGGTGTCTTACTATTTCATCGACGAAGCCCGCTTTTCCGAGTTTCAAGCTGCCGGAAGGGTGATCGAATCGCGGCTGTACCATACGGTCCACGGGCCGTGGATCTACGCGACGCTGGACGACGGGCAGATCGATCTGGGGGCGCATTCCTACCTCATCACGGGCACGCTGGAATCGTATCTTTCCACCCGGGAATACTACGGGAAGGATAAGGTCGTCCCGCTTTATGTGGACGTGGAGGACGGGCTCCGGCTCTATCGGGCTCTGCAGCGGGAGCGTTCGCAGAAGGAGCCGAAATACGCCGAGATGTGCCGGCGCTTCCTGGCCGATTCGGAAGATTTTTCGGCGGAAAAAGTCGCAGCAGCCGATCTGCCGCGGATCTACGTGAACGACCGCTTCGACCGCTGCCTTGCGGAACTGACGGCGGCGGTGCGGGAGGAGATCCCGTGAACCGGCTGGAAGAGCTCTTTTCCGAAGGGAACCGGCAGGGAACGCTTTCCCATGCCTATCTGATAGAGACGGAGGAAGCGGACCGTCCGGGCCTCGGCCGCAGGCTGGCGGCAGCCGTTCTCTGCGAAAAGGGGACGCTCTGCGGCACCTGCCCTGCCTGCCGGGCTGTGCTCGCCGGGAATCATCCGGACGTGATCACGGTGACCCACGAAAAGCCGGAACTGATCGCCGTGAAAGAGATCCGCGCGCAGCTGGTCGACGATATGCTCATCCGTCCGTACCGCGCGGAAAAGAAGATCTATCTGGTGCCCGACGCGGAGAAGATGAACCCGCAGGCGCAGAACGCCCTCCTCAAGACGCTGGAGGAGCCGCCGGTCTACGGAATGGTCCTGCTTCTGACCGGCAACCGGGAGGCTTTCCTTCCGACCGTTCTGTCGCGCTGCGTCTGCCTGACCGGAGCGGCGGGGGAGGAAGCCGCCGCCGGAGCGCTTCAGGAAACGGTTTTCGGTTTCCTTCACCGGGCGGAGCATCTCCCGGTCACGGAAATGTTCGGATTTGCCGGAAAATGCCGGGAAGCGGGCGGCCTTCTGCCCGCGCTTGACCTGATCAGGGCATTCCTTCGGGACGTGCTGCTGGTCAAAACACAGAATGAGGACAGGCTCTTCTTTCCCGAGGAGCTGAGGTATACCGGGACGTGGGCAAAGACCCTGTCCGATCGGACGCTGGGGCGGCTCCTGGAGAGCGTCGCGGCGGCTGAGGGACGGATCAAGGCCAACGTCAATCCCGACCTTGCGGCGGAGAGCCTGCTGCTGGATATCCGTGACGCGCTGGCCGGGAAAAATGTGAGTGATAGAGAGGAACAAACATGAAAGTAGCGGGAGTACGGTTCCGCCGGGCGGGGAAGGTCTATCCCTTCACGAGCGGGGAACTGGAAGTGACAAGGAATCAGCGGGTGATCGTGGAGACCTCCTGGGGCCCGGAACTGGGCACGGTGGTCTATACGGAGGATCGCCCCGATCCGGAAAAGCCGGGTGAAATGCGGAAAGTCCTGCGCCTGGCGACGGCGAAGGATCTGGAGATGGCCGGCAAATTTGCCGAGCGGGAGCCGGCGGCGTTCAAGATCTGCGAGGAAAAGATCGCGAAGCGGAACCTGCCGATGAAACTGGTGGCCGTGGAATATACTTTCGACGGCAGCAAGATCCTGTTTTATTTCACGGCGGATTCCCGGGTGGATTTCCGTGAGCTGGTAAAGGATCTGGCGTCGGTCTTCCACACGCGGATCGAGCTCCGGCAGATCGGCGTGCGGGACGAGACGAAGCTGCTCGGGGGCCTGGGCATCTGCGGGCGGGAAGTCTGCTGCCACAGTTATCTGACCGAGTTCGCGCCGGTCTCGATCAAGATGGCCAAGGAACAGAACCTGTCCCTGAACCCGACCAAGATCTCGGGGATGTGCGGGCGCCTGATGTGCTGCCTGAAGAACGAAGAGGATACCTACGAATACCTGAACAGCAAGATGCCCTCCGAAGGAGAATTCGTGCAGGTGATCCGGGACAACCGGAAGGGCGTCGTGCAGAGCGTGGACGTGCTGCGCCAGACCGCGAAGGTCCTTTTTACCGAGGACGACGGCAGTGCGGATCTGAAGGAATTCAAGGCGGAAGAGCTGAAATTCCACGGAAAGCGCCGCAAAGGCGGCCGTTCCCGCCTGACCGAACAGGAACAGCGGGAAGCGAAGGCGCTCGAAGAACTCGAAAAGAAGGAACGGGTGAGCCGTTCCAATCTGGACTAGAATGGAAGGCCTGCGCACGGACGATCTGGGCCGGAAGGGCTGCCGGATCCTGCAGGATCCGGCCTCTTTCTGTTTCGGGGAAGACGCGGTCCTTCTGGCGTCGTTCGCGGATCCGGGCCCCTCGGACCGGGTGCTGGACCTTGGCTGCGGCAGCGGGATCCTGCTGATCCTGCTGGCGGCGCGGGAGCGGGGCGGAAGCTATGCCGGCCTGGAGATCCTGCCGGAGGCGGCGGCGCTGGCGCGGAAGAACGTAGAACTGAACGGCTTTTCCGGCCGCATGGAGATCCGGGAGGGCGACCTTAAGGAAGCGTCGGCCCTTTTCGGCAGAGCCTCCTTCGACTGTGTGATCACCAATCCGCCCTACCGCAAAAAGGGAAGCGGGCTCTTGAATCCGGGGGACGCGAAGGCGGCGGCCCGTCACGAGCTTTTCTGCACGCTGGAAGATGTGCTGCGCGAGTCGGCGGCGGTGCTGAGACCGGGCGGGCGTTTCTTTCTGGTCCACCGGGCGGAGCGCCTGACGGAAGTCCTTGCCGGCATGCAGGCGTTCGGTCTGGCCCCGGATAAGCTGCGCACGGTGCATCCGTTTGAAGGCCGCAAGGCGACCCTGGTGCTGGTCTCCGGCATCCGGGGCGGCCGCAACAGCCTGACCGTGCTGCCGCCGCTCATTCTGCGCGGGGCGGACGGGAACTACACCCGGGAAGTCCGGGACATCTACGGAGAGGAGGCCGGAGTATGAGCGGCACGCTCTTTCTGTGCGCGACCCCCATCGGCAACCGGGAGGACATCACCTACCGGACCGTGAAGGCGCTCGAAAACGCGGATCTGATCGCGGCGGAGGATACCCGCCACAGTCTTCCGCTGCTGGAATACTACGGAGTACGGAAGGAACTGACGAGTTATCACGAGCATAACAAATACGAAAAAGCCGAGGAGCTGATCGGACGGCTGAAAGAGGGCGCGAACGTCTGCCTGATCACCGACGCCGGAACGCCGGTCATTTCCGATCCGGGCGAGGTGCTGGTACGGCGGGTGATCGAAGAAGGGATCCCGGTCACGTCGCTCCCCGGTCCCTGCGCGCTCATCGCGGGTCTGACCCTTTCCGGGCTGTCGGGGAGGCGCTTTGCCTTCGAGGGATTTCTGCCGCAGGAAACGAAAGAGCGGAAGGAGCGGCTTGCCGCGCTGGTGAAGGAAGAGCGGACGATCATTCTCTACGAGGCGCCGCACCGGCTGAAAAAGACGCTGGGCGAACTTTCGGAGACGCTGGGAGGATCCCGGAAGATCGCCTGCGCCCGGGAACTGACGAAGATCCACGAGGAGGTGCTGCGCCTGACGCTCGCGGAAGCGGCTGCGTATTTTGAGGCGCATGAGCCGCGGGGCGAGTTCGTGCTGATCCTGGAAGGGCGTCCGCCCGAAGAAGCCCGGGCGGAAGAAAAGGCGAAGTGGGAGAGCCTTACGCCGGAGGAGCATTTGAATCACTACCTCGCGCAGGGCCTTGACCGGAAGGAAGCCCTGAAGAAGACCGCGGAAGACCGGGGCATGAACCGGAAGGAGCTCTACAGGCTTCTCTTTGTCGGGGAGAAAGAAGAATAAACGTACACCGGCCGGAGTGGTCCAAGGATGAACCAACCGGCCGGTATTGTCTGTTGACATCCCGGGGGGGTGTGATATGCTATAAAAAAGGGGCTGATGCCCCGTGATCCGGAAAGGAGGCCTGTCATGAAACCGAGACATTTGATCCCGATCCTGCTCCTGCTGGCGTTAGTTGTGGAAAGCCTTCCAGGCGTGCAGGTAAGATACGCTCCGGGGCCGGATACCGTGATCGTCCGCTGGCTGTCGCACTGGAACTTCAGCCATATGAATCCGCTGGCGATGCTGGCGCTTGCTTCGACGATCCTGGCGTTGGTCCATGTGTTGCTCCTCTATAGAGGGCTGGGAGATTATCCGTTTCTCTATGTTATGACGATCATCTGGAGCGCGGCCGGAGCGCTTTCCGAAGGGGCAATGCTGCTGTGGCATACCGTTTTTACCGGCAGCCGGCGGATCTTCCTTATGATCGCGGCCATCGTTTTTCTGGCCGGCGCGGCGGTGCTGGCCCTCGTCTTCCGGCGGTCGATGCGGTTCGAGGAGTAGAAGAGCGATCAGATGAAATATCCCGGCGGCCCGGCTGAAATCACCCCGGCTGCCGGGACCGGCTTTTGAAAAAGGCACTGATAATTCGGCAAATATCCACGTGATTTTGCCGAAGATTCATGGTATACTTCCTCCGTATTTCTATTTTGCACACGGAGGCAAAAACAATGTCCGTTGGAAAAAGAATCTATCTGCAGCGTGAAATGCCCGATCCCGCGATCATGGAGCAGTTCCGGGAGATCCCCGCGTCCAACACGGCGGACGTGATGAACCGCAGCTGCGCGATGAATCCGCGCATCCGGCTCGTTTCGAGTCCGAAAGCCCAGATGACGGTCGGGCCGGCCTTTACGGTCAAGTGCCGGGCCGGCGACAACCTGCTGATCCATGCGGCGCTCAATTACTGTCAGGAAGGGGATTTCCTGATCATCTCCAACGAAGAGGACGACACGCGTTCGCTGATCGGCGAGGTGATGATGGCTTATCTGCGCTATACGAAGAAGGTGGCCGGTATCGTGATCGACGGCCCGATCCGCGATATCGACGAGATCGGGCACTGGGATTTCCCGGTCTACTGCACCGGCACCACGCCCGGCGGCCCCTATAAGGAAGGCCCCGGCGAGATCAACGTGCCCGTCAGCTGCGGAGGCCTCATGGTCTACCCCGGCGATATCATTCTGGCGGATCCGGACGGTGTGATCGCGATTCCGCGGAGGGATGCGGCCGAGGTGCTGGAAGCCGCGCGCAAGTTCAAGGCCAACGACGAGAAGAAGCTGGCTGCTTCGATGGACGGCACCGCCGACCGGTCGTGGGTCGAAAAATCCCTGGCAGAGAAAGGTTTTGAGATCATCGACGATTATTACCGTCACTGATCCCGCTCCGCGCTGCCTGTAAGAAAAGACAGAATAAAACCGTCATAACAGACCGGCGGCCGGGCCCCACGGGGCCCGGCCGCCGGTCGTTTGCGGAAGGAAAGCGGTGTCAGATGCCCTGTCCGGGGCGCTGCATCTCGACTCCCGCGAAATAGGCGGAGAGAAGGCCGGTGAAGTATCTGGCATACTGGGTAAGTTCCCGGTCCTTGCGGCGCACGAGCGAGAGAGTCTGATCCACAGGTTTTCCCCGGACGTAGAGCGGAAAGACGTTGACGTCCTCCGGGATCCGGTGCATCTCCGTGATCAGCCGCATATGGGTCGCAAAGCAGGCCGCCAGACCTTCGCAGCAGAGCGAAAGACTGATCAGCGTGTCGGAACTGGTGACATAGACATTCGGAACGATCCCGCGGTCCACAAAGCATTCGGCGATATAGACCCCCAGCCGGTTCGAATGGAAGCAGAAGGGAAGCCGGGCAAAATCCGCCAGATCCGCCGCCTCGCGGGAGCGCTCCCGGATCGATTCCGCCTCGTCCGGATAGTACTTTCGGAGCAGCCGGTCGGAAACACAGAGGTATAAAGGGTCCCGCATGAGAGGCGTGATCTCGAAGAGAACGTTCGGTTCGGGAGAGAGGATGGCGGCAAAATCGAGATCGCCGCGCAGGACGAGGGGCTCGAGTTCCTGGGAGAGGTTGTCCGTCAGGCGGAGCTCTACCTTCGGATAGCGGGCGGAGAAAGCGGTGAGGATGGCCGGGAGCGCCGCGTTCATGCGCAGCGGGCTTGCCCCGAAACGGAGGATGCCCGCTTCCTGTGCTTCGATGCGGCTCAGGGAGTCCCGGAGAAGTGTGTCGGAGTCCAGCAGCTGCTGGGCAAAGTTCAGTACCTTCTCCCCGGCCGCGGTGAGCGAGAGCGAGGGACGCCGGTAGAAAAGCGGCGCGCCGTAGTAGGCCTCCAGCCGTGCCAGATGATTGCTCAGGGACTGCTGGGAGAGGAACAGGCGGTTGGCGGTCGCCGTGATATGAAGGTCTTTGGCGAGCTCGGTAAAGTAATACAGGCTGGTGAGATCCACGACTTCCTCCACAAAATATTTTTGTGTAAAATACACAGATAAACTGTTCGGATTTGTGATGTCCTCATGATACGATATCATTGCTGAAAAAGCAACCGGCAACGGGAGAAAAAACCCGGCTTCATCGGGCGGAAAAATAAAAAGCCGAACGGCTGAAAAAAGGAGTGTGCCCCTATGCCCCAGGAACTGATTGCGTTGATCATTATCGCGGTCATGATCGTGCTCTTCATCTGGGAGCCGATCCCCATCATCGCTACGGCGATCCTGGCCTCCGTCGCGTTCTATGCGACCGGACTCATCCAGCTCGGAGATATCTTCTCCGGCTACAACTCTACGACGATCGTTCTGCTCTGCGGCATGATGGTCGTCGGATCTTCGCTGTTCCATTCCGGGATCACGGATAAGATCGGCGAAAAAATGGTCAAGATCACCGGCAAGAACGAACGGAACATCATCCTGGTGACCCTGATCGTCTCCTGCGTTCTGAGCTCGGTGTGCAGCAACATCGGCGTGATGACCGCCATGGCTCCTCTGGTCACTGCGATGTGCGTGGCCGCCGGTTTCGGACCTTCCCGCTCCCTGCTGGCCCTGCTCTTCGGCGCGCAGTTCGGCGGATTCGTCACCCTGGTCGGCGTCGGCTCCAACGCCTCGGCGAACGAAGCGATGGTGAAGGCCGGTCTGGAAAAGGGCTTCGGCTTCTTCGACATCACTCCTTTCGGCATCGGCGTCTGCATCATCGGCACCCTCTACTTCGTCCTGCTGGGACGGAAGTTCATCCCGGACACCGGATACATCCCGGAGTTCGCGCAGACCGAGAAGAAGCCGCTCGATAAGCGGAAAGCCATCATCTCCGTGGCGACACTGGTCGCGGTGCTGGTCGTGATCGCGATCGCCCCGAAGGCCTTCCCGATGCACCTCGCGGCCGTGTGCGGCGCCATCATTATCGTGGCGACCAAGTGCATGAACGTCAAGGAAGCCATCAAGTCCATCGACTGGAACTGCATGCTGCTGGTCGGATCCCTGTCCGCCATTTCCCTGGGCGTGAAGAACAGCGGCGCGGGCACCGTGGTCGCGAACGCGATCGTGAAGCTGCTCGGCGACAACCCGAGCCCGTTCCTGATCACCACCCTGATCTTCTTCGCGGCCGCCCTGCTGACCCAGTTCATGAGCAATATCCCGTCCATCACCCTGTTCATCCCGATCGGCGTCGCGATCGCGGAACAGATCCATGTGAGCCCGCTGCCCATCTGCATGACCATCGTGCTGGCCGGCGCCGCGTCCTACGCGACTCCGTTCGCGGCTCCTCAGAACATGATGACCGTCGGCTGGACGCAGTACAAATTCGTCGATTTCGTGAAGATCGGACTTCCGATGCTGCTGATCACTTATCTGGTGGTGGTCGGCCTGATCCCGATCTTCCTGCCTTACTGAATCGGAGGTCTTTTATGAGCGAATGGCTGAAGGGGAAGTATGACCTGCACATGCATACGGCCCCGGATGTAGTCGCCCGCAAATGCACCGATCTCGAGGCGGCGCGCCGCATGCGCGCCGCCTCCATGGCCGGGGGCGTCATCAAGAACCACTTCCTGGATACGGCCGGGCGCGCCGCGGTGCTGCGGGAACTCTATCCCGATCTGAACATCGCCGGAGGGATTGTGCTTAACCGTTCGGTCGGAGGCATCAATCCGTGGGCAGCGCAGAGAAGCGCAGAGGCGGGCGGCCAGCTTCTGTGGTTCCCGACGCTGGACTCGCGCTCCTGGCAGCGCTATCACCGGAACGACTGGACAAGTCCGCTGACGGAATATCTGCGGATCCTGGACGGAGACGGGAAGCTGATCCCGGCTGTGTACGAAGTGCTGGAAGTCGCGGAGAAGTACAGCCTGATCGTCGGAACCGGGCATATCGGTCCGGACGAGGGGATGGCTCTGGTGACGGAGGGATGCCGCCGGGGGATCACCATGGTGCTCACGCACTGTGACAATCCGAAGGACCCCTTTACGCCGGAGGAGCAGGCCGCTGCGGTGAAAATGGGCGCCCTGGTGGAACACAGCTACTTCACGACGTATTTCGGACGCACCTCAGCGGCTGAGATCGCAGCCCAGGTCCGCCTCGTCGGCGCTGAAAACGTGATCCTGTCATCGGATCTGGGCCAGACGAACGCCCCGTATTTCGACGAGGGGATGGAAGAGTATCAGAAACTGCTGCTGCAGGAAGGCATCACCGGGAAAGAACTGGAGATCATGCTGACCGAAACGCCGAAGCGGCTGATCGGCTGACGCAAAAAGGAGAATGACGATGGGCTGGAAAGTACTGATTCCGCAGGAGATCATGGCGGAAGGAAGAAAACTGCTGGAAGACGCCGGGCATACGATCATCGAAGGGCGCGGCTTCGAGACCGAGGACGTGCTGGCTGATATGATCGAGCATAAGCCGGAAGCGATGATCGTCCGCATCACTCCGATCACCCGCGAAGTGATCGAATCGAACCCGAACCTCCGCGTGATCGTGCGCCACGGCGCCGGTTTCGACGCGCTGGACGTGAAGGCCTGCCACGACAACGGGGTGCAGGCGCTCTACGCCCCGGTCGCGAACAGCACCTCCGTGGCGGAGACCGCTTTCCTTTTGATGCTGGAGATGAGCCGCAACGTGACGGTGCTGCACAAAACCTGGGTGCAGGAATACTACAAAGCCAAGCTGAAAGTCCGCAAGAATACCCTGAGCGGCAAGACGCTGGGCATCATCGGCTGCGGCAACATCGGCTCCCGCGTGGCGAAGCGCGCGCTGGCGTTCGAGATGAACGTGCTCTGCTACGACCCCTACAAGCCGGCGGCGGATTTCCCGGACGGGGTGGAAGTGGTCCGCGATCTCGACCGCATCTTCCGCGAGAGCGACTACGTTTCCCTGCACGCGCCGAACACGCCCGTGACCCGCAACATGGTGAACAAGGAGCGGCTGGCGCAGATGAAGCCGACGGCGTTCCTCATCAACACCGCGCGCGGCGGTCTGGTCGTGGAGCAGGATCTTTTTGAAGCCTGCCGCGACGGCGTGATCGCCGGAGCAGGGCTGGACGCGATCCGGCAGGAGCCGGTCGATCCGGCGAGCCCGCTGCTCACGCTCGACAACGTGATCATCTATCCGCACATCGGCGGGAACACGACCGAGGCGGCGCACCGCGCTTCCTACTTCTCCGCGATGGGCGTGCAGGAGGTCTACGAAGGAAAGAAACCGACCTGGCCGATCAACGATATCGACTACGAGACGGCGAAGGTCTATACGGACACGAAAAAGCCGGACAAAAAGCCGGCCGGGATGTTCGAGTACTGAGAGAAAGCCCCGCGGAGCGCGCCTCCGCGGGGCTTTTGCTTTTTTATTCCCAGCGGATCTTCCCGCCCTCGAACGCGAAGCGGGCGGAGAAGAGCGCCCTGGCGGCGGAAAGCAGAGCCTCCAGGTCTCTGACGCCGACGGTCTCGTAAGCGGAGTGCATCGAGAGCTGCGGCAGGCCGACGTCCGCGGTCGGGATGGAAACGGTCTCGTCCGCAATGGGGCCGAGGGTCCTGCCGCCCCCGAGGTCGGGCCGGTGGGAATAATCCTGCACCGGGATCCCTTCCCGCCGGCAGATCTCTTTAAAGAGGGCGGAAGAAAGGGCGTCCGTAGCCAGCGTGGGAGAGTGCTTGACCGAAAGCCCGCCGCCCAGCAGGGAATATTCGGCACGGTCGAAGAAGTGCGGATAATTCGGATGGAGGGCATGGGAACTGTCCGCGGAGAGCAGGAAGCTGTTTTCCAGGACCGCGGAAAACCGTTCTTCCCCGTCGCAGCCGTAAGCGGCGGCGATCCGCCGCAGCAAACGCGGAAGAAAGTCGGAGGCGGCGCCCCGGTTCGTATGGGAGCCGATCTCCTCGTGGTCGAAGAGGACCAGCACCGGGATATGGCTGCCCGGCTGTGCGGTCAGGAAGCCTTCCAGACAGGGGAATACGCTTCCCAGATCGTCGAGCCGCGGGGCGGAGAGGAATTCATCTTCCGGGCCCCAGACGCAGCCCTGTTCCCGGCTGTAGAGAAACAGTTCCGAGGAAAGGATCTCGTCCGGCGCGCAGCCGGCAAGATGGGCGATCTGTTCGGTGAAGGTGCCGGGAGTCCCGTTCGCGGAGAAGACCGCGACCAGATCTTTGGAAACGTCGAATTTCATGCCTTCGAGGGCCGCGTGCATGAGGTGCGGGGCCATGCCCGGCATGAGGGCGCAGTCCCGGGCAAAATCGATGAGCCGGGACCCGGCGCCGGTTTCGGTCCGGACGATGACTTTTCCGGCGATGGAGAGCGGCCGGTCCCACCAGGTCGGCGGCAGGATCCCGCCGTAGGGTTCCGCGTCCAGGCGCAGGAACCGCCCCGGCAGTTCCGCGTGATCGCGCAGACGGAAGCAGGGCGAGTCGGAGTGCGGTGCCGCGATCATGAAGCCTCGCAGGCCGTCTTCCTGCATACGCCAGGCGGCGAGCGTACCGCCTCCGCGGATCAGATAATAATACTGCCCGGGCTCCGGGCGCCTTCCGGAGGGCAGGGGACGGAATCCGGCTTTCTCCAGCATCCCGGCAGCATTCTTTACCGCAAAAGCGCTCGTCGGGGAACGGCGGACAAAGTCCAGAAATCGGCCGGAAAAAGAACTGTTCATGGGGAGTCTCCTCGGATCGTGTGTCGTTTGGCTCCACTATAGGCGAAGGCGGACGGGAAATCAACGGGAGAGGGCAAAATAAAAAGGCGGCAGATCAGAGTCTGCCGTCCTTCTTGCGCGAAAGGCCGCTACGGCCCGGGCACCTGGCAGCCGTCCGGAACCGGAGTGCTCTCCGAGAGGCTTCCGACAAAGCGGCTGCTTTGGGCGATCTCCCGCTCCGTCTCGAAGTAGCGAAGTATAAAGTCCCGGAAAACGAGCTCGTCGGGATTGAGAGAGACCTCCCGGGGCCAGAAAAGGTATTCGAACCAGGGCCGGTGGGCGTCGGCGATCGGAACGTGCGTGACGCCCGGGTATCCCTCCATGCGGTCGTGATCGGTCGTGAACGTGACGGCGATGCCGGCGGCGGCGAAGGAATAGCAGATCCGTTCGTTGTGGGCGTCATGCATGCAGAAGGGCAGGGACAGGGGACCGCTGAGGGGCGTGTAGACCGACAGCAGGCTCTGAAAACGGTTGCTGAGGGAGCTTCCCTGCGGAGGCAGGCAGATCGACGTGCGGGCAAGCTGTGCCAGGGAAACGGAAGGCTGGACCGCCAGCGGATGCGCCGAAGGGAAAACGGCCAGCGGCCGGTCCTCCAGGAGCAGCTCCGCGTGAAGCGCGGCGCGCCGAAGCGGCGGAAGATCGTCTTCTTCCGCGAGAAGAAAAGTGAAGGACGCGTGGAAATCCGACGCGGCGAGGCCGCCCGGAGAGATCTCCCGGCCCTGCAACGTGAAGTGCGGATAGGCGGCCGAAAAAGCCTGCAGAGCGCCGGCCCAGATGGCGGGCGTCGTAGCCGCGTAAGTGATGAAATGTCCCCCCTGCGCGGGCTCTTTCTGGAGGTCCAGCCGGGCGGTCTCGAGAGTGTTCAGCACCTGATTCGTATAGTGCAGGAAGAGTTTTCCCTGGCGGTTCAGCGTGAGACGGTTGCCTTCCCGGTCGAAGAGCGGGATCCCGAGCTCGCGTTCCAGCTGGGAGACGGAGGAGGAGAGCGCCGAGACGGACACATAGAGCAGTTCGGAGGCGCGGGTGAGCTTCCCCGCCTCCGCGACCGCTTTGAAGTACTTGAGCTGAGTGAGTTCCATGGGGGCCTCCATGAAGAAAACGGGGCGGCCGAGGCCGCCCCGTTCCTGGGTTACAGCTGCGGCACGTCCTTCCAGACATGCCCTTCCACAGCCGCTTCATGAGCCACCAGCCCCGGCATGGTCAGCCGGAACGCCTGCTCCGCGGTCGTGAAGGGTTCTTTTCCGAATTCGATATAATCCAGGAACGCCTGGCCGCCGTAGTAATCGCTGGTCCCGTGGCCGCTGGCTTTCTTGACGGCCAGCGACGTATCCAGCTTCGTTCCGTTGCAGTTCATCGGCACGGAAGCCGGGTCGGATCCGGCAAAGAAACGGGCGCCGACGGTATCGTATCCCGGCGTGCGGCCGGTCTCCAGACAGCCTTCCGTTCCGAGGATGTTGTAGGTCACGATATGCGGCGAGCGGGGAGTCACCTGGCTGCGCAGGATCTTGATGATGCGGCCTTCTTTCGTTTCGAAGAGGGCGACCTGCATGTCGATCGTGGACGGCCAGAGATCCGGAACGATGGTGTTTCTGTTGCCCCAGGCGGTGGTGCGGACAATCGCGTCGTCCTTCCCGATCAGATACATGAGCGGGCCCAGGCAGTGGGTGCAGTAATGGATGGGCGGCCGGTAGGTGCGCCAGTAGGTCTCGCCCTTGCGGGTGCCGGTATCGTACAGCCGGTCGCGGATATCGTGCACGTACTCGGCTTCGGCATAGTGGATGCGTCCGATCTTGCCGGCGTCGATATATTGCTTCCATTGGTTGATGAAATCCAGATAGATGTAATTTTCCGCCAGCATGTAGCGGGTCTTCGCGCTGCGGGCTGTCTCAAGGATATTGTAGCATCCTTCGACGGTATTTGCCATGGTCACTTCGCTTAAAACGTGCTTGCCGGCTTTCAGGGCCTTCACGACCTGCTCTTCATGGAAGGGGATGGGGGTCGCGACCACGACCGCGTCGATGTCCGTGTTCAGGAAATCGTCGTAGGAAGTGAAGCAGGCGGAATCCGAAAGTCCCAGCTCCTCGGCGGCGCCGGCCAGGTTCTCTTCGGAGAGGTCGCAGATGGCGGTGATGTCGGAGCGCTCATTGTTGTGAAATACGCGGGCGTAGGCGCCTCCGCGGCGGATGCCGACGACGCCGATCTTCCATTTTTTCATGACGGCTCTCCTCCTTTACTCAAAATGCGGGACGTCCATCCAGACGCCGCCCCTGCAGGCTGCTTCATGGGCGATGATCCCGGGAACGGTGAGCTCGAACGCGAAATCCTCGTTCAGCAGCGGCGTGCGGTGATAGTCCAGGCAGTCCAGGAAGTAATTCGCGATCATGTAATCGCTCGTCCCGTGGCTCTGCTTGGCATACTCCGCCGCAAACACGTTGGTCTGATAGCAGTTGATCGGAACGGTCTCTTTGTCGATGCCCTCAAAGTAACGGTGGCCGACGCCCTCGTGATGCTGGCGGTTGTTTTCCAGGAAGCCCTTCGTGCCGTAGACGCTGTAGTAGACGGTGTGGGGTTCCGGAACGGGCGTGACCTGGCTGCGGGCGATCTTGATGCCGCGTCCCTGCTTCGTTTCAAAGAGAGCCACCTGAATGTCGATCGTGGAAGGCCAGAAATCGGTGACCATCGTATTCTTGTTCCCGATGCCGGTCGCCTTGACGATATAGTCGCCGTTTCCGATCAGGGTCATGAGCGGGCCGAGGCAGTGCGAGCAGTAGTGGATGGGCGGCCGGTAAGTTCGCCAGAAGGTCTCGCCCGAAGAGGTGTCGACCAGAAGATCGCGGATGTTGTGGATATATTCGGCCTCCGCATAGTGGATGCGGCCCAGATACCCGGCCTCCACGTACTTCTTCCACTGCTGGATGAAGTCGAAGAAGATGTAGTTCTCCGCCATCATGTAGGTGCCGGCGGAGCGCTTCGCGGCTTCCCGGATGCGGACGCAGCCCTCCAGGGTATGGGCCATGGTGACTTCGCTGAAGACGTGCTTGCCTTTTTCCAGCGCGCGGACGACCTGCTCCTCGTGGAAGGGGATCGGGGTCGATACGACGACGATGTCGATGCCGGAGTCCAGGAATGCCTCGTAATCCGTGTAGCAGGCTTCCGGCGGAAGGTGCATTTCCTGAGCGCAGGCGGCCAGCGACGTTTCTTTCAGATCGCAGAGCGCGGTGATCTCGGACCGTTCGCCGCGGCCGAAGTGGCGCATATAGCTGCCGCCCCGTCTCACGCCGACGATGCCAACCTTATACTTCATAAGCGTTCCTCCTCGAATGAAATGTGGAGATGTATCTGCTCCGATTATCGAAGACGGCGGGGGAAAAGTCAATTCGGGGAAATCGAAACGGCGGCGATTTCTTTCGGTCTGCAAGGAAGATCCCCGGGGTATGGGGGCTCCGGTGTTCTTGTGAAATAAATCACAAAAGGGGATTGAGAAAACGGTCCCTCTGCGGTACAATATCCGCGGAACATCACCGGGAGCGCCCGGAATGACATTCGCCCCGCGGGGCCAAAGGAGAAAAGAATGGATTACGCAAAAGAATCCCTCCGTCTGCACTACGAATGGAAAGGGAAGATCGAAGTCAGCGCTGTGGTGCCCGTCGCCACGAAGGAAGATTTGTCTCTGGCTTATACGCCCGGCGTAGCGCAGCCCTGTCTGGAGATCCAGAAGGATATCAATAAATCGTACGAACTGACGCGCCGCCACAATCTCTGCGCGGTGATCACCGACGGTACTGCGGTGCTCGGCCTCGGGGATATCGGGCCGGAAGCCGGCATGCCCGTCATGGAGGGCAAGTGCGTGCTGTTCAAGGCTTTCGGCGGCGTGGATGCCTTCCCTCTCTGCGTGAAGACCAAGGACGTGGACGAATTCGTCAATACGGTATATCTGATCAGCGGCTCCTTCGGCGGCATCAACCTGGAGGACATCGCCGCGCCCCGCTGCTTCGAGATCGAACGCAAGCTGAAGGAAAAGTGCGATATCCCGGTCTTTCACGACGATCAGCACGGGACGGCGGTCATTACCCTGGCCGGTCTGACCAATGCGCTGAAGGTGGTCGGCAAAAAGAAAGAAGAAGTGCGCGTCGTGGTGAGCGGCGCGGGTGCGGCGGCCATCTCCACCACCAAGCTGCTGCTGGCGGCCGGCTATAAGAACATCACCCTCTGCGACCGGAAGGGCGCGATCTGGCGCGGCCGCGAAGGTCTCAACTGGATCAAGGAAGAGATGTCCCTTGAGACGAACCCGGAACAGCGGAAGGGAACGCTGGCCGAGATGCTTGTCGGCGCGGACGTGTTCATGGGCTTCTCCGCCCCGAAGATGGTCACGGCCGAGATGGTGCGGACGATGAACCGCGACGCGATCATTTTCGCCTGCGCGAACCCGGTCCCGGAGATCATGCCCGATGAGGCGAAAGCCGGCGGCGCGAAGGTGGTCTCCACCGGCCGCAGCGATTATCCGAACCAGATCAACAATGTGCTGGCGTTCCCGGGCATCTTCCGCGGCACCTTCGATGTGCGCGCGAGCGAGATCAACGAGGAGATGAAGATGGCGGCGGCCGAAGCGCTGGCGGGTCTGGTCTCCGAGAAGGAACTGAGCGCGGATTATATCATCCCGAAGGCTTTCGATCCCCGGGTGGGCAAGGCGGTGGCGGCGGCGGTCGCAGAAGCGGCCAGACGCACCGGCGTGGCCCGGATCTGAAAACAGAAAGACAGAAAAACAGCCTGCGGGAGGAATCGGATCCTTCTCGCAGGCTGTTTTTTGCGGGAGGCCGGCTCAGGGGTCCAGAACCCCGTGATCCTTCAGGTTCGCGGGGAAGTACCGGAAGACGCTGCGGACCAGATGACCGTCCTCATAGTATTCGTCCCACCGGGCGGCCAGTTCCGTTTCCCAGTCGTCCCGCTGACTCATGCGGGCCTTGAATTCCTCATCGGCGATCACGTGCCAGTGCGTGTATTTCCACAGCACGGCCGAGAGCTCGAACGTCCCGCCGTCCTTGTAGAAACGGGGGATCGGGAAGTGCAGGGCGATCACAAGGATCAGAACGATCCAGATGATCGTCTTTTTGCTCTTTTCCGACATGGGCGGCCTCCTTTGGTATCTGATATATTCATTATATGCGCAGCCCCGGCCGGGTGTCAAGTTCCGGCAGAAAACGGCAGGACCGGCAAAAAAAGGCTTGACAGGGGGAGGCGGGGCCTGTATAATGCAAATAGATTGAGAGCAATTTAATTGCAACCAATCAAAAACGAGGAGAACCGTCATGGAAAGAAGAGATGTGATCGTCCTCGGAGCCGGCCCGGCGGGGCTTTCGGCCGCCGTGACGCTCCGGAACCGGAATAAAGACGTGCTGGTCATCGGCAGCGAGACCGTCAGCGCCAAAGTGGAAAAAGCCCATGTGATCCGCAACTATCTGGGGCTGCCCGATATCCCCGGCGAAGAACTGGCCGGACGGTTCCGGAAGCATGCCGAGTCGATGGGCGTGGAATTCGCGAAGGAGCGGATCACGGCCGTCTACGCGATGGGGGACTTCTTTGCGCTCCAGACATCCGCGAATGAGATGCTCGAGGCATCGGCCCTGATCCTGGCGACCGGCGTCAGCTTCGGAAAGCCTTATCCCGGCGAGGAGGAGTTTCTCGGGCGCGGCGTGAGCTACTGCGCGACCTGCGACGCCCTGCTTTACCGGGGAAAGAAGACGGTCGTCATCGCCTCTTCCCCGAAAGAGGAAGCCGAAGCGGAGTTCCTGGCGGAAGTCGCCGCCGAGGTGATCTACATCCCGACTTACCGGGAGGAGACGCATCTTTCCGACCGCGTGAAGGTTTTGCGCGCGGTGCCCACCGCGATCGAGGGCGGCTTCAAAGCCCAGCGCCTGGTGCTCGGGGAAGAAAAGCTGGAGACCGACGGGATCTTCATCCTGCGGGAAAGCATCTCTCCGGCGCAGCTGGTGCCGGGGCTTCAGATGGACGGAAACCACGCGGCGGTGACGCGTCGGATGGAGACGAACCTGCCGGGGCTCTTTGCCTGCGGGGATATCGCGGGCATGCCCTATCAATATATCAAGGCCGCGGGCGAGGGCAATACGGCCGCCCTCTCCGCCGCAGCTTATCTGGATCAGATGAAAAAGGCCGCCAAAGCCTGACAAGAGGAGGAAAAAACAATGGTGAACAAGATCAGTGCCGCCCAGTTTGAGGCGGAAGCCCTGACGGGCAAAGTCGTAGTCGATTTTTCCGCGACGTGGTGCGGTCCCTGCCGCATGATGGCTCCGGTGCTGGAGCAGATCGCCGAGGAAAAGACCGATGTGAAGTTTTTCAACGTGGACGTCGACGAGAACACAGAGCTCGCGATCCGCTACGGGATCAGCAGCATCCCTGCCCTGCTCGTTCTGAAGGACGGACAGAAGAAGGATCTGCTGGTAGGCTTCAAGCCGAAGCCGATCCTGGAAGCGGAGATCGGCCGGGCGCTCTCGTAAGAGAGCAGCCGGCCGATCTCTGTTTCGTATGGGGGCGTAAGATCACGCCTCGGTAAAGAGAGGAGTGGAATAGTAGCGGTCGCCGCTGTCGGGCAGCAGCGCCACGATCACCTTGCCCCTGTTTTCCGGGCGCTTCGCGAGTGTGATCGCTCCGAAGAGCGCCGCCCCGGAAGAAATGCCCACCGAGATCCCTTCCTTCCGCGCCAGCAGTCTGGCGGCGGCAAAGGCATCCGCTCCGGAAGCTTTGAAGATCTCGTCATAGATCTCCGTATTCAGCACAGCCGGTACGAACCCCGCGCCGATGCCCTGGATCTTGTGGGGGCCGCTCCGTCCTTCGGACAGGACGGGCGAGTCCTCCGGCTCCAGCGCGACGATGCGGACGTCCGGCTTTTTTGATTTCAGGTATTCGCCCACGCCGGTCAGGGTCCCGCCGGTCCCGACGCCCGCGATGAAGATATCCACGTTTCCGTCCGTGTCGTCCCAGATCTCCGGTCCGGTCGTCGCCCTGTGGGCGGCCGGGTTGGCCGGGTTCACGAACTGCCCCGGAATGAAGCTGCCGGGGATCTCCTTCGCCAGCTCTTCGGCTTTGGCGATCGCGCCTTTCATGCCCTTCGCGCCTTCGGTGAGGACCAGCTCGGCCCCGTAGGCCTTCAGGATGTTCCGCCGCTCCACGCTCATGGTCTCCGGCATCGTCAGGATGATGCGGTAGCCCTTCACGGCGGCGACGATCGCTAGGCCGATGCCGGTGTTGCCGGAGGTGGGCTCGA
>JAEEGL013848416.1_pt1 | contig 27864 bp, 14 predicted proteins | sample 9134231 | NCBI WGS metagenome assembly JAEEGL01 (sample SAMN16246548, study PRJNA631951) | gut metagenome | biome: gut microbiome; feature: rumen; material: fiber-attached | host: Bos | place: Iran: Karaj | collected 2018-10
ATTCTGCACGTAGTTGGGGATTATCCAGTTGCTGCTCCCCACGCAGCAGAGCGTCTTGTTCCCGGTGGGGGTATAGACTATCTGCCGGCCCGGACCGGGGATGGGCGGCGCCTGCGGGGTGTTCTCGTCTATGCGGTTGGGACTCTGGTAATAACTCATTGTCTTGAAGTCCCTGCTCACGGGCACGGGGCCGGCGTTCAGGAAAGCCCGCTCAGCCTGGTCCGCCCAGCGAGACTGCCCGGTGATGCGCAGCATCCAGGTCCGGGTCCACATCGCCGCCGGCACGTCGCAGGTCTCCGTGAACCTGTAAGGGCCTATGCCGCTGAGCCATTCTTCCGCGGAATTGAGCCCGAAGGGGAGTTCGTTGTATTTGTCCACCCATTCCAGCAGATGCACGCTGGCCTCGAGTTCACGGGGATTTCCGGTCCACAGGGACAGCAGAGCGGGCACGCGCGCCACTTCGTTCAGGGTCACGCCGTGGATGGTGGCCTCGCTCCAATTGTTGTCGTAGCGGCCCTGTTTGGCGAGAAGGCGCTGCTCCTCATCGGCCTGCGTGGGCTCCGCGGCATAGGCCAGCATGGCCTGCAGAATGGCATCGTTGCCGGTGAGCAGGTAGGTTTCGCTCATCGCGTCCAGGTTCACCGCACCGCGCACCATTCCCTGCGTGAGGCCGGCCGTGGGGGAATAGATGTCGTCCTGCGGGGGCTTGAGGTAGAATCCCGATGAATAGACCTTCTCCAGGGCCTTCAGGATACGTTCGTCGTGGGTGGCCTGCCAGTACGAAACCAGGCAGCGCCCCATCAGGCCATGCGCCCAGTTGTTGAAGGAGCCCTTGTCGAAGTTCCCGTTCTCCACTATGACTATCGAGTCCGGCTTCCAATGGATGAAGGTGTTGTTCTCGCTCGAGAGCACGCCGTCCACCACGCCGTCCAGGCGCCTGGCGGCCTTGCCGAACAGGGTGGTGTCGCCCAGGATCGCGCCGGTCTTGAGGCTGCCGTCCAGCCAGTAGGCGCTCTGCTCCAGCAACCATCCGGTGCTGCTGATCACGCCGTCGCCGTCGCTCTGGCGGGCTGCGATGTCGCGTCCCAGCCATCCGTACTCGAACACCTGCTCATATTCGTCCAGATGCCCCGTGATGCCGTCCGCGGCATCCTGCGCCCAATCCTTGAGCCAGCCCTCAGCCTTGACCAGGCCGAGATCCAGGGGGATGTAGCGTTGTCCGTCTGTCTTTTCGGTGCAAGCGACGCAAAGCGCGCAAATGAGAGGGAGAATCAGTTTCGTAGCGGTCATAATCGGAAAGGGGATAATAAAGCCGTCAGAACTGCTGCACCTTCCGCTTCCAGTTGAGCATGGGAAGCAGGAAGGAGATGATGGCGGCTCCGAGCCAGAACCAGGTGACGGAAGTGAAATCGTGACCCGATGCGACGCTGCCGTTGTCCATCAAGAGACCCGTGATGATATTCTGCAGGCCGGCGGCAGCATAAGATGCCATTCCCACGATACCCAGGGCCGCTCCGGCTGCCTTGCGCGGCACCAGGTCGATGGCCATGAGTCCGCCCAGGAAGCTGATGAGTACGCCGATGGCAATGCCGAACAGGACCATGGCCAGGATGTTGACCCAGCGGGCAGGGCCTCCGAACAGGAAGAGCGCAAGGGCTATGGATTCCAGGATACCGGCCGCGAATGCGGGATACTTGCGGTCCCCCTTGAAGATAACGTCCGAAAGCCAGCCGGAAACCACTGTGCCGATGATGCCGAATACGGGGTTGACGCCGATTATGGTGGCGGCCTCCGCAAGGTTATAGCCCTTGACTTCCTGCAGGAAGATGGTTCCCCACTCGTTTATGGCATAGCGGCTCATATACATGAACGCACTGGACGCAGCCAGGATCCAGACCCCGGGATTCTTGATCACCATCTTCTGCATCTGCCTGGTTTCCAAGCGCTTCCGCTTCTTTTCCTCCTCCGCTGCAAGCTTCAGGTTCCCGCTCTTGCTGTCATACTCCTCCTGGGTCATCTCACCAGAAAGGACCTCGATGGCCGGCAAGCCCTTGGCCTCCGGGGAATCGTGGAAGAACAGCAGCACAAGGACGAGCCCCACGACGCCTGCAAGCGCCGCACCGAAGAAGCCCCACTTCCAGCCGAAGGCGGCCACGATGGAGCCAACGAATATGAAGGAAAGGCCCTCGCCTATGTTATGGGAGGCACTGAATACGCCGTAGAACGTGCCCCTGACCTTCAATGGCATCCAGCGCGACAGGCCGACGATGCAGGCCGGCGAGCCCATGGACTGCGCCCATCCGTTGATTGCCCAGAGGATGCAGAAACTCACGAACAGGACAGCATTGGCAATGCCGCCGTCCAGGGCCTCGACGCCGAGCACGCCCATCGCGAAATTCATCGTCGTGGATACCAGGAGCCCCAGCGCCATGAAACGCTTGATATTGGCGCTGTCGGCCAGGAAGCCGTTGATGAGCTTCCCGACGGCATAAGACCAGTACAGGCAGGCTCCTATGACACCGAGCTGAGTTGCGGACAGCAGGCCGGCGTCTATCAGCGGCTGCTTCATCACGCCCATCGAAAGGCGGCAGACATAATACAGCGCATACCCGAAGGTTGCCGCCAGGAAGGTCTGCATACGCTGGCGTTTGTAGGCTTTCAGGACCTTGCTGTCAAGAGTATCGGACATCATTGTCAAAGTTTAATGGTAACGAATACGGGGAAATGGTCGGACGGGTGGCAGAAATTGTGGATTTCCTTTCCGCGGGGGTCCCGGTAACAGTCGGCGAAGCCTTCGCGGATCACGCGGGCCGACGTCACCTTGCGGAACAGCGCCGGCGTCACATATACCATGTCGATGCGCCTTCCGGAGACGGTCGTCTTCTGGAAGTCCCCCGGATAGAATCTCTCTATCACATCGATATAAGGAGTGTTGTTGCGCACGTAATCGTGCACCAGGAAAGCGGTGTCGTCCGCTTCCAGCCCGTAATGGAAGTTATCGACCGAAGATATCGCGTTGAAATCTCCGGTCATCAGCCAGAAACGGTCCTTCGCGGACGGGTCCGTGCCTATGGTCTCTTCGCAGATGAACTGCATCTCCTTCGCGCGGAAATAGTCGCCTCCGTGCGCTGCGGCATCGGCTTTCTGGTCGACGGCCAGATAGGCGTATTTCTGGGGCCAGGTATGCAGCGTGACCACGTTGAGTTCCTTTCCGCCGGGCAGTTCCACCACCGCCCAGCCGGCTCCGTGGGCGACGACGATGTCGCTGCCGTTGCCGTTCACGCGCTTGACTATGCGGAGGGGATACTTGGAAGTGATAACCTGGGGAAAGGTATCACGCTTGCCGCAGACCAGGGTGTATGGGTGGCCGTAACGGGCTGCCAGGATATCCCAGTTCCACGGCAGGTACTGCTCCTCCGGCATCTGCATCTTCTCGGCCGTGCCGGTCTTGTAGCGGGACTCCGCTTCAGCCCAGATGCATATATCCGGATCCAGTTCCCTCACGAAGCCCACGAAGTCGTCATAATTGTTCCCCTGGTCGTGCCACATCCCGTTCTGGATGTTCCAGTACAGGACTTTCACTTCCCCGCCCCGTCCTCCGCATGCGGAGGACAGGGTAGTGATGAGGGAAGCGAGTATTACCAGAAGGTATCTCATTGAGCAGGAGCAACGTAGGTAAGTCCGCTGATGGTCTCCTTGCCGGCGGAGTTGCCGCCGATGTACTCCATGAAGTTCCCGGCGTTGACATCGAAGACCTCACCGCCCGCCATACCCAGCGTGCCGCTGACCACGACGTTCTTGAAGGATGCGAACTTAGAGAAGTTGGCCACGAGCAGGCCGCGGCCCGTCGCCGTGGTGTTGGCAGTGCGGATGTTGCCATAGTTTCCGCCGCCTTCCACCGTGCAGCTGTTGTCGTTCAGCAGGGCGATCATGCCCGCCGTCGTGGTGGTGCTGGAGGTGGTGGTGACGTCGCCGTAGTTGGCGCAGTTGACCATATGGCAATCAAGGTTCAGCAGCGACACAAGGTTGCCTACACGGCCGTTAGCGAAGTTGTTCACCTGGCTCATATAGTTGGTGCAGTCCTTGATGACAGTGGCGTTGTTGGCAGTGGCGAGGATGCCGCTGCAACGGCCTTGGTCGGCGTTGATGGTGCCGCGGGCCACGCAGTTCTCGATGGTGGTGCGGGCAGCGCTCTTGTCGCCGGTGGAGAAGCCTGCGATGCCTCCGAACATAGGCGCGGTGGCGCCGTTCTTGGTGTTGGCTCCGCCGTTTCCAGTTACGGTCACGTTGACCTCGCAGCCCTTGATGCTGCTCTCAAGCAGGTCGCCCTCGCTGGAACAGCAGAATACGAAGCCGGCGATGCCGCCCACTGCGAAGCGCTTGTTGTCCGTCTGAGTTCCCTCGGTCTTGATGGTGCCGGTCACCTTCACGTTTTCGATGGTGGATGCATACACGGTACCAGCAAGCACGCCTGCGTCACCGGTGGCAAGGCCTCCTACTGTGAAATCGGCCTCGATGTTGAGATCCTTCACCGTAGCGCGGTAGAGGGCGCCGAAGAAGCCGAAGGTGCCGCCGTCGGCGATGTCGGTCTTGGAGACCTTGAAGCCCTTGATCGTATGGCCGCCGCCGTTGAACACGCCGCTGAAGTAGTTTCCTTCAGGGGCGGACGCGTTATTGCCGTTGCCGGTCTTCTCCACGTTGCCGATGGGGACCCAGTCGGCCACCTCGCTGAGGTCGAGGTCTTCCAGGAGTTCGACCTCCTTCTTGTCATTGAGCCAGCGGATTATGGGCTCGCCGTCGTTGACAGCGGCGATGAAGTCCATGAACTCATCCTCGTCGGGAATGCCGCCGATGGAGGCGTTGGGATCGATGATGCCCTTGTGGCCGAGCTGGCTCACGGGGACCACGAGGGAGGTCATTCCGCCGGAGAACTTCACCTCGCCGGTGCGGGGGAAGGTGTCCGTACTTTCATTCTTGTAGTTGGACTGGAAAGTGAGGGTGACCACGGTGGATTTGCCGCCGCCAACGCCCATCACGGGGTCGATGCTGACCCATTCCGGTCCCAGGGCGATCCAGTAGGGAGCATCCGTAGTCACCACCAGGGTCTGGGTGCCGGGATTGTTGGCAGCCACCTCCGAGACGGACGTAATGTCCGAGGTGATGGTGTAGGACTTGGTTTCCGGCTGCTTGTTGCAGGAAACCGCCGCCATTGCCCCTGCCAGGAGCACGATAAGACATTTTTGCATTGTTTTCATATGCTGCATTAACTATTTTTCTCTGATAAGTATATAGGACAGGCAACTGCGCTCGCCCCTGGAATCCGAAGGCTTGTTCACGATGGAGCCGCTGGAACCGTTCCAGAGCCATACCGCGGAACTTCCGCCGCCGTCCAGGCGCGAAATATTGGCACCGCCCAGTTTCTTTCCTATACGGTACATCTCATAGGCTTTGACGCCCATTCCCTTCCAGCCCTGGCGACCGTCCACTTCCACCAGCCAGAGGCGGGTACCGTCGGCGGACACCACGGGGAAAGTCATAGGGTCGTACTTGGTCAGCGGAGCGGCGCCGGAGGGGATGCTGTACGTCCGGTCCTCGCCGTCCACCATGATTTCGTACATGGTGGAATCCAGGGTAAGCATAGGCTTGGAGCTGTCTCCGTTGATGGAGATGGTGCAGGAAAGCTCCAGCACGTCGCCCACCTTCACGGCGTCGGCCCACTCGGCGGCGGGGACTCCGGAAAGGGCGATTCCCACCTGGGTGGCTGACGAAATGTAAGGAGGCTGCACGGCTGTGAGGCGTCCGTCCAGGACGGAGATCACCCTGGCCTTGGCATAGCCGCCATTCACCTTCATGGGGCCGTCGACGTACTCGCAGATGACATAGAGTACGTTCCTGGCGAGCGGGTTGGTGATGGCCGGCTTGCTGGGGTAGGGCGTCTGCACGTAGTAGCGCGTGTAGAGATTGATCGGAGCCACGGTCGGGCTTGCGTGACGCAAGGTGGTGTCATTCACGCTGTAGAAGCTGTATTCCTTGGAAGCAGTCTTCACCCTGCCCCGGAACGCCTTCTTGCCGCTGGCCGCCGTTCCGTCCGCGTAAACCGCGATGCCCCACTGGTGGTTCGAGAGCTGGCTCACGACGGAAGGATTGTTGATGTAGACGGGGTCGCCGTTCTCCACGTGGAAGCCGCGGGAAATGCCGTCGTTGGAGTCGAAGAAGCAGGCGTTCACGCCATAGAGGATCTTCTCTCCCGCAGCACGGCGGCGGTTGCACACGTCGGAAAGCCTTTCACGGAGTTTGAAGCCGTTATTGTTGTTCCCGTTCCCGTTGGGATTGGGAATCATGTCGCCGGCGAGCGAGCCTATGACCTCGATGTGAGGGTCTTTCAGGTCCACCTCCACCACGTGCATGGTCCTGGGCACGTTGTCGAAGGAATACTTGGTGTACACCGCTCCGGAAGCGAGCGTCCGGGTCTCCACCACCGTCCAGTCGTAGTAGGCGTCCAACGTCCAGTCCACGACGTTGTTGAGGCCGGGATCGGTGCTCTCGTCCGAGTACAGGACGAAGTTGTTCACCGGGTCCACAACGGCGTTCACCAGCATTGCGGGATGGTCCTTGTCGCCCACGAAACCGTAACCGTTGTTGGCGAAGAAATTCTTCGCGGTCTCGTTGTACGAGCAGCCCCAGCCCGGGCCCAGCTTCCTGTCGGCCGAATAAGGACCGAGGATGGCGCCGTTGTTGGTGCAATGCGTTACGGTTCCAAGGTTGTAGCCCACAAGTCCGCCTTCGCGGCAGGGCGCCTTCACGCTGATATCGCCGTTGTTCACACATCCCTTGCCCGTGATGTCGCCGCCCAGCAGGGTGGCGGCATCGGTCCTTCCGGCGATGCCTCCCACGAAGAAGTTGTCACCGGAAGAAGGGGTGCCTTCGATTGCAATGGAGACGTTGTTGGTAACGGATTCCAGGGTGACGCCCACGGCACGGCCCACGATGCCTCCCACGGCGACATTGCCCGAGGGAGCGCCCGTGAACGTGGCCTTGCTGCCGCTGTCACCCACGGTGAGGCGGCGGATGGTGGCCCCGCTGACGCAGCCGAAGAGGCCGGCGTCGGGATACTTCGACAGGTCCACCGTCCAGGATATGTTGCTGATGGTGAACCGGCCGCCGTCCACATTGTATTTCAGCGGACTGGCCGCAGTCCCCGCGGGGATCCATTCCTTGATGGAAGAGGCGTCGATGTCCGCGGTGAATTTCACCACTCCGTCCACCAGGTACTGGCTGATGGAATAACCGGCCTCGCCGTTCACGGCGCGGGCGAACCCGAGCAGGTCTTCGGCGGAGCCTATTCCGCGTTTGACGGAGCCGCCTCCGGCAGCCTGCCGTATGGAGATCTCGGTCTTCTTGCCTTCCAGGTTGGATACGGTGATGATGCCCGTGCGCTCAGAGGTCTCCTTATTCTCCTCAACGTTGACCGTGAGGGTGGAAACGTCCGCCGAACCCTTTCCGGAGCCGGTGACCATCTTGATCCAGGACTTGTCGGACCTGGCATACCAGTCGATGGACGAAAGGACGGAGAAGGACTTGTTCTCGCCCAGCGCGGCCACTTCGGCCGAAGAGGGGGAGACGGAGAACGTCGCCTCGGTAGCCGGCGTCTCTCCCCCGCCGCAAGCGGCGAGGAAGAGGCCGGAAGCCATCATAAGGGATATGAGACGCAAGCGGTTACTCATTGGAAGAGCTGTTATAGCCGTCATCCCATCCGGGGTTCTGGGTAAGGGCGCCGCCGGTGATGGAGCGCTCGCTCACGGGGATGGGCCAGAGATAGTCGCGGCCATCCACCCAGTTGTAGTCTTCGGTAGCGTAGTAGGTGAGGAATCCGTGGTCGCCGCCGGACAGAGTGTAGTTCGATCCGAGCTCGATCTGGTTGGATGCCTTCACGGACGTTGCGGGCTTGGTGCCCTGGTACAGCAGGATGTCCATCTTGCCGTCGCCGTCCATGTCGAACTCACCAGTACCGCTGAACCAACATCCGCCGAAGCCGCCTACGGACTTGGGGGTCAGCCACTTGCCTTCACCCCAGCGCAGGAGGTCCCACTGGCGGAAGCCCTCTGCGACAAGCTCCACGGTGCGCTCGCGGCGCACTTCCAGGATGGCAGCCTTCTGGGCGCCCTTGGCATTGGGATAGTACTGCTCCATGAGAGGATCCACGTTCGTAGGGACGGTGCCCATGGCGGGCATTCCTGCGCGGTCGCGGAGGAGGTCGATGGTGGCGGCTACGTCCGCATCGGTGAGCTCACCCAGCTCAGCCTTGGCCTCTGCGTAGTTCAGCAGCACCTCGGCATAGCGGAAGAGCGGGTAGTCCGTAGTGGACGTGGTGGCCGTCTCATGCGAAGCGTCGGAGATGTATTTGATGACCCTGTAGCCGTTGAAGGTACGGTCGAAAGCGAGCTCCTCGTGAGCCGTGCCGTCGACGGCCCTGTAGGAAGGTCCGTGCAGGGTCTGGGCCATGCGGGGATCGCGTTTTGCGAATGCATCCTTGTATGAAAGGGTCTCCCAGCCCTCACGATCCTGGATGGGCTTTCCGTCGCTCTGGAGGTAATGGTTCACAAAGCGGGTGGTGGCGCTCAGGCGCTTGGACTTGAGATCGAACTGGATGCCGTGGCGGACCAGGATATCCACGCTGTAACGGCGCGAAAGGATGGTTTCGTCGGTTGCGGCATCTTCCAGGATGAAGAATTCGCGGTAGCTGGCATCGGTGGCCTTCTTCGCGAGTCCCAGGGTGTTGCCTTTATAGAGGGAGTACTTGCCCAACAGCCTGCCGGCGGCATCGGCCGCCTGGCGGAGGAAGTACTCGGAAGAGACTGTCACGCCGTCGAAAGTCTGCTCGTCCTGCGGCAGATAAGGCGTACCTGCGTGGTACTTGCGGAATGTACCCTCGAACAGGGCGATACGGGCCTTGAGGGCCAGGGCGGCGTTCTTGGACACGTGGTACAGCGGAGAGGACGGCCACTTCTCGGGGAGGAGCTCATAGGCCTTGTCCAGGTCCTGCATACACTTGAGCATCACGTAGCCGCGCGGGTCGCGGGGCTTCTTCAGGTCCTTTTCGTCGCCCGATCCGATCACGTGGTCGTACCAGGGAATGTCGCCGTAGACACGCACTTTCTTGTAGTAGTAAAGCGCACGGAAGAAATAAGCCACGCCGTCGTACATGTCCTTGACGGAAGCATCCTTGCAGCGGTTGTTCTCAAGCATGTAGTTGATATTCCTGAGAGGCTCCCAGGTGTCGGAACTCCAGGTGCTGCTGGGCGTGCGGGTTCCCTTCTGGATGCCCGACAGGCCTGTGGCGCTCACGATATCGTCAGCGGCGAGCTCGGCCAGATCCTCGGCAGTGGAGAAATTCCTGCTGTAGAAGGCGTTGGCCCAGAGATCAAGTTCGGCCTTCGAGGAGAAGAATGAGCCCGGAGACAGGCTGGTCTCAGGAGTCTTCGTCAGGAAATCGTCCTGGCAGGAAATGAGGCAGAACGCGGCTGCCAGCACATTTATGATGAGTATTATCTTCTTTTTCATAAGGCACTAGAATGTAATGTCCACACCGAAGGAGAAAGTCCGGGAATAAGGGTAGGTGATGTCCCTTGTGTCCGAACCGGCCGTAGCGACCTCGGGATCCACATACCTGGACCGCTTGGTCAGAGGAGACAGATAGAAGAGGTTCTCTCCGGAGAAGTAGATGCGTGCTTTCTCCAGGACACGGTTCTTCTTGAGCGGAAGGGTGTAGCCCACGGTGAGGTTCTTCAGACGCAGATAAGCCGCGTTCTGCAGATAATAGTCGTTGGTCTTGTAGTTGGCGACCAGACGGCCCCTCATACGGGGGAAGTAAGCATTGGAATTGTCGGCTCCCTCGGCAGGATCCCAGCAGAGCTTCTCGAAGCCCTTCGGGATGAAGGAAGGACGCTGGTAGCCGTAAGGTCCCCAAAAATAGCTGCTATACGCACTGGGGGCCCAGTCCAGCTTGCCTACGCCCTGGAAGAAGACGCTGATGTCTATGCCGGCCCAGCTGAAGTCGGTCTTGAGGGCATAGTTGAAACGGGGACGGCTGTTGCCGATGACTTCGCGGTCACCGGGGTCGTCCAGCGTGTTCTTGCCGGTATTGATGGCGCCGGAATTGTCCAGGTCCTTGTACTTCAGGTCGCCTGCCTTCAGGTGGTTGTACGGAGCCTTGGAGTTGAAGATGTCGGCGTTCACCACCTTGGAGTCGATGGCGGCCTCATAGGCTGCAGCCTCCTCGTCAGTGGCGAAGAAACCGTCGGTACGGTAGCCCCAGATGTCGCCCAGGCGCTTGCCCACAAAGTGGTCGCTGATGAGCTTGTCGGGGTTGTCGTAGCGGGTGATGTAGCTCACGTTGTCTCCAAGGGTGGCGGTGATGCCGTAGTACAGGGGCTTTCCGGCCAGGGAGACGTTGTCCCTCCAACTCAGTGCCACCTCGAATCCGTAGGTGCGGAGGTCGGCGGCATTCTCCTTGGGTGCGGCTGCACCGTAGACGGACGGAAGGGTCATCGCCTCGGTGAGCATGTTCTTGGTATCCCTGATATAGAAGTCGCCGTTGAAGGTGAGGCGGTTCTTCAGGAAGCCCAGGTCAAGACCGACATTCTTGGAGATCACGGTCTCCCAGGTCAGACTGCTGGAAACGGGATCGGAAACGGATGCATATCCCGCCTTGCTGCCGTCGAAAGTATAAGAAAGGGAGCCTACTTTGATGACGTCCCAATAGTAGTAGTTGCTTACCTGCTGGTTGCCCAGGGTACCGTAGGATACGCGGATCTTGGCATTGGATACCACGGGGCGGATATTGTCCCAGAAAGGTTCCTCGGAGATTCTCCAACCGGCCGAAGCAGAGGGGAAGAAGCCCCAGCGGTGGCCCTTGGGGAAGCGGGAGGAGCCGTCGTAGCGGCCGCTCAGCTCAAGCAGGTAGCGGCCTTTCCAGTCGTAGTTCAGACGGCCGAAGAAACCGAGCGTGCGGTATGCGGAATTGGACTCCTCAAGTTTTTCGATGCCCACCAGGTTGCCGTTCTCGTCCACTGCCGCAGCTGCCTTGTTCAGGTAGGCAAGGGTCTCGCTGAGGGAGCCTTTCTGCTTCACTGTAAGCTGGGTGGAATGGTAGTCGTCGAAGTTGGCGCCCAGGGTCGCGGACACGTGATGTGCCTGCCCGAAGGTATTGTCATAGGAGAAATAGGCGTTGGCAACGTTTCCGTCCTGGAGATAGCGTATCTCCTGGTAGAAGTCATAGACGGAGCCGTTGGTGAACACACCGCCGGTAAGGCCGTTGCCCTCGTACATGCGCTTGTTCACGTTGTCGTAGGCATTGACGGTAGGGACGCTGCGGTATCCGGCAAGGCGGTCCCTGCGGCGGTAGGTGTAGTCCGCGATGAACTTGAGACCCTTCGCGAGCTTCACCGTGAAGCGGTTGGTCCAAGTCCAGTAGTTGTTGGTATTGTTGTTATGGTTGCGTCCGTCCATGAACACGCCGCCGCGGCCGCTCATGAGTGGAGAGGTGGCGTCGGCCATGAAACCGGGAACCATCGCGATGGTACCGTCGGGGTTGTAGGGAACGAGGTTCGGACCCACGTTCTGGGTGATGTTCCACATGATACCCTGGGAATTCAGGCCGTTGCTTCCGTCCATCTCCCAGAACCCGCCCCAGTCGTACTGGGTGCGCTCCAGGGAAACGTTGGAGGAATAGGTGAGCCAGGGGGTTATCTTCGCGTCAATCTTGCTGCGGAGGGATGCGCCGTTGTAGACATCCTGCACCGCACCGCCGAAGAATCCGTTTCTCCAGAGCCAGCGGGCGGAAGCGTAGTACTTCACGCTCTCGTTGCCGCCACGCACGGTCACGTTATGCTCGGTCTCGGGACGAACCTTGTTGAAGAGATAGCTGTACCAGTCATAGTTGCCGAGGTACACGTAGGTGTTGGTGCCGGTGGCATCGGGGACCACCCAGGGACGCTCGGGGTTCTCGGTGACGTCGTTGCGGCGGTCCTGGAGCATCTGCATCTGCTCGTCGGAGTAGGTCCAGGCACCATAGCCCTTGAAGGTCTCGTAGAACTTGTTGGTAAGGGACACGTAGTCGTAGCCGCTGGTGATGAAGTCCGTGGAAGTGGTGTTGGTGGAGAAGGAGTAGCGGCCGTTGTAGGTCACCTTGGCGTTCTCCTCGCTTCCGCTCTTGGTGGTGATGAGAATCACGCCCGCAGAGGCCTTGGCGCCATAGATTGCGCAGGCAGATGCATCCTTGAGCACGGAGATGCTCTCGATGTCATTGGGGTTCACCAGGGTGAGGGAACTTTCGATGCCGTCCACCAGGATGAGCGGGGAACCGCTGTTGATGGAGAGCTTACCGCGGATGTTCACGCTGTAGTGGGTACCGTCGATGGAGCCCGAAGAGGTGGTGAGGACCAGGGACGGATCCGCACCCTGGAGGGCCATTGCGGTGTTGGTGACGGGGCGGGCGTTGAGCTCCTTGCCGTCTATCACGGACACGGCACCGGTGAGGTTCACCCTCTTCTGGGTACCGTAGCCGACCACCACGAGTTCTTCAAGTACGTTGTCGCTTTCCATGACGATGGAAAGCGGCAGGCTCTCCTTTCCGGTGAGCTGCAGGACCTTGTCCACCATTCCGATGAAGGAAACGGTGATCTGCGCGGGGAAGCGGACATCGCCGATGGCGAAGGCACCGTCCTTGTCCGTGAGTGCATACTGGCCGGTTCCGGCCACCAGGACGGTCGCTCCGATGAGGGGCTCTCCGTCAGGGTCGGACACCACGCCGCGGATGCCGCTCTGCGCCTGTGCCAGTGCCGGAATGAGCAGCACGAGGAATGCCAAAAGTACATTCCGCAGGAAGTTGGTTTTAAACATGTTATTCATTAATTTGTGATTGTTGTTCACGTTAATTATAGTATTCTTCACCAAGGGCGATCAAAGCCCCCGGAACGGGATAATCTACGCCGGCCGGGACGGCCCAGCCTAAAGAAGATTTGTAAATAGTACCATTTACCTTAAGCTGATAATTGGTATTCCCATTAAATGTCGTGCAGGTAGCGTCACTGCCAATCGCAGAAGCCGTAGTTTTAACCAGGTTTTCCTTCGTGACAGTTGAAGCAATGTTGGAATTAGTAGCATCAGCTACATAGTAATCAAAGCGCAACTCGCCATTGCCTTGTGCATATCCGACAAATCCGCCGTAATTACTGCTACCCGGAACACTGCTGACCAAGGTGTAACAATTCCTGATTGCAAGTCTTTCTGCTGATTGATCGTTATTTGTCCAGCCGACGAACCCGCCCACTCTGGCATAAGTCGCCGTCAAAGACACACCAAGTACGCCGCAATTGTCAATTGCAACAAATTGATTCTTGTTGATTTGCACCGTCCCGACAGCTCCGCCTGTACGGCAGTCACCACTTTCAGCGCGTATGGACGTAACATTCGTATTTGCAAGGCAGTCATACATGTACGCCCTGCAGAGTGTGCCGGTTCCGGCTTTATTGACATGCATCAATCCTACCAGGCCACCGACATCGTAACGACCGCTTACACTGCCTTTAGCATAACAACTATTAACGACTACTCCATTAAGGGCTCTTCCGATAACTCCGCCAACGCAGTTTGCAGTACCTGAAACCGTAGCATTCGTACGACAGGAATTAACAAAGCAAATGACTGAAGTGCCTGAAGCGTCCCCTACAATTCCTCCAACATAAGCCTTCCCCGTAACATTCCCGGAGTTAACGCAATTAGAGATAGTTCCTTTAACCAAGGCTCCGGCAATACCACCAGTATTGTCGACAAGAGAATTTGTGATTGTAGCACTATTGGTACATTCCTCAATTGATCCCGTACTGTCAAGTTTCCCGACAATTCCGCCTCTGGCGGATCCTGAGGCTGTTCCAATAAACTGAATGTTTCCCGATGTAGTGCAGGATTCAATGGATGAGTTGCCACCAGCATATCCCACTACGCCGCCTTGGTTGTTCGCGTCGGATCCGCTCTCAGCAGTCGTAACGGTAAGGTTGAGAACAGAACAGTTTTTAACCTTAGTATCAGCATAGATATGGGCAATGAAACCTACGGAATTGCGTCCCGTGACTTCTCCGCCTTCAAGCGAACAATCTTCAATGATGGTGGATCCGATACAACGGCCGGTCAGAATGCCGGTAGTATTGGTCCCTGTCACTTGAGCATTCGCTATTATTATCCTTTTCAGCTTTGCATTATTGACATACGTGAAGAGACCGACACTGCCAGCAACATTACCGCTAATGGAAAAATTCTCCAACTTTTTATTATTACCGTCATACTTTCCCCGGAACGGCATCGTATTATAAACACCTATTGAGGCAATCCGTTGATTCTCAAAGTCTATATCAGCAGTTTGTTTATAATAGACGCCCTCAGATCCGAAGAAGGTGCCGGTTCCGGATACGTATCCATCTGTGGCAGAGGTGCTCTCCATCTTGGTCTTGATGGCCTTGAAATCGTCGGCAGAGGCAATTTCATAAGCAGTGTCGGAGGTAAGGCCGTCACCGCCGGAGAAGAATCCCTTGACGGAGAAATTCATGGACCAGAGCTTATTGCGTCCCAGGGCCATCGCGCTGTTGCGGGTTTTCATCTCATAAGGCTCATAGCTGACGCTGCCTGCGGTCTTGCCGAAGACGGCCTTGACGTACATTCCCTCGAGACTTCCCGAAGCGGGCAGGAAGAAGTACACGCTCCTGGACTCCGAAGAGGACAGCCTTACGGGCGTTGCAAAAGCAAGACTGACGGATTTCTCACCGCCCAGTCCGCCGGAGAGGGCAGGAATGCCATCGGAATCAAAACTCACGGGCGCGCTGCCGGTAAGATTGACGGCGGTGTTCCCGAGCTCGAGCTTCGTGACGGTCTCGCCGGAAGTTTTGGCGGTGCTGAGGTTAACCTTGTATATACCGCCAAGGTTCCAGAGCTTGACCACGGTCTCCTCCGTCGCATCGGCAGGCACGACTCCGGCCATAGGGTTCATTATCCCGGTAGTGGTCTCGAACGCCGCCGGCATGGTAAAGGTCACCGCGCCGTCAGTAGCGATGGCGAACTTGTCTGCAGGGAAGAACGCGTGCATCTCGCTGCCATTCTTCTCTATGGGTTCGCCCTCGGGCTCGAACTTGGAAGCGTCGGCATTATAGACATAATTGGCCGAGGCTCCGTCGGAACGGACAATCTTCACCACGTCACCAGCCACCCAGGAAATAACGCCGGAATCGAAGTCGAGGTCCGCCTTGGTGACGGCTTCCTGCGAAACGCTGAAGCCGGTGAGGTACCTGGCGGGGTCGTAAGACGCCTCGGAGGACGGCTTCAGGGGATCGTCTACATCCGCGACCTGCGCTTTCTCGCAGGCCATGACCGTCGCGGCACCGATGACCGCGAGGATTAAGTATTTGAAATATCTTTTCATCGCCTGCTGTCAGTCTTCCCAGTTTTCGTCATCGTTTTCCGGGTTGTCATACTTCTCCACGGAAATCTCAAGAATGCACCTGTCCACATAGATGGAAACCAGCCTGCAGACAGGTACCAGATAGTTTATCTTCATCATCCACAATATCTTACGGGGCAACGTAGGTGCAGTTGGTGATCTTTGCCTTGTTGTCCGCTTTATTCCACCAACCGATATAGCTGTTGTCGATGAAATTCGTTGCGTTCACCGCGATCTCCTCCGTGGACGAGCCACTCTTCTTGAACAGTCTTCCGCTCACGGTCACCCCGTCGATCTTGACAAAGTTGTTCAGGTTGGCGCCGACAAGGCCGTAGAAGTTGCGGCCGTTGCTATCCGTAACGAAAGCGCTGGTGACATCTCCGTAATTGCCGCCACCCTCGATGTAGGCACCTGCACCCTGGATAAGGGCCACCATGCCGCCGGTAGTGGTCTTGCTGTCGGTGGTGGTCAAATTGCCGCGGTTCTCGCAATCGATGAGGGCGCTGTTGATACCCTGCATACAGACCAGGGCACCGATACGGCCATTCACGAAAGCGTTGGTGATGTTCGCATAATTGACGCAGTCCTTCATTATGGTTCCGATATTGGCCGCCGCCACAAGACCGCTGGCGCGTCCGCACTTTATGTCGATGGTGGCTGCGCGGGTGACGCAGTTCTCGATGGTCACCCTCGCTTCGCTGTCATCGGCATTGACGGTGGAGAAGCCCACAATGGAGCCAGCCTGGACACCTGTTGCACCGGCTTTGGTATTGACGCCGCTGCCACCCGTGATGTTCAGGGTCACGTCACAATTCTTGATGAATGTGTCGTAACCCGCTTTTGCGAATGCGAAACCGGCTATTCCGCCGAGAGCCAGACGCTTATTGTCAGTAGCCGTACCCTCGCTGGTCATATTGCCCTCGATGGTGATATTCTCCACGGTAGTACCGAAGGAGATGGTTCCGGCAAGGATACCGGCATCAGCATTGGCGTCTTCGCCCGCACCGTAAGTGACATCGACATTGGTGAATTTGAGGTTCTTGACGGTCGCCTCGCGAAGGGCGCCGAAGAATCCGTATGTCTTGCCGTTGGCGAGAGTGATGTCTGCCGTGAAATTCTGGATTTCGTGGTTCTGGCCGTCGAAAGTACCGCGGAAGGTCTTTCCGGGGTTGGAAGCCCTGGTGCCGTTACCGGTATTGGCCGATCCCGCGGGGTCGAATCCGATGGGCGTCCAATCGTCCACGCCGTCGAAATCGATGTCATCGGTGAGCTTGTAATGCGCCCAGGTATTGGCAAAAGAAGAGCCCTTTCCTGCGGCATATCCGTCCTTTACATTACTGGTTAGGGACAGGGCGGAAAGAGTTTCGAGATCTTCCAGCGAGGAGAGCACATAAGGGTGCTCCTCGGAGCCGTCACCGCCGGAGAAATAACCCGGAAGGACTATTCCGTGGACCGGAAGCACCTTGCCGCGTCCCATCTGGAAAGCGGAATTGCGCTGGATGCTCTGGTACGGCTCGAAGTCGTGCGCCTTGGTCTCCTCGTTCCAGGAACCCTTTCCATAGACGAACTGGAGTTCCAGTCCCTCCAGATTGCCGGCGGGAACGAAGATGTAGTAGTCCACGTCGGAAACGTTGTCCAGCTTGTTGGTGGCTACGCAAGCGGCAGCCTTGGGTCCGGCAACGAGGGCATCCTCCTCGCCAGGGACCATGAGTTCTCCAAGCTGAGGCAGCGCAGAAGCACCGGAGCCGTCCCAGGTAAGGGTACCCGTTCCGGCGAGGGAGAGGGAGGTGTTCACGACCCTCACCTTGGTAAGGACCTCACCGTCGGCGCGGGCGGCCTTTGCCTTGACCCATACCATGGAGCCCATCTGCTTGAAATGGCATACGGGGGTGCCTTCAGTCTGGCCTGCCGGGATGATGCCGGCCATCGGAAGTTTGTTGCCGGGGTCTGCAGCCAGGCACTCGGGCATTGTGAAGGACACGGTGCCGTCGGAAGCCACGCTGAAGCAGTCTGCCGGGAAATATGCATAAGCGAGGCCGCCGTTGATCTCCAACGGGGTGTCCACCGGAACGAACTTGGCTCCGTCCCACTGATACCGTGCCGTATCACCGGCGGCGGGGTCGTAAGCAAGCACGAGGTCACCCGTGTTCCAGGTGACGGTACCGTTTGTGAAATCGATGTCGGCCTTGGTCACTACCTCGTTGGCGGCGCCGAAGCTTGCAAGATAGCGGGTGGCATCCCACTCGCCCTGAACGGCATTGATGTCGTCCGGCACAGTCTCCTGTTCCTTCGCACAAGCGGCGAACAGGACCAGGCCGGTCACGAGTGCCAGGATTCTAAAGGATGTCTTCATACTAGAATCCTCCCCAGTTGCTGAAATCATCGTCAAGGATGTCCAAGGACTCAGTGTTCGAATCCACTCCGTCGGAACCGGAGAGAATCTGCCCCAGTGTAACCAGATTCACGGTCTCGGCCTGAGGCATCAGGTAAAATTCTTTCTTCACTTTCATAAGGTTTTGATTATTTGATTGTTATTATTAATAGCCTGCTTAAAGTTGTATGTCCACGAGGATGGGGCGGTGGTCGGACGGGCTCTTGAAGCTCTGTTCCGAAAGATGGATGACCTTGAGCTTGTAGGTCCAACTGTCATTCAACATGATAGCCCGCCTGGTCTTGTTCATGAGGGACGGCGAGAGATAGATGAAATCCCTGCGGTCTTTGGCGCCCGAGGTGGTGTTGCAGAAGGTATCTGCGCCGCCGCCGTTCCAGAACTCATACATTACATCCTTGAGGTCGGTATGCTCCAGGAGGTATTTCTGGGAACTAACGGCGCTGTTGGTCGCGTCGAAACCGGTGTACCAGCTGTCCAGCGGAGAGTTGGCGTTCATGTCGCCCACGACAATCCAGTTGTCCTCCGACGCGTATGCGGAATTGTTCACCGTCTTGTTCAGCAGATAGGTCATCTCCGCGAGGCGCGTGTTGTCGGCATTGATCTGGGCCGTAGTCGTATGATTGGAGGCCCCGGAATTGTGCGGATAAGGATGCGTGGTGACGATGTTGAGCTTGGTGCCGTTCACCGTAATCTGGAAATGGCCGCCGCCGTGGGTAAGGTTCGTGGTCAATTCCTGCGCCCGGGTGATGGCGTACTTGGCGGTTACTTCTTGCGGATAAGTGTCCGTACGGCCGCTCCTGGCGGCACGTATGTGGCCATAACGGCTTGCAAGGGCCGCCCAGTTGCCGGCACGTAACGGTTTGCTGTTATAATCGTTTATCCAGGTGTCCGTTCCGGTCTTGTAGTTGCTCTCGGACTCACACCAGATGCAGATGTCGGGATCGTACTTGTTGACGAAGGCCACGAAGTTGTCGAAATTGTTGCCCTGGTCCCACCACATGCCGTTCTGGATGTTCCAGTATAGGATGCGGAGGTTGCCCTTCTTCTCGGTTCCGGGCACTTTCTCCACCGTGACATTGTCCACCCACATGCCCACCGTGGCGCCCGAAGCGGTGACGCTGCGGAAGTCCACGGTAGTCGCATCCGTCGCGCCCAGGATGGTCACTTCCACCCGATGCCAGGTCTTGGCGGCGGAAAGGGATGCCGCTGTGCTCATCACGTTGTCATTGAATACGGGCTCGGAATAGGTGGCCTTGTACCTGTAGGACTTGGTGGCCGTGGCCGCACCGTCGATGGTGCAGGATTCGAAATGGCCGCCGTTGTGTATCTGGAACTGGATGCCTTTATCATTGCCGGTCTGCAGGCAGACGTCGAAGCTGAACTTCACGTCGCAGATGCCCTGCACATTCTTGAAGAAAGGGGTCTTCATCACGCCGCGCTTCGTTTCCGCCGTGCCGAGAGAAAGCACGCCCTGGTATTCCTGGCCGCGATAGAGGATGATCCAGTCGTTGAGATTGCGGCTGGTAAAATAGGAATCCGTGAGCACGTGGGAAGTGGCCACCGTGGCGTCCTTCACGTCGTTCCAGGTGTCGGACTGCATATAACCGGTTCCGGCAACGTTATACGCCACCTTGGTGTAGGCACGGGCATAGCCGTCGCGGGTGCGGCCGCCAGTCGTGCCGATGGAGCTTGCGTCCGGAGCATAGCCGAAACCGCTGCTGCCGGCCATGATGTTGCCGCCCCATACGAAGTTGTCGAAGCCCTCGAAGAAGATGATGTTTTCGTCGGCAGTCCAATTCAATTCCGGCGAATAGACGGCTCCAGCGGCAATCTCGCCGGGGGTCAAGGTCTTGCGCATCACCAGGTGATCGGCCGTGACGGCGGTAAGTTCAAGGCCGGCGGAATAAGTGCCTGGAGCGATGAGGACGGGAATCCTGGTACTGCCGTCCAGCTGTACGAAACTGCCCTGATTGGTGCAATTCACAACGGCCTCGGGAAGGGATTCCTCAGGCACGAACGCGCCGGCGGAATAAGAATAGTCCGCACGTCCGCTGAGGGTCTCGCCGCCTATGGCGCGCAGTTTCACGGAGGCCAGTTTAACCGAGCCGGCCAGTTTGAGGTCCACCAGGGCGATGGCATCCTTGAAGAAAAGGACGTTGCCCGTAGCCTCGGAATAGCCGGCATAGCGGGGATAATTCTCGAAATCGGCCTTGGTGCCCGCATAGAACTGGGAGAACGGCATCACCACGTCCTGCGCAGGGGTTGCGCCGTAAAGGCCGAGGCTTTCGCCCTTGACCATATAGGCCTCGTACTTGCCGTCCGCGGCCTCGTCAACTTCTATGTATGTTTCTCCGCCCTTGTTGGTAAGTACCTCATATTCAGTACCGTTCACATAGACGGAGTAGCCAGAGAAGCTGCTTCCGTCATAGCCCAGGGCGTTCCTGACTGCGCTGCCCCCGGCGGGGATCTCCACGAAGAAGAGCACCTTGCCGTCCTCGACCCGGATGGGGTCGCCCTTGGCGGAAATACCGCCGTTGGAACCGTTCACGTTCCATGCGATGGGCAGTACCTTGTTCCTTTCGAGCGCAAGGGTGCTGTTCCTCGTAATCTTCGCGAAAGGCTTGAAGTGAGCGGCCTCCTCCTCGAAGTTCACGGTGATGGAAAGGCCTTCCATGCTGCCGGCTGGGGCAAAGAGGAAGAATTCCGCCGGGGTGGTGGTGCTGAGCGTCTTGCTGCAGGCCACTTCTATGGTCTTGCCGCCGTCCAGCGCCGCCAGCGAGGGGGTCGCAGCGCTCCAGCTGACCTCTGCCTTTCCCGTGAGTGCCAATGATGTATTTTCCATCACGACGCTGGAGAGGGTCTCTTCCTTGCCTTCTACGGCGGTGAGTTTCAGCCAGATAATGGAACCCAGGCTCTTGAAGACGCCTTCCCTGCGCTCTTTCCCCGAGGGAATGCCGCCGGCGGGGATGAGACCGCCCATAGGCAATTTGTTCCCCGGATCCGCCGTGACGGACTCGGGCATGGTGAGGCTGACCTTCCCGGCCTCGACGGAATAGGCGTCGGCCGGATAATATGCGTACGCTTCGTCGGTGCCGACCTCCAGGGGCTCGTCCTCAGGCTCGAAGTAGGAGCCGTTGTAGGAGTAGAGGGCCGTCGCACCGGTCGCCGGGACAAAGACAAGGACCTCGTCGCCGCCGTTCCAGGTGATGGCGCCGGAAGTAAAGTCTATGGCAGCCTTGGTCGTGGCTCCTTCCGCCTGCATCGTGAAGCCGGTCAGGTATCTGGCGGAGTTCCAGCCGCCCCACTTGTCTTCGGGTACGGCATTGTCCGCTTCTTTCTCACATCCCGCCAGCAGGAGGGCCAGCGATGCAAGCGCAATAAGCACTGGTTTCTTTTTCATCAACTACTGTGCAAATGTTATATTGGTCGTATTGAGAGTCGTATTCGTGGGATATTTCTCCCCGGCGAACTGGAAATAGTTGTCTGCGGTGAGGGTGACGAGCGCCTCTTTGGTTTTGCCTATCTTGCCGCTCACGGAACAGCCGCTGAACTGTGCGGTCTTCTGGCACCGCCCATAGAGGACGCCGCTGTAGGTCTGGTCTCCGTCCGGATTCACGGCGTTGGAGATGATGCTTGCGCCCAGACTTGCGCAGTCCTTGACTTTCACGTTGTTGTGGTTCACCAGGCAGATGACGCCGGCGACGGAGCAGCCTGCAGTGCTCTCCAGGTCTCCCCTGTTGATGCAGCCGTCCAGCGTGCAGCCGTCGTTGGCGATGCAGGTGATGTTGCCCAGGCGGAAATTAGCGGATGCGCCGCTGTGGAGCACGTTGCCGGTGTTCTCGCAGTTCTTCAGATATCCATAGCGGTTGAGCGCCGCGGCGATGCCGGAGGTTCGGCCCGCCGTGCTGTAGATATCGCCGGTATTGCGGCAGTCGGTGAGGGTCGTGAGCGTCTGGTTGCTGGCATTGGTAATGAAGCCCACGATGCCGCCCAGATGGGTACCGTTGGCGCCGTTGCCCATATTGGCGCCGGTAGAATAAGGATTCGCCTCCGTGCCGAACTGACCCGCGTTGAGAAGGTTCTTGAGCTCCGCATTGGTGGAAGGCATCACCATTCCCGCCATGCTGCCGGTAAACACACGACCTTCGACATTATTGTTGGCGATGGATGATGTGGCACCGCCAGTGATGGGGGCGTAATTCTTCACATTGTCCACGGAGGCTCCCTGGATGAGTCCGGCCAGCACGCCGAAGACGCCGGAAACCCCGGTGGTGACGTGCAGCGAGCAACTGCTGTCGAAGGTGAGGTCCTTCACGACGGCACCGTCTCCGATGACGCCGAAGAAGCCCCAGCACCTGGAAGCCTCAGTCGGAGCGAAATCCATATGGAGATTCTTGATGCTGTGGCCGCCACCGTCGAACGTTCCGGTGAAGGCCGTTCCGGAAAGCGCCAGGCTGGTCACCGTCCAGGTGGACATCTTTGCATTGCCTATGGGCGTCCAGGCGCTGATGGAAGAGCAGTCGATGTCCGCCGTGAGGGTGACGGTTGCGGTGTATGCACTTACGTCTCCGCTGTTCACGCGGCCGGCGAAATCAAGCAGTTCCGCCGCATTGGATATGGAGAGTTCATACTCGGGCGTGGGATCCACTTCCGAGCTCATGTCGGTCACCTCGTAAGGCTTGGCAATGGCATATCTGGCGGCCTTGAGGGCAAGCGGAGCGTTGTACTGCGTCACAGGCGTGCCCACGTTGGGATAGAAGCTGTTGCCCGACATCGTCTCGTTGTCGTGCTTGGGACCGATTATGGTCTCGAACACGGTGCAGGAGGCGCCGTAGCGGGCCAGGCCGAAGTCCATGTGGTAGCCGTCGCGAGTGAGACCCATGCTGTTGTTTGCCCAACTGGTACGCAGGTTCTGGAGCATCGCGCCCGTAGAAATGACGCCGTCGAAGCCGCATTCCTCCACGGCGCTCCTGCCCTGTGCCGCAATCACAGGCCACATTGTATCGGTGTCCGTGAAGGGCTTTGTCACGTTCTGCGCCTTGGAAAGGTCGTGGTAGGCCTGTGAAAGGATATAGTAGAATTCAGGAGTGTTGCCGCGCGCCGACTGATCGGCCGCAAGTTTGGCCTTGAGCTCGCTGACAGCCGTTTTCTCGGCGTCCGTCCAGCCCCAGGCGAGCTGCCTTCCGGTGTGTTCCTGGATGGTGATCACATCCCAGTCGGCACTCTTGGCGACGACTTCCAGACTCTTGCCGGACACGTCCGTCCAGGTGGTCTCCCCGGGATTGCACACGTAGCAGTGATAGTCCGTCGCGGTGCCGTAGCCGCTGTTGTACTCTGGAATGGTGCGGCCGCCGTAATACATATGCACCATCTGCACGTCGTCCATGCCGGCGGCAGCCAGGATTCCCGGCAGATGCTCCACGGCATCCTTGGTGAAGCTGTTGCCTATGAAGAATATCCTCAGTCCGGCCTCGACGTCGAAGGAAGGGTCGGCGGACGGTTCGTCCCCGGTGGCGATGGTAATGGTAATGGTGCCATAGCCGGAGCCCTGTGCGTTCTGCTGCTTGCCCAGATAGCGCACCTTGTCGGCCTCGGGATAGACGTCCCAGGCAGTGGTGCCGCCATTGTAGGCGCCCACGCGGCCGGATGCGATGCCACCGTCGAATACGGCAGCCTGGTTCACATAGCCGAAGAAGACGCCGCGGTTGGCGTTGTCCGTGACTATCTCGCCGTAGTTCTCCAGATTCCTGTACGTACCGGCATTGGGCAGGCAGGTGATGCCGCCCACGCAGGCGTTGGTGGTGGAAGTGATGTCTCCGTAGTTCTTGCAGGAAGACATGCTGGAGTTGTTGGTGATGAAGCAGACGATTCCGCCGAGGCGGCCTGCGCTGGCGGTGGGCATCGTGTTGAGCTGGTCGCCGTGGTTCTCGCAGTCGTTGATGTCCGTGCAGCGGTTTGCGGCGCCCAGGATGCCGGCGGTGCGGCCGGTCTGCGAAGTTATGTCGCCGTAGTTGTTGCAAGAGGAGATGACGTTCCTCTTCGAATCATTGGCAGGGGAATTCGTGAAACCCACGATGCCCGCCACGTGGATGGCCTGGGCATTGCCCTTATTGTTGGCCGTGTTGGGGGCGCTGATGTCTCCCCTGTTGTGCACGCTGTCGATCGTGGTGCCCAGATCCTTGGCATAGCATCCGCCGATGAGGGCCATATGGACAAAGCCGGTGGCGGCGCCGGCATAGTTGAGCGGCGCATAGCTGGTGACATCCCTCACTTCCGCATCATACACCACGCCGGCGATCATTCCGGCACTGAGGGAAACGGAAGAAGACACCGTGAGCGAGCAGTTCTCTTCTATCACGAAGTTCTGCACAATGGCTCCGGGAGCCAGGAAGCCGAACAGGCCGTAATGCCGGCCGGCCACGGTCTCGTTGCACACCAGATGGAGGTTCTTGATATGATGGGCGTTGCCGTCGAACTTGCCCGTGAAGGGATTGCCGGAGCCCTCGGTGATGATGGGCTCGAAGCTGCTGTTCCACGGCGCCGTCACGAATCCTACGGGCACGAAAGCGCTGACTCCGTCGAAGTCGATGTCGGCGAGGAGATTGACCCAGCCTTCGGAATTCTCCCACTCGGCGGTGGACTCGCCGGCGTTCACGGCTGCCGCGAAAGCCAGGAACTCATCCGCAGTGGAAATGCCGTTGGGCTGCTTTCCGTTCACGTCCAGGCTGAGGGGAAGCACCTTGTTCCGTGCAAGGCTGAGCGTTCCGGTGCGGCTGTACTTGACCTCGGACTTGTAACCGGCGACTTCCTGCAGGCTGAGGGTCAGGCGCAGGTTCTCCTGGTCTCCGGCCGGGACGAAGAGATAGAATTCGGCCGGCTCGGATGTGGTGAGGGTCTTGGAGCACGCCACGTCTATGGACTTGTCCCCGCTGAAAGCACCCAGGGAAGGGGTTTCCCCGTTCCAACTCACTTCGGCGGCGCCCGTGAGCGCGAGAGTCGTATTCTCAAGGTGTACGTTGGTAACGGTGCCCTCCTTGCCTTCCACGGCCGTCAACTTGAGCCAGATCATCGAGCCCAGGCTCTTGAAAGTCCCTTCACGCCTGGTCTTTCCGGCAGCGATCTGCCCCGCCGGGATGATGCCGCCCATCGGCAGTTTATTGCCTGGGTCGGCCGTAACCGACGCGGGCATCGTAAGGGTAACGGCACCGGCGGCGACGGAGAATGCATCGGCGGGATAGTAGGCGTAAGCCAGGGCGTCGCCTATTTCGAGCGCCGTGGTGCCCACAGGCACGAAGACGCCGTCTGAATACTTATACTCGGCAGACTGGCCGCTCTCGGGAACATACACCAGGACGCGGTCGTCGGCGTTCCAGGTGATGGCACCATTGGAGAAATCAATGCTTGCCCTGGTTGCTACGGGCTCCGCTTTCATGGAGAAACTCTTCAGCCAACGGGCCTCCTCCGGGGACATAGTGTCACCTTCCTGCTTTACGCAGGATGTGAAAAGCGCCGCTACAGCAGCAAGGATGAAAATTATCCGTTTCATCGTATCAATGTTTTATTTCAAATCGTGACGGCCGACAGACTTGAGCCAGCCGATGAGAAGTTCGGGCCTGTCCGTCTGGAAGAGGGACACGCCGAGGTCCAGGTACCGCTGATACACTTCGCCGGGATCCTTCGCCTGGAAAGCGGCGTCGTCATCGTTCCCATCACCTCCGCAGAGGCTGGCCCAGATAGTGTTGACCCATATTTTCGAGCCCTGGCCGACGATCTTGCGGCAGGCCTCGACGAATGCACCGTCGGCGTTGTCCTGCCAGCACACCTCGTATGCCATAGGCACCACGTTCTGGTCGAAGTAGCTCTGGAACAGCTTCTTGCCGCCGGGTTTCTGGATGTCGACCACCGGCATGTACATCATATTGTGGGGGTAGCAGGCTTCGTGCGCGGCGACTGTCTCGATGGACTTCTTGCCCTTGATGAGGACCTGGTCCGTCACGCCGAGCTCCTCGGTAATGGCGAGGGCCTCGTCGTAGTAGTCGTAACCCTTGTCGATGTTGACGCAGATGCGGTCTTTCGTGCACAGGAGCGCTTCGCGGAGCGTCGGCATACGCAGAGAGTCTATCTCCACGCCGTGGGCGCGCTTGAGGCTCAACTGCTTGATCTCCGCCAGCGTGAGGTCGGAGATCTTGGCGCTCTTGCCGGGCTGGTCCGCGAAGACACGGCTGAAGTTGGTGGTACGCAGCACGTTACCATCGTGGCAGAGGACCAGGACGCTGTCCTTGGTGCGGTGGATGTCGATTTCCACGATATCCGCCTCCATCGCTATCACGCTCTCGATGGCGGGGATGGAATTCTCAGGCCAGTTGCGCCAGTCTCCGCGATGGACGGCCACTACTACATATTTGGAAGACGGATCGTGCATCTGGGCGGCGATTGCCGCGGCACGTGAAGGGTAATTTGCGGACGGGCCGGGCGCAGAACAGGACAGGAATGCGCCCAAGGCCATAATCACTAGCAGACAAATCTTTCTCATATCGTCATATTTTCCGTTTGGACAAAAAAGATTATTGTCCAAGGACTTTAGATAAAATCTAAAATCCGGTAAATATACGAGAAAAATGGGAAATATCCTACTCGCCAGCCCGTCGGGGCCATATGGAACCAAGGAGGCCTTTGTGGCAAAACCACGGGCAATTACAAATCGGCCACCCCCGAAGAGGTGGCCGAAAGGATTAATGTATTCTATATTAGAAAGGTTCTATCCTTTGAATGAGTAGCCGGCATTTTCAACGGCGGCCTTGATATCTGCTTCCGCGGCCTGCCCCTTGATTACCAATGTCTTACGGGTGGCGCTGGCCTTCGCGGATTCGACGCCGGGAACCTTTCCGGCAGCTCGCTCGACGGCGGCTTCGCAGTGGCTGCAATGCATGCCCTCTACGGTATAGACGGTCGTATCGGGCGCAGCCTCCTTATGGGTGAATTTATTGAACAGTTTCATTGTCAAAGCGAATATGATAAAGATAGTCAGCACAATGGAACAGATGACCCTGAACGCACCGGGGGCCATCGCCTCCGGGGCACAGCAGGCATCCCGGCCCGGCATCGGGGAAACGGTGATGCCGACGGCATTGACCAGCAGGCCGAACAGTATGGAGAAGCCGACGATGACAAGCAGGTAGATGGCCGTGAAACGAGCCCCGAGGGCCTTTCGGACCACCAGGATGGAGGCCATATTGACGGCAGGCCCGGCCATCAGCATCACCAGCGCCGCTCCCGGAGAGAGGCCCTTCATGATCAGCGCCGCGGCCACGGGGATGCTGCCGGTGGAGCAGATGTACATCGGCACCGCCACGGCCAGGATGACCAGCATCTGCAGCAACGGATTGGAGCCGAAATGAAGGAAGAACTCGTCCGGAACCACAACCTGGATCAGGGTAGCGACGACAAGTCCGATGACCAGACGCAAGCCGATGTCCTGTATCATGTCATAGTATGCATAGCGCAGGACGCGCCATACTTTGTTCCCGCTTTCCACGTTGCAGGTGCTTCCGGCGGGAATGCCGTCCCCGTCTTCTTTTATCAGGCGGTTCACCAGCAATCCGCCGCACACGCCCGTTATCAGCGCTGCGGCCGGACGGATGACAGCGAATCCCAGCCCCAGCATGGAGAATGTGGCCAGAATGGAATCTATCCCCGTCTGGGGCGTGGCGATGAGGAAGGAGGCAACGGCTCCCTTGGAGGCGTTTTCGTTCCGAAGCCCGATAGCCGTAGGAATCACGCCGCAAGAGCACAGCGGCAGCGGAATGCCAAGCAGGGCAGCGTACAGGACCGACAGCTTATTGTCCCGGGACAGGTACTTATGATAGAAGGTCCCGGGCACAAATACATGCAGGATCCCCGCTATCAGGAAGCCCAGAAGCAGATACGGACTCATTTCGCCCGTGACCATCAATAATGAACGGAAAAAGTCATTCATATTCCGTCA
>JAEEGL014298728.1_pt1 | contig 27864 bp, 26 predicted proteins | sample 9134231 | NCBI WGS metagenome assembly JAEEGL01 (sample SAMN16246548, study PRJNA631951) | gut metagenome | biome: gut microbiome; feature: rumen; material: fiber-attached | host: Bos | place: Iran: Karaj | collected 2018-10
GGCCTGCGTCTTTCGGAGCTTCAGCAGCTGAACGTTTCTTCCTTCAACTTCGACCGCGGAGAGTTCAAGATCTACAGAAAACGCGGAAAAGAGTCCATAATGCCTATAAATAATACGATAACCGAGGCATTTGCGGACTACATTACAAAGGAAAGGCCCTCTGACGACGATCTGGCTGAGGAACAGAAAGATGCGCTTCTTTTGTCGCTGCAGGGAACGCGTTTAACAGACAGACAGATACGCCAGATAGTTAAGAAGTATACTTCCGTAAGCCTGGGGACCACCAGGGAGTCCGGATACAGCCCGCATAAGCTGAGGGCGACGGCCGCTACTTCGCTTATAGCACGAGGAAACTCCATATACGACGTCCAGGAACTGCTGGACCACGAGAACGTTACGACTACGCAGCTGTATGCCGCGCATAAACTGAATACTAAACGCCAGCTCATTAAGAACTTTGAGTGGGGAGAGGATCTGGAGAGATCAGATGAATGATTTAACAGTAAAATTATTATGTGAACAATTTGGGATTGACCACGAAACTGTCGAAGCCGTCGAACGTGCGGAAGCATCTCTTGCTGACGAGTTCCGCAAGATAGATGACATCTGCGAATATAATCAGTACAAGGTCCTTAAGGCATTCCAGGACAACAGGATCTCCGACATGCATTTCGGATGGAATACCGGCTACGGCTACGATGATCCCGGAAGAGACGCCCTGGAACGCCTCTACGCCAGTGTATTCAAGGCCGAAGGCGCCATCGTAAGAACACAGATAGTTAACGGCACGCATGCGCTTGCAAGCGTTTATCTGGGGCTTCTGCGCTCCGGAGACGAGCTTTTATATTGCAGCGGCACGCCTTACGACACGATGAAGACCGTAATCGGTCTGGAAAAAGACAATCTTTCGCCCGGAAACCTGCTGGAATACGGCGTTACATACGATCAGGTAGAGCTTAAAAAGGACGGAAGCGTGGATCTGGAAGCTGTAAAAGCTGCGATCAAACCGCAAACCAAGATCGCTGCTCTGCAAAGATCCACCGGCTATTCCTTCAGAAAAGCCTTTACAACGGAACAGATAGCCGAATGGATAAAGGCCTGCAAGTCCGTAAAGCCTGATATCATCTGCATGGTGGACAATTGCTACGGTGAGTTTACGGATTACAAAGATCCGATTGAGCTCGGCGCGGACATCATGGCTGGTTCTCTGATAAAGAATCCCGGCGGAGGTCTTGCGCTTTCCGGAGGATACATCGCCGGAAGAAAGGACCTTGTCGACAAGATCTACTACAGAGTTACTTGTCCGGGAATAGGCGGCGAATGCGGGCTTACTTTCGGCCAGACAAGAACGATGATGGAAGGCCTTTTCATAGCTCCCAGAGTAACGGCCGGAGCTGTTAAAGGAGCCAAACTCTGCGCTAAGGTTTACGAAGACCTTGGATATAAGACATGCCCGGCGTCGACTGATAAACGTTCGGATATAATCGAAGCCGTGGTCCTTGGCAGTCCCGAAAAGGTCGAAGCGTTCTGCCGGGGCGTTCAGAAAGCAGCGCCGGTAGAATCGTTTGTAACACCTATATACGGAGAAATGGCCGGCTATAAGGATGACATCATAATGGCAGCAGGCGCTTTCGTCCAGGGATCTTCCATAGAATTGTCTGCCGACAGTCCAAAGCGCGAGCCATATATCGTTTATTTCCAGGGCGGCATAACGTACGAACATTCGAAATTCGGCGTCATTATGAGCCTTCACAGCCTGAAGCAGAAAGGGCTTATCTAACATTTATAATATGACCGTCTGAGAGAGCAGGGCGGCTGACTTATCCTGGCAGATCATGATCATTTAGCCTGTACAGTTATTTGTACAGGCTTTTTAATGTGCATATTTCTGCACACATATATTGATATCATAAGGTTGACAAAAGAAATTCAGAAAAACAGAACAAATGTTCAAAAAGCTCTTGACACGCAAACATTTGTTCTGTATAATCTAATCGAACAAATGTTCAGGGGGAAATTGAGATGAGAAAGACATACAGGATCAAGAACAAGTTCAGATTTACGGTCTTCGTAGCCGTAATGGTACTTATCATATCCGTGCTCATGGGAATGATCGTCCCGGTCAGAGCTCATGCCGGAAACATCAGATACATAGAAGTCAAGGTCTGCGGCGGAGACACGCTCTGGGGACTTGCGCAGCAGTACGGGGATCCGGATAAGGACGTCCGTGAGAACATATATGATATCTGCAGGATAAACAACGTCAGCGCGGAAACGCTTCGTGTGGGAGACTCCATACTTATACCGCAATAAAGTGTTTTGCAGGCATTACAAGTCTGCATTAATGAGATCGTGAAAAAACTCAAATTACGACTTGTAAATGGAGGATAGATATATCGACCTCATCAAAAAAAATCGCTTAAATCGGCGATTTTTTTGATGCATATTTATGATATTGCAGGAATTCTACATAATTTACTTACGGTCACTCACGGCTCCCCCGGGGGACTTTTACATACAGTATTATTCCCAAAATTGATATTTTAGGAATAGTTATCCATATCTCAAAACACTGCCCTGTTCGGGTATATCCGGCAGAAAAACTGCTTATGGCATGCAACTGTATCCCTTTTTCAATTCATTCAGATCTATGTTGTATTCTTCCAGGTCCACCCTGTAGTTGACTACGTAAACGCCGTCAGCTATCAGTCTGCGTCTTTGTTCGTCCTTGCCGCCGAATCCGAAGCTCTTAGCCAGCTGACCGTCTGAATTGACCACTCTGTGACAGTGAACATTTGTTTCATCGGGATTTCTATGCAATGCATTGCCCACAGCTCTTGCTGCCCGCGGATATCCTGCCAGTTCCGCTATCTGTCCGTAAGTTGCAACTCTCCCTTCCGGGATCAGTTTTACTGCATCGTAAACGTTTCTTTCGAATTTAGTCATATCGTTTCTTCAATGATGGATCCAATATCGACAAGCGGCTTATCCGTAATCCAGCATGCGGTCAGTCCGCATTCGCAAATGAAATTCACGATATTCTCTGCGTCGGGATGTGCGCTTAAGTCACCGTTGAACCAGATCTCATCCCCTATTCTTCCGCTCGCTCCACCGATGAATCCCCTCTTGTAGCCGGGAAGTTCCACATGTCCGGCTGAAATAAGCAGGCATTCCGGCCCGTCCGAAGCACATAAAGCCTTATAAATGCCTTCATCTTCCGTAATGAAATGGCTGTCATCCACGACTACTAAGTTGCATTTTGTGTATCCCTGGGCCACGTGTATCACTTTTATGTCAGGAAAAAGCTCTTTTGCGGCCTGAATTAGCTCCTTGTTTACGGCCGCGGTGTTGCAGATCATGTATTTCTCTGTAACTACTGCATTATATAGAACGTCAGAAGGATAATCCGGTCCCAGCAGATCAACGTTACCCTTAAAAACAGGCGATTCGGGAGCCGTTCCCAGCTTGCACATGTAAATATCAGGGTGGCAGCTTATCGGCTCTGAAACGGCTTGTTTCGGGCGTAAAAAGCATATCTGATGCCCTGCTTCGGCAAGAGCATCTGTCAATTCCGGAGATGCATTGTAAGAAATATGTATCCTGCTCATACCTGTACGGAAAAGTACATTACTAAAACCATTATCAGCACTATAAGAAGCAGACCAAGGCAGATCTTCACGTGTCTTTTTCTCTCGGAACTGAGGGTCGCTACGAATTCTCTGATGAAAGCGTTCACCCAGAAGTAGCGCTTTGTTTTGCTTCCTATTCCTTCTGCCTTTATCCCTTGCTTGGACGCGTACATCCCGGAGCGGAATACATGGTAATTAGTCGTTGAAAACGCAAGTTTAAGTTCCGGATCGTTATCGACACTTCTGATAAGAGCGTTGGAGAATTTAAGATTTTCGAAAGTATTCGCTGACTTGTTCTCTACAAGTATCTTGTCTTCCGGAACGCCTGCTGAAATCAGATATTTTTTTATGGCTTCGGCCTCGGATATCACTTCGTCGGATCCCTGTCCGCCGGACGGAACGAATACTATGTCCTTGCCGGCAGCTTCTTTCTGCATTCTTGCAAACTCAAGCGCTCTGTCGGCCCTGCCCTGCAGAAGTTTCGTAAGCGTACCGTCCTTGTTTATCATGCATCCGAGGATCATGATGTAATCCCTGTCGAAAGGCGGGACATGTATTGCGGCGCGCAGCGCGACAACTATCGTTCCTATCAGAATGCATTCGATGTAACTGACTACGGAGGCTATCCCGTCTTCAACGAACATGACCATGTGGCGGCCTATACCGGTCTCCCTGTGCACTTCGGCGTTGGTGTAGTTAAAGATGAAATCGCTGAAAAGACTCGGGAAGACAAGCATTAAGCAGAATACGACGGAGAGGATTATCCCCAGCATGTTCCTTATGTTGCGTCCCTCTTTTCTCATCAGATTGATGTTGCTCGCTATTATAAGTACCGCAAGGATGAACGCGATCGGAAAACTGATGATAGACAGGCTCCTGGCAGATCCTAGCAGCGAGAATATGTAGGAATACAGTCCGGAATAATCGAATATGCAGAATACCTGAAGGATTATCAGAAAACCAATGAATACTATCAGGCCGAAAGTAGTGATGTTCTTATACTGGTAAAGGTCTTCGGCAGTATCATGTCTGTATTTCCGGATCAGGCTGACAAAAGCAAGAACAAGATAGATGAAAACACATACAGGTATGATCCAGCTGCCTCTGCAGTTCCCCAGATAATATGTTTCGGTTATGATGCCCGACTTGTGAACGATCACCCTGTTAAAGTGTGTGATGCCGTCGGATGATACGGTTGTGATAAAATCTTCTCCCGGAGATGCATAGCTTGCTTTTACATGCATTACATTATCGTTTATGTAATGATCGTCTATGTTTAGGCAGCCGTTCTCCGAATAAACAGTATAATCCGCCGGATCCTGCGACTGATTATATACGTCAAAAGAAATCTTTATCGTTCCGCGGCAGGCGTAAATGACGCCGGCGCAGATCAACGCAAGGACGATAGGAAGGATAATGAATAGTTTTTTACTGAGGAGTCTGTTCATTTATCGTATCTGTTAAGCATTATTATTCATATACAGAAATTAATATCTCTTTGTCATCCATGGCTGGATCTTCTTTGTAGACGAAACTCAGCTGAGGGTATTTTTCCGCGAGATAGTGTTTATTCTCAGCTTTATGACCTATTAACGAAGAAAACCGTTCCGGACCTGCCGTTACCAGAACTCGATGATCGTTAGGATGATCCTTTATAAGCAGCTTAAGCTTCTCCTCTGTTTCTTCCCTTGCGATGCGGCCTTCCACAAGCTGCCTGAAAGCAGGGTGATACGTGTCCCCTACTACCCTGCTGTCTTCGGAATCGTTTATGAGGGCGCTTGCCTTAAGGCCCACGCGGATGACGTTGATGCCGGCGCTCGTAAGCTCTCTGTACATGTCAGTAGTGATATCCAGCATCTGTTCCTGAGTGAACGGAACATACTCGCCGGAAGCGTACAAGCCGCTGAGCTTTGTACCGCTGATTATGACTGTCGGGTAAAGCCTGGCTATTTCAGGGCCGATCTCTATCGTCCTGCGTACGGAATCCATGCATTTAGCATGGGAATCCCCCGGAAGACCTATCATCAGCTGTATCCCGAGAGTAAAGCATCCGTACGACTTTATAAGCTCGCATGCTCTGTAAACGTCTTCCGCGCTGTGCCCCCTTTCGGAAAGTTTAAGCACCTCCGGATCGAAAGACTGCACGCCGAGCTCTATAACGTCCGCGCCGTATGCTTTAAGATTGTCTAGGATATCCTCATTTATGTAGTCGGGACGTGTGGAAAGGTGTATCTTGTCTATCTTGCCGGCGTCCTTATATTCCTTTGCGACTGCCAGAAACGCGCTCTGCTGTTCCAGCGGAATGCCGGTAAAGCTTCCTCCGAAGAACGACAGCTCAATGGTGTCCAGGCCGCGTCCCGAGAGCGTGCTCAGCCACTCATCCGCAGTCCTGCGAACATCGTCCGGAGTAACGTCCGCGGTCCTTGCTGTAATTGCGTTCTGGTTGCAGAACACGCAGGCGTGAGGACATCCTTTATGCGGTATGAATATTGGAATTATTGCGTGTTTCTTCATGAAGTGCTGGTCCGGATCAGTAATATCCTGTTCCCCAGAAACCTCTTCCGGCGGAACGTGCCTTTCGCTGCAGTTCAACGAATTCATCAGCGTACTTAACGTTCGGCTGATAAGTTACGACCATGGCAAAGCCTTCGGATAAAAGTACGCGCTGCACCATGGTCTCCTGGTCGCTCTTGTAGACGTACGCAAGCAGCCTTCCGTACTGATCGTACTTGTTCAGGTCGTATTCCAGATAGACGTTTTTTCCGTCTATGAGGTCTTTTAGATATGAGGCGGCGATCTCGCCTTCCTTTGTATTTTCCTTGCCGGATGCTGACGGAGCAACGGATTCCGGAGCGTCGACGCCGATCAGCCTGACCTTTACGTCACTACCGTCTTTCTTAATGTAAAAGGTATCTCCGTCAACTACTTTCTGGACTTTATACGGACCGTCGAGCTCAACGTCTCCTTTTATTATCTTTCCGGGTCTGTCCAGGTAAAGCTTCATAAATAAAACTAACGCCAATAATACTATCAGCGCCAGAATTATGAATATGAGCCTGTTTTTGAAGGACTTTTTCTTATCAGTTCCTGCGCTCTGCATCCATATAGCTCTGAAGAATGATGACTGCAGCCTGACGGTCTATTATCGTCTTGCGCTTTTCGCGGCGCATGTTGGCTTCAATCAGGACGTTTTCCGCGATCTTGGTCGTAAATCTTTCGTCCTGGAAAACATAGTTGAGCTTAAGTCCGTTGCTCTGGGTCTTGTTCTTAAGCCTCTCGACGAATTCTCGGACTTTTTCGGTCTGCGGGCTGTCCGATCCGTCCAGCATCAGAGGAAGCCCGCATACGACTGTATCGGCTTCGTATTCCTTGATGTACTCCATTACCTTGGTGGTGTCTTTCTTGATCCCCACACGTTCTATGGTAGTTACGCCCTGTGCAGATATAAACAAGGGGTCGCTTACAGCCACCCCTATTGTTTTATCTCCTATATCCAATCCTATCCAGCGCATTATTTATTGAGGAACTTTCTGAGAAGCTCTTCTACGAGCTCGTCGCGTTCGATCTTGCGTATGAGGTTCCTTGCGTTGTTGTGACCGGTGATATAAGAAGGATCGCCGGAAAGAATGTATCCGACCATCTGATCTATGGCATTGTAGCCTTTTTCGTCCAAAGCCTGATAGACCTTGCTGAGGATCTCCTGAGTGGTCTGTTCTTTCTTCTTCTCAGAATTGTTGAAAAGTATGGTATTCCTGTCCATTTTGATACCTCCTATGCTATTATTTTAACGCTCCATCAGCTTTTCGGCAAGAGCAAATGCATCGGGAAGCTTGGAAATATCCTTTGCTCCGGCCTGAGCCATGTCTGCCTTTCCGCCTCCGCCGCCTCCTGCCGCCTTGGCTATCTGTTTTATCATGTTGCCTGCGTGGTATCCCTTGTCCAGAAGATCTTCCGTAACGGATACCATGAGAGTGGCCTTGTCTTCGCCTACTCCGGCGAACACCATTACGACGTTCTTTTCCGAAGCCTTAATGGAATCGGACAGAGTACGGAGATCGTCTATGGTCGCTCCTTCGAATGCCTTGGTTATTAGCCTTGCTCCGCATATTTCCTTAGCGTTCTTAACAAGGTCTCCGGCCTGGGAAGCCATTCCGGCTTTCTTAAGTTCCTCCAGTTCCTTCTTAAGAGCTTTGTTCTCTTCGGCAAGGGACTGTGCCTTCTTAACTACGTTGTCCGGAGTAGTCTTAAAGATCTCCACGATGTCCTTAACGGTCTTTTGCTCGTCCTTAAGAAGCATCTCTATCTTAAGACCGGTAACCGCTTCTATCCTGCGCACACCGGCGGCTATTCCGGATTCGGAAACTATCTTGAAGGCTCCGATCTGCCCGATGTTGGCAACATGCGTACCGCCGCAGAACTCAAGCGAGAAATCCGGCACCCGGACTACTCTTACGTCATCGCCGTACTTTTCGCCGAAGAGCATCATCGCGCCGAGTTTCTTGGCTTCTTCTATCGGCATTACCCTGGTATCGACGTTCTTAAAGCTGAGTATCTCCGAATTTACGATGTCTTCCACACATGCAAGATCCTCTGCGGAGATCGCCTCGAAATGCGTGAAGTCGAATCTGAGACCTTCTTCGGTAACAAGAGAACCGGCCTGCTCGACATGGTCGCCGAGAACGATCTGAAGAGCCTTCTGCAGAAGATGCGTAGCGGTATGGTTCCTTGCTATCGCATTGCGTCTCTTTACGTCCACGCATGCGTAGCAGGTATCTCCTACGCTGACTTCGCCGGAAGTGATCTGGGCGTGATGAACGTAAACTCCGTTAACCTTAGTGGTGTTCGTGATGACAGCGGTGAATCCGTCGGATTCAATGAGACCGGTATCTCCTGTCTGGCCGCCGCCTTCGCCGTAGAACGGAGTAGCATCTAAAACGATGCGCACTTCGTCTCCCTCGGAAGCGGAAGAAAGACTGTTGAGACCGTTGATGATGCCGACGACTTTAACCTCTGCTGCCAAAGATTCGTAACCAAGGAAATCCGTGGCTTCGAAGCTGTGATACATGGAGGACTCGTCCAGCCATCCTTCGGATTCGTCCTGCTTTCTGGCGGAACGGGCAAGGTCCTTCTGGGCCTGCATGCAAACAGCGAATCCGTCTTCATCCGCGTCCAGGCCTGCGTCCTTTGCTATCTCCTTAGTTAGTTCTATCGGGAAGCCGTAGGTATCGTAAAGCTTAAAGCACTTGTCTCCGGAAATGATGTCGCTTCCTGCGGCTTTTGCCTCCGCGATGTACTGATCCAGTATCGACTGTCCCTGATCTATGGTAGCAGCGAACTTTTCTTCTTCTATGCCTATGATCTTCTTGATGTAAGCGGCTCTTTCGATAAGATCCGGATAAGCTTCGCCGGAGGTCTCGAACACCTTTTCGCAAAGGTCCTTAAGGAAGGTGCCCTTGATGCCGAGGAGCCTTCCGTGCCTTGCAGCCCTTCTGAGGAGCCTGCGGAGTATGTATCCCCTGCCCTCGTTGGAAGGAAGTATGCCGTCGCAGATCATGAAGGATACTGCGCGGATGTGGTCCGTTATGATCCTGATTGAAACGTCTGAAGGAGCGTTTCCGCCTTCGTACTTAACGCCGGAAACTCTGCAGACTTCCTGAAGTATTGCCTGCATGGTGTCCACGTTATAGATGGAATCCACACCCTGCATTATGCAGGCCATGCGCTCGAGGCCCATTCCGGTATCGATGTTCTTGTGTTCAAGTTCCAGATAGGATCCGTCTTCCTGACGGTCGAACTGGGTGAAGACGTGGTTCCAGAACTCCATATATCGGTCACAGTCGCAGCCGGCCTTGCAGTCCGGTTTGCCGCAGCCGTACTCTTCTCCGCGGTCGTAATAGATCTCGGAGCAGGGTCCGCACGGTCCTGTTCCGATCTCCCAGAAATTATCCTCCTTGCCGAGGCGTACTATCCTCTCTTCCGGAAGTCCTATCTCGTCCCTCCAGATGGCGTAGGCTTCGTCGTCGTCCTGATATACTGTGGCCCAAAGTTTTTCCTTGGGGATTCCGAGCCATTTCTCGGAAGTTACGAACTCCCAGCCCCAGGTGAGCGATTCTCTTTTAAAATAATCTCCGAAGGAGAAGTTGCCGAGCATCTCGAAGAACGTAGCGTGCCTTGCGGTGTGCCCTACGTTATCTATGTCGTTGGTCCTTATGCACTTCTGGCAGGTGGTCATCCTGTGCCTGGGCGGCTCCTCTGTGCCTGCGAAATAAGGCTTGAGCGGCGCCATGCCTGCAGCTATCAGCAGAAGGCTCTTGTCGTTCTGCGGAACAAGAGAATAGCTCTCATGCGCAAGACAACCCTTGGATTCCCAGAATTCCAGGAACATTTTTCTGATTTCGTTTACTCCGAGATACTTCATTTGGTGATCCTCTTTATCATTAATTGTTCTTTATCTTATCGAAACCATTGAAACGCGCGTTGTAAAGACGCGGATCATCCGGCTCTACTATCTCTATGTTGTCCAGCTGCTGCTTGAAGCGAGCCCTGAAATCTTCCAGAAATATCTTGTAGAGTTCTTTCTGCTCCGCAAGCTCTGCAGCCGTAAGGCCAACGGTCTTTTTCTTATGAGCAAGCTCGTTTATCCTGTCGAGCTGTTCTTTGCTTACGCCTTTAGTCATTCTAATGTTATTAGATCCTTTATCTTCTGATATGTTGCTTTGCCTATTCCGCGGACTTCCATTATCTCTTCCGGAGCGACAAAGCCTTTGTATGCCTTGCGGTAATCCATTATGGCTTTTGCCTTTACAGGACCGATGCCGGGAAGCGATTCCAGTTCTGCCTGTCCGGCAGTGTTTATGTTTACAAGTCCGGGATCATATGATGCAGAGCCGGGACTTTCTTCATTCTCCGAATCCGGTGCGGAAACGGGCAGATATTCTGCATTTTCGATATCAGGTCCGTATGCAGGATCCTTATCAAAAAACTGAATGATCTCCGGAGCCTGTGCGGACTGCTTCTTAATATTATATATAAAGCCGGCCGCAAGAACAACGAAAATCATTATAAATATTATAGTTTTAATATATTTAAGCTTCATAGCACACCATGAAGCATCCCCTGATGAACGGATGATAACACTGCTCACAGAGGCGGTCAACGCACGGAATTGCTAAAAACGGTACAGACTTTTCCGCTGACCGGTCTGATTTAAGATCTTATCTTCCGTGCCGGGTGTGACTTCCGCGGTACAGTGCAACGCATACAAGCGCGGTCAGCGGCATGGTAAGCAGTATTCCCAGACTGCCTACTATCGCGTTAAGAAGTTCGACAACTATGCTTTCTGTATTGATCATTTCCAGAAGCGAGTTTGAATAAGTAATTCTAAGCAGAATGGAGCACAGAGAACTGCCGATGTACGCAAGCACAAGCGTGTTGGCCATGGTACCCATGACGTCCCGGCCGATGTTCATGCCGCTCTTGAAAAGTTCCTTATCGGAGATGGACGGTGCATGGCGCTTTACCTCGAACAGAGAAGACGCAATGTCCATCGCTACGTCCATAAGCGCACCCATGGCGCCTATGGTTATCATTGCAAAGATGAGAGCCCTTAAGTTTATCGGGTTGGAATTCTCACCCAGAACTTGAAGGTAAACTGAATGCTCGTCTATGAATCCGGTAAGATGCATTATCCTGTCGGATAAGAGTGTCACGACAGCAGCTGCAAGTACGCCTGCGGCGCAGCCGAGCATTGTAGCGATCGATTTAGCCGAAATGCCGTTTGTAAGGATGAGCGTCATTACTATAGTAAAAACACATATTAGTATTGTAAGCGCATAAATATTGAAACCAGCAAGTACTCCGGGAACGAATACGCAGAATACTGCAAGACATGTGAAGGCGAGCGATAAAACTGTGTTCAGGCCCTTTCCTCTTCCGAAGATGATCAGAAGAACCAGAAAAAGAGCGCCGAGAACGAATATGTACTCGGATCTTGCGTAATTGCCGAAGACCCATTCCTCAGTGCCGTAGACAGCGCCGTTATCCAATAGTATGACCTTGTCACCGACCTTAACGAAGCGTTCTCCGGTATCCAGATACGAATCTATCTGCTGATGCGCTTCTACTGTCTTTCCTTTATTTTCACCGCTGAGTATCTTGGCAGTAAAGTACTGGGTCCTTGCGGAGAAATTGATCCCGTCAAGGGTCTCTTCCACAAGTTCTCCAAGTTCAGTTACCTTAGCTTTGGCGGACGCTTCCGGATGATCCATTATGGAAACGTTTCGTGTAACGATGCGGTTTCCTGCAAACAAAAGCACAGCGGAAAGGACAACGGTAATTATCCATATTGCAAGCTTTTTGTCAGATCTGTGTTTAGCTCTCATAGCATGATCTCCTCCGGATCTTTCAGGGTGCGGAGTGTATCGTATAGCGACACGAGTCTGCCCTGATCGTCTTCTGCGTAAAGATCGATCCGGGTGATGCGGCAGTCCTCGATGTTCACATCCAGATTATAATACTTAAACAGACTTTGTAAAAGCTTTCCGGGATTAAGAGTCTCATTGCTGGCGCAGCGCAGCATCATCTTAAGCACGACTGTACCGTCTTCGCGGACATCGGCAGAAAGCTCGTTAATGAACGCTTTTATGTCCTTTTCTACGGGCTTTTTGGTCTTCTTATCCTTCTTCGTGATGAATATTCGTTCCTGGTCCAGAAACTGTTTGGGATCAGGCATGCATACATCGTTTTTAAGGCCGAAAACAGCCTCATACAGCGCGTAACGCGTCTTGTTCGATAAATTATCCGAAGTGCGTTCCGTCTGCACAGGATCGAAGAATTTAAGGCCTTCGGGCATTGCCTCGTTGAGTGTTTCGGCGAGCTCTGAAGGCTCGCAGGCAGCCAGCGTGTCGATCTCGAAATATTCGCTCTCGCTCTCGTATCCAAGGGACAGCGGCTGCACTATGTTGACCAGTTCGTGCGGGTTATATCCGTTGGAAAAACCGACCTGTATCCCGCCCTTCCTTACGGCGCGTTTAAACAGTCTGGCAAGGTCCAGATGTGAGATGAAGCGCATGTTTCCTTTTTTAGTAAATCTAAGAACGTAACGGTTCATTTAAGTATGCCCTTGCTCCTGCATTCGGTATATCTGTCGATTCCGCAGCCGTTGCACTTATGTCTGCAGTCGGGTGTGGTCTGTTCTTTCATTGACTTATTATATTCGCGGATAAGGAACTCTTCCGAAACGCCGCTGTCTATTATGTCCCACGGAAGCGGCGCTCCGACGGGAAGTCCGGTAAGAGTATGGTGATCCGGTCCAATTCCGCATTCTTTAAGCGCCGTCCTCCAGGCATCTTCTTTAAAATGCTCGGTCCAGGAATCGAAGCTGCAGCCAAGCTCCCATGCTCTTTTTATGACAGCGCAAAGATCCCTGCCGCCTCTTGCGAGAACAGCTTCCAGTGTACTTACGAAGCTTTCGTGGTAATGAAGCGTTACGCCTTTTATGCTTCTGATCTTGTTGCGGAGCAGGTCGTGCTTTCTGGCGAATTCTCCGGGCGTATTCTGCGGTATCCACTGGAAAGGCGTAAACGGTTTGGGCACGAAATTGGCAACGCTTACGGAAACGCTGAAGCGTCCGCGCATTCCGTTGTTCTTTGCGCGTGCAAGATCCATTATCTTACGGGCGATGTCCGCGATGCCTTCCAGGTCCTCGTCTGTCTCCGTCGGAAGTCCGATCATGAAGTAGAGTTTAACGGAGTTCCATCCCAGATCTATGGCTTTATCTACGGCTCCGAGTATGTCTTCCTCTGTAATGTTCTTGTTGATGACGTCGCGGAGCCTTTGTGTTCCTGCTTCCGGCGCAAAAGTAAGGCCGGTCTTCCTCATCCCCTGGATCTCGTCCAGTATCTTGAAGCTGAAGTTATCAAGTCTTAGGGACGGGAGCGATACCGACACTTTTTTGTCCTTGCAGTATTTGATGACGTCGGTCATCAGCGGCTGGAACTGACTGTAATCGGAGGTGGAAAGCGAAAGCAGCGAAAGCTCTCCGTATCCGCTGTTCTTAAGCTGCTCCACGGCATAATGGTAGTTCTTTTCCTTGCTTCTTTCCCTTACAGGTCTGTAGATCATTCCTGCCTGGCAGAAACGGCATCCTCTTGTGCAGCCGCGGAAAAGTTCGCAGACCGCCCTCTCCTGCACTACTTCCGTAAGAGGGTTGATGGTGCATTCCGGGTAATCCACGGTGTCCAGATCGTTCAGAAACGCGCGGAGAACTTTGTCCGGCGCGGAAGGTTCTGTCTTATCCATACGGACATAACGTCCGTTTCCGTCGTATACAGGCTCATAAAATGAAGGCACATATACGCCCTGAAGCTCCTGCAGCTTTAGCAGCGAATCGTGTCGGGAAAGACCGGATCTTTTGCATTCCGCGTAGATCCTGCAGAACTCGGAGAGAAGCTTTTCGCCGTCTCCTACCAGTACTGCGTCAAAAAAGTCTGCAAGCGGTTCCGCGTTGAAAGCACACGGACCACCGGCTATGACGAGCGGATCATCTTTTGTTCTGTCTGCAGTGCATAAAGCAATTCCGGCAAGATCCAGCATGCTGAGTATGTTCGTGTAAGACATCTCGTACTGCAGGGTAAATCCAACTATGTCCGCGTCTTTTACAGGGGTCTTTGTTTCCAGGGTATATAAAGGCAGACCGCTTTCCTTCATCGCGGCCTGCATGTCTATTTTAGGAGCAAAGACACGCTCCATGTATGTGTGCTTGGTCTTGTTAAGGATGTTGTAGAGGATCGAAAGGCCGTTCCAGGACATGCCTATCTCGTAGGTGTCCGGGAAGCACATGGCCATGCGGACGTCAAAACTGCCGTCCTCCTTAAGGACGCTGTTGGGCTCGCCTCCGATGTACGAGGCCGGTCTTTCTACTGTCATCAGCAGACTGTCGAGCTTCTGCTGGACCTCATTCCTCGTAATACTCAAACTCGTAATCGAATACCTTTACTGTGTCTCCGTCTTCCAGACCTTCTTCAATGAGCTGGTCGAAAACACCCTTGCTCTCTATGTATTTATACAGATACCTGAGAGAACCGGTGTCGTTGAAGTTTGTGGAATCGAATATCTTCCGGAGCTGCTTTCCGGTAAGCACGAATACTCCGTTCTCGTCCACATCTATGTTTATATCGCGGAAATCCGGTTCGTCTTCCGGATCCGGCGCGTTATAGAATACGATCTCCTCTTCTTCGTCTTCGCCGAGGTTCTCCAGCTTGGCAGCGACTGCTTTTATAAGCTCGTCTACGCCTTCGTGTATGGGAGCAGAGATGTAATAGACATCGTATCCCTTGGACTTGACGTAATTGCTGAAATTTTCAACGTCCTCGTCTTCTGCCATGTCTATCTTGTTGGCAGCTACGATCATAGGCTTGGACGCAAGCTTTTCGCTGTAATTGCGAAGTTCCTTGTTTATGTTGTCAAAATCTTCGGATGGATCTCTGCCCTCGGAACCTGATACGTCCACGACATGGATCAGCATGCGCGTTCGTTCTATGTGCTTAAGGAAAGCAAGACCAAGTCCGAGACCTTCGGACGCGCCTTCTATGAGGCCCGGGATGTCCGCCATTACAAAGCTCTTATCGTAGAAATTGACTACTCCCAGATTCGGAGTGATGGTCGTAAAATGATAGTCCGCTATCTTAGGCGCAGCCGACGTGCATACGGAAAGCAGCGTGGATTTGCCTACGTTGGGGTAGCCGACAAGGCCTACGTCTGCGATAAGCTTTAGTTCCAGTTCTATGTTTCTTTCAACTGCAAAACCGCCGGACTCCGCAAAGTTAGGAGCCTGACGCACTGAGTTCTTGAACTGGACGTTTCCTTTTCCGCCTTTTCCGCCTTTAGCTGCAACGAAACGCTGGCCGTCCTCTTTAAGATCCGCCATTATGTTTCCGGTAGCGACGTCTTTAATAAGCGTGCCGACGGGGACCTTAATGATAAGATCCTCCGCGTCCTTGCCGTACTGCTGCTTGCCGCGTCCATCCTCGCCGTTTTCCGCCACGTACTTTTTCTTGTAACGGAAATCCATTAAGGTACGGAGGTTTCTGTCCGCGAGGAATACAACGCTTCCTCCGCGTCCGCCGTTGCCTCCGTCCGGACCACCCTGCGGGACGTAAGGTTCGCGTCTGAATGATACAGCGCCGTTTCCGCCTTTACCGGACTTTATGTATATCTGTGCTTTATCTACGAACATGTCTTTTTTCCATCTGAGCCGATGAATGCCTGCCGGAATGCTGTTCCGGCTAAAAAAACAGCCCCCGGCTTGCGGGGGCAATGAGCTATTATGCTTCTTCGGGGTAAACGCTTACCTGCTTGCGGGTCTTGTCTTTTCTTTCGAACTTGACGGTTCCGTCGACCTTTGCGAACAGAGTATCATCTCCGCCTATGCCGACGTTATTGCCCGGATGATATTTGGTACCTCTCTGGCGGACCAGAATGGAACCTGCGCTTACGAACTGACCGTCTGCTCTCTTGACACCCAGTCGTTTAGATTCACTTTCGCGGCCGTTCTTGGAACTGCCGACACCCTTTTTACTTGCCATGTCTATACCTCCTTTGAACGACTACTCTGCTGCTTCTGCAGGAGCTTCTTCCGCCTTCTTGCGGGGAGCCCTTACGGATACGGACTTGATCTTAAGCTCGGTATAGGGCTGTCTGTGACCCTGCTTCTTCTTGCTGTCCTTCTTGGCCTTATACTTGTAGATAACTACCTTCTCGGCCTTGCCGTTCTCTACGGCTTCTGCCTTGACGCTCGCTCCGCTTACATATGGAGTGCCAATTACGGTCTGATCGTCCTTTTCAAGAACAAGTACTTCTTTGATGGTGACTGTCTTGCCCGGTTCAACGTCCAGCTTTTCTACTCTGATGACGTCGCCCTCGGTAACGCGGTACTGCTTACCGCCTGTTTCGATTACTGCGTACATTAATTATTTTACCTCCTACTAACCCGTCTCGCCAATGCAGGTGGCTGTAAAGCACTTGAAAAGAACCCGTTATGAGCGGCAACAGAAGTAATTTAACATAGGAGTTCTGATATGTCAAATGGTTTTTAAGAAGATTTTCTATATAATATAGAAATCAGTCTTCTATTATTACGCCGTCCGCGTCGACGCGTATGTCCTCGGAATCGTCCTTAAGAGTATCGTCCTTTTTGGGGATGAACTTTTCCTTTATCTGTCCTTCCAGATCGTCCATGAGCTGCGGCCTGTCTTCCAGATACTGCTTTACGTTCTCCCTGCCCTGGCCTATCCTTTCGCCTTTGTAGGAATACCAGGCTCCGGATTTCTCTATGATGCCGGCCTGCACCGCGCAGTCCAGGATGTCTCCGGATCTGGAGATGCCCTTGCCGTACATGATGTCGAATTCAGTCACCTTGAACGGCGGAGCTACCTTGTTCTTGACGACTTTTACCTTGGTGCGGTTGCCGATGACGGAATCGCCCTGCTTTATGGATTCCACGCGCCTTACGTCCAATCTTACTGAAGAATAGAATTTAAGCGCTCTGCCGCCGGTCGTGGTCTCCGGGTTGCCGAACATAACTCCAATCTTTTCTCTGAGCTGGTTTATGAACACGACCATGGTACCGGTCTTGTTGGCGACGCCTGTTATCTTTCTGAGCGCCTGGGACATGAGTCTGGCCTGGGCGCCTACGTGAGAATCTCCCATGTCGCCCTCGATCTCGTTCTTGGGAACGAGCGCGGCTACGGAGTCTATTACTACTACAGCAAGCGCGCCGCTGCGGATAAGCATTTCGCAGATCTCAAGTGCGTCTTCGCCTGTATCCGGTTGGGAGACCAGAAGCTCGTCTATGTCAACGCCTAAAGACTTTGCGTATACGGGATCCAGCGCATGCTCCGCGTCTATGAACGCAGCCCTTCCGCCTTTTTTCTGCGCTTCAGCTATTACGTGAAGAGCAAGCGTAGTCTTACCGGAAGATTCCGGTCCGAATATCTCTATTATCCTTCCCTTGGGAAGACCGCCTATGCCGCATGCGATGTCCAGACTGACCGAGCCTGTGGAAACAGCTTCTATGTCCAGCCTTGCGGACTCATCGCCAAGCATCATGATGGAGCCTTTGCCGAACTTCTTGTCTATCTGAAGAAGAGCGGCCTCCAGAGCCTTGTTCTTTTCTGCGTTCTGATCGTTAGTTTTAAGTGCCATAAAGACCTCCATGAATAAAGAACATTTGTTCTACAGCAAGAATACCCTAAATCCGGTAAAAGGTCAAGCGTTTTTAGTAAAAAAATGTTAGCATCCGCTGAACTGCTAGTCAATGTCCCGGAGCACATTGTGTACCATTTTTACCATTTGATAGCATGCGAACTCGCGGATGTAATTTCTGTTGTTCCTGTTAGCCCTGAATTCCTTAACAGTAAGCTCATCTCCGTTCATAAGACCGACGAAGAACTGCCCTACAGGCTTTCCTTCGTCCGCGTCAGGACCGGCGTTTCCTGTAACCGAAACGCATATCCTGCACCCGCTTTTTCTGCTGAGTCCGCGGGCCATCTCTTCCGCGGTCTGAAGGCTTATCGCTCCGTATTTTTCAAGAGTCTCAGGCTTAACGCCCAGTTCGGACATCTTAGCTTCGTTGCTGTAAGTAACGATGCCCTTGGAGAACACTTTAGAGGCCCCGGGAACGTCCGTTATCATCTTCGCGAACATTCCGCCTGTAATGGATTCCGCGCTCGCGATCTTAATGCCATTTGCCTTAAGCTTATCCATTACGATGACGAGCAGATCCTTATCGTCCTCGCTGTAGATGTATTCCCCTATCCTTTCGCGGATCTTTACCATGCATTCTTCGACCGCGTCCTGAGCTCCCTTAAGAGTAGGCCTTTTTGACGCGACTCGGAAGCTGCACTCGAACTGCTTGGCGTATGTAGCGATGGTGGGATCCGTCTGTCCGTCTATAAGGTCCATGAGCCTGGTCTCAAGATCGGACTCCCCTATTCCCGTCGTCCTGACTATCTTATAGAAAAGATAACCGTCGTCGTGAGCGCTGAGCCTTGGGGCAACGTGGTCACGGAACATAGGAACGTTCTCCCTGGGAGGTCCGGGAAGTACGTAAATATGCCTGTTTCCGTCTGTGTAATAGAATCCTGGAGCAGTGCCGTTGGGATTAGGCAGAATGACGCTTCCGCGCGGGAACCAGGCTTGTTTTACGTTGTTTTCAGCCATTACGCGACCCTGGGATTCGAACCAGCCGCGGATGATGTCAAGCTCTTCGGGATGTTCTTCGAGAGGCGCGCCGAAGTACTCTGCTATGGTCTCTTTTGTAAGATCGTCTTCGGTGGGCCCAAGTCCGCCGGTTGTGATTATAAGGTCGCAGTCCTCGTAAGCCTGCTTAAGCGCCTTAAGGAGCCTTCCTCTGTTGTCGCCTACAGTAACATGGCGCAGAACGTCAATTCCAAGAGCGTTAAGTTCCTTGGATAAGAAGACGGAATTCGTGTTTACTATGCTGCCGAACAGTATCTCGGTGCCTATGGTCAGAATGGTTGCTTTCATGGCGCCCCGCTACATGGAAAATACGTTCTTGTTCTTGATGATGTACTCAGCGCCGGAGACTATCGTCATTACGAGCGACGCCCACAGCAGCACCTTGCCTATGATGTCCAGAGCTTTGCCGTAAGGCTGGAGAAGCAGGAATATTACCGCAAACATCTGAAGCACGGTCTTTATCTTTCCGGTCATTCCCGCGGCTACAACGGTCCCCTGCGACGCAGCTACTGTGCGCATTCCGGAGACTGCGAACTCTCTGGCAAGAATTATGATCAGCATCCAGCCGGGCATTATTCCCTTGTCTATGAACATGCAGAAAGCAGCGTAGACAAGGACTTTGTCGGCCAGAGGATCCATTATCTTCCCGAAGTTCGTGATAAGGTTCCTCTCTCTTGCGATCTTACCGTCGAAATAATCCGTGACAGATGCGATGATGAACACTATCATCGCCGGAATGTTGAGCCCGAATGCGTACAGAACTACAAAGATCGGAACACATATGACTCTGGCTATGGTTAGTTTGTTCGGAAGATTCATGTTATATCTCCTCCCCTGAAAGATCGTAATCGAACGCGTCCGTTATCCTGACCTTGGCGAAAGATCCGGGTACTGTACCGGGCTTTCCGGCAAAGATGACGCTGTTGTCTATGTCCGGCGCGTCCATGTAAGTCCTTCCGATGCAGGTGCCGTCGTCTTCGATCTCCTCCACCAGGACTTCCATCTCGCTGCCTATGAGTTTTGTATTATTTTCAAGTGATATCCTCTGCTGCAGGGACATGATGCGGTCCAGCCTGCGGGCTTTAACGTCCGATCTTACCTGACCTTTCATTTCTGCGGCTTTAGTACCTTCTTCCCTGGAGTAAGTAAAAGCTCCCAGACGCTCGAAACGCATGGACTCAATGAAATCCATCAGTTCTTCGAACTGTTCCGCTCTCTCTCCCGGGAAACCTGTTATGATTGTTGTTCTGACAGCGATATCAGGAATCTGTTTACGTAATTTTGTTATTGTTTCAACAATGGACTTGTGCGTGGATTTTCTGTCCATTGCCTTCAGGATGGTGTCGGAACAGTGCTGTATGGGAATGTCTATGTACTTGCAGATCTTATCGTTGGTACGGATCTCTTCTATGAGTCCGTCCGTTATCTCATCCTCGTAGCAGTACATCAGACGTATCCATTTTATGCCGTCTATCGCGCTTAGTTTTCTGAGGAGCCTGGGCAGCGCGTCCGTAATTCCGAGATCTCTGCCGTAGAAAGTAACGTCCTGCGCGATCACAACAAGCTCTTTGCAGCCTTCCGCTGCGAGCTGCCTTGCTTCCTTAAGGATGTCCTCTTCCCTTCTGCTGCGGTACCTTCCTCTTATTTTCGGGATTATGCAGTAACTGCAGTTGTTAGCGCAGCCTTCGGCGATCTTTATGGATCTGGTCCAGGGAACCGTTAGCAACTGCCTGCTTCCGAGCTCTTTATATGCCGGTCCGCAGGCTCCGGCATTTACTCTGCCAGCTTCGGATCCAAGTACTATTGCCGGCAGCTTGTCATAATCGTTTACTCCCAGGATGAAATCCGCTTCCGGAAGCTCCTTTTCAAGTTCCGAAGCATATCTTTGAGTAAGGCATCCGCTGACTACGAGCAGTTTATTTCCGCCGGAAGCCTCTTTGACCTCGTTGAGCTCGAAAATGGCTTCAACGGACTGCTTCTTTGCGTCTCCGATGAAACCGCAGGTATTAACCAGCAGGACGTCAGCTTCTTCCGGTCCGTTTACTATAACGCAGCCCGCATCTGTTAGAAGGCGGGCTGCATTCTCTGAATCTACAGTATTCTTTTCACATCCGAGGGTGCGGATATATACTTTCTTCAAAATCCGATCTCCTCTTCGACTCCGGAAGACCCGCTGCTCGCAAGTTCTTCCAGGCTCTGGAACTCCGCAAGAGTCATGTTTACCTTCCTGGGCCTAGCGCCGTCCGGCGGGCCGACGATGCCGCGCTCCTCCATAAGTTCCACAAGTCTTGCCGCACGATTGTAACCGATGCGGAATCTGCGCTGCAGCATGGATACCGAGCACTGCTCTGCTCTTACTACCGTTTCTATGGCGTCCTTAAGCAGATCGTCCTCGCCGTCCTCTTCGGAGGATGCGCCGGCGGATATTCCGGCATTGTTCATGGCGTGGAGGATGTCTTCGTTATAATTGGCCATGGTGTACTGGGCCTTGACGAAGTCGATGACGTCCCTTACCTCGTTATCCGAGATGAAGCAGCCCTGAACGCGCAGCGGTTTGCTGATGCTCTGCGGACCGTAGAGCATGTCGCCCTTACCCAGCAGATTCTCCGCGCCGCCTACGTCCAGAATTACTCTAGAGTCTGTCTGCGAAGATACGGCAAACGCTATTCTGGACGGAATGTTCGCCTTGATGACGCCGGTAATTACATCCGTAGACGGTCTCTGAGTAGCTACGATAAGATGCATTCCGGCTGCTCTTGCTTTCTGTGCTATGCGGCATATGGAATCTTCCACAGTATTCTTGGCCGTCATTATGAGTTCCGCGAGCTCGTCTATGATGATGACTATCTGCGGCAGGACCTTGTCTTCTTCGCCGTTAGCGCGGACTGATTCATTGTAAGACTGAAGATCTCTTACACCTTCCGCGGCGAACTTATTGTAGCGGTCGTTCATCTCCGATACTGCCCAGCCGAGCGCTGCGGAGGCCTTTGCGGCGTCCGTGACGACAGGTATCATAAGATGCGGAAGTCCGTTGTAAATGCTCAGCTCTACGACCTTGGGGTCTATGAGGATGAGCTTAACTTCTTCCGGCGCAGCCTTGTAGAGAAGGCTTATTATCATGCTGTTGATGCAGACGGACTTACCGGAACCGGTGGAACCCGCAACGAGCAGATGCGGCATGGATTTAAGATCCGCCACTATGGCTTCGCCGCCTATGCTCCTGCCTATCGCGACCGTTATCTTGGACTTGCTCTTCTGGAACTCTTCGGATTCTATTATCTCTCTGAGAGTGACCGTTGAGATCGTATCGTTGGAAACTTCTATCCCGACGGCTGCCTTTCCGGGTATTGGCGCCTCTATTCTGAGACTCTTTGCCCTGAGGTTGAGCGCCAGGTCGTCGTGCAGAGAAGCAATCTTGGAGACCTTTACACCTGTGGCGGGCTGGACTTCAAATCTTGTAACAGCCGGTCCTTTGATAACGTCCACGACGCTGGCGGCAACGCCGAAACTGTGGAGAGTATCCTCCAGAAGCTCCGCCTGATCCTGGATGTTAGGTCCGGTAGAAGAACCTCTGAGTCCGGACGGTTTGTTTAAAAGCTTTATGGGCGGATAGACATAATTGCTGGACGACTTATGCTCCGGTGTCTTAACTTCTGCTTTTACGGCGTTATCAGTCTTTGCAGCGGCGTCCGGTTTAGCAGAAACAACATCATTCTTCTGATTTCTTTCCGAAGCGGCTGCATGCTGAAGATCGCGAGGAGCGGCATTCTGGACCTTGCCGCCTTTTGTGAACAGCTCGTCGTCCATCACCATGTCCAGAACGTTCTGCTGGTTTTCGGTAATGCCTTCGACTACCAAATGAGTCTTTGGCGTCTTAAGTCCAATGTCTTCCGGAGTGAACCTGGAAGTACTTCCCGCCGGTACGGGAGGAAGCTCCGCGACTATGTCGTCAGCAGGTTCTGTATGAGCATCGAAGCCTTCGATGGAATCCATGTTAAGTTTGGGAAGAGAATCCGTATCGACTCTTTCCTGGATCTCCCGGGGCGTTCTGGAAGCAACAGAAGCAATTGCAGCAGCGGCCCTGGCCTTTTCCTGCTTCTCCTGTTCCTTCTTTGCCTCTTCGGCCTTTATGCGTTCAACTTCTTCATCTTTCTGTCTTGCGATGTCTTCTATCTGTTCGCGCTCGGCTCTGGCTTCTTCCCTTGCCTGCTTGCGTGCCTTTGCACGGAGCCTTGCGTTATCCACCAGCGTGGAGAGCGGCGTGTTAAGTATGAACATCAGGCAGATTATGATGCCCAGAGCACTTACAAGATAAAGACCCATCTCTCCGATGAGGTTTTTGATGAAACCGCCTGCGTATACACCGACGATGCCGCCGCCTTCCGTACCCATGGCATATATGCTCTTGAGCGACATGCTGAAGTCGTATGACGCAGAACCTTTAAGAGGAACCTTAAAGTTTGCGATCAGACACGTAAGCAGCACGAACAGTACGATCACCTCTATGAGCGACCCTACTGTAACGAGCGACGTTTTGCGCGCAAATACAAGCACGCCGTAAACTATCAGGAAGAACGGCAGAATGTAGGCGACCCATCCCAGAAGACCGCCCAGGAACGCCTTTACGGCTACTCCAACTGCGCCAGTAGTGCCTGTAAGCAGACTGAAAACAAGGAAAAGACCCACAGCGATTATTACTATCGCGATTATCTCGTCCTTGATCCTTTTCTTGCGCCTTAAGGCTTCGGCTTTCTCTTCCCTTATCTTTTTTTCTCTTTCTTTTTCCGCTTTTGTTTGCCTTGGCATAGCAGCCTCCTTTTGATATTAAGTTATTATATCATATGCGGACCGGAAATTATATATAAGAATGTTTGCGGAAAACATTCGTTTTTCGTTAAAATGTATAACACTTTTACTGTTTTTTGTGTATAATAGCAACAAAAAGTTGTAAAGGAGACAAAACTAATGACCAGAAAGCCCAATCTCGCCGTCGTAGGCGCAACAGGACTGGTAGGCTCCACATTCCTTAAGGTGCTCGAGGAAAGAGACTTTCCGTTCGAGAACCTTTACCTTATGGCAAGCTCCAAGTCCGCAGGTAAAACAGTTACTTTCAGAGGTAAGGATTACGTCGTGGAAGAGCTCAACGAGCATTCCTTCGACAAGCCCATAGATATCGCTCTCTTCTCCGCCGGCGGCGGTACTTCAGAGAAATACTCCCCCATCGCCGCTGCTCACGGCTGCACCGTAGTCGATAACAGCAGCGCCTGGCGCATGGATCCCGAAGTTCCTCTTGTCGTTCCGGAAGTAAATCCCGACGACATCTGGTGGAACAAGGGCATAATCGCAAACCCCAACTGCTCCACCATCCAGGCAATGCTGCCTATCAAGGCTCTGCACGACGCCTATAAAGTAAAAAGGATCGTTTACAGCACCTATCAGGCTGTGTCCGGTGCCGGAATGAAAGGCCTTTCCGATCTTGCCGAAGGTCTTAAGGGCAACGACCAGTGCAAGGCGTTCGCTCATCCGATAGTCGGAAACGCCCTGCCCCACATCGACGTCTTCCTCGACAACGGTTACACCAAAGAAGAGATGAAGATGATCAACGAGACCCACAAGATCCTCGGAGACGACAGCATCAGAGTTACCGCGACCACGGTACGCGTTCCCGTACGCTGCAGCCACAGCGAGTCCATCAACCTTGAGTTCGAGAAACCGTTCGATCTTGACGAGGCACGAGACCTGCTCCGCAAGTTCCCGGGAATCGTAGTTCAGGACGATCCGAAGAACGCCGTATATCCTCTCGCGCGCGAAGCCGAAGGCAAGGACGAGGTATTCGTAGGCCGCATCCGCAGAGACTTCTCCGTCGACAGCGGAATGAACCTCTGGGTAGTTGCAGACAACATCCGCAAAGGCGCGGCTACCAACGCTGTACAGATAGCCGAAAAGCTGCTTGAAAGACTGTAAAAAGCATCATAAGATAAACGACATGGCCATTTCGGTCATGTCGTTTTTTATTAATTGATATAATGGATTTACTACGTTTATTCGGTTTCTGCATCTATGGCTTTTCTGACTTCCCTAAGCGTCATTCCTTTAGCATTAGCAATTGCCGCTAAGTCCTCGTACTCGTATTTTCTGCGCTCCGCGCCGTATCCGGAGGACTCTTTTACACGCACTTCACCGAGACTCGTTTTTACGGTCTTGATGCTTCTTTCCATTCTGAAGCATTTAGTAATGGTCTCCCTCAGGCCGATGGTGGAGGTGTATTTGAATATCAGCTGAACCATCCTGTCCTTGTTTTTATGATCGCATATTACACGTATCAAAGTTCCGGGCCGGGATTTCTTCATGCCGACTGCCGCGGTATAGACCTCATAAGCACCCGCCTCGAAAAGCCTGTCCGCTGCAAAGCTTATCTCCTCGGCTGTCATGTCGTCCACGTTGCACGAAAGCTCGGAAGCATATTCGCCTTCTTCAGCGGGCCTCCCGCGGAAAGCTCTTACGCAGCTGACTGCCGAAAAGTCTCTTTTGCCCATGCCGTAGCCAATGGAATCTACTTCCATCGCAGGCATCTGGCAGAATTCATCTGCAAAGTATTTAAGAAGAGCGGCTCCAGTGGGAGTGCACATTTCGCCTTCTATGTTTCCTGCATAGATGGGAACGCCTTTCAGCAGATAAGCGGTAGCAGGCGCAGGAACAGGAAGCAAGCCGTGTGCGCACTTTACCGTTCCGTAACCGGTCCGTATGGGAGAAACAAAGACGCGCTGCGGTGACAACTCTTCCATGAATAAGCAGACTGATGTAATGTCCGCGATCGCGTCCAAATTCCCTACTTCGTGGAAATGGATCTGGTCGACAGGTCTGCCGTGGACGAAGCTCTCAGCTTCCGCGATCAGCGAATAGACGTTGATTATATCGTTCTTTACTTTATCCAATAATCCGATGAGAGAATCAACCGTCGTCCGTATGTCTTCGAACGTACTGTGATGATGTTCATGGTCATGAACGTGATCTTCTTTGCCCTCTTCTGTTCCGTGTACGATAACAGAATAGTTCGTGCCTTCTATGCCGTTTTTCACGACCTTTCCTACATTGAACTCAACCCCCGGGATGCCTGCAGAGCGCAGCGTTTCCAGTGCTTTTTCCTTATCCGGAAGCAGTTCGAAAAGAGCGGCGGCGATCATGTCGCCGGCAGCTCCCATTGCGCATTCCAGATATAAAATATTCATTCCGCCTCCGATAGATACATTAAGAAAAAGATCATTGCCAAAGATATAGAGGTGTTATTTCAGCGCTTTTTCAACGGCGCAGCGGAGATCCTCCAGCGTACCGTCGTTATATATTACAACGTCTGCACGCCTTATCTTTTCTTCTTCGGGAAGCTGGTTAGCCATGCGGGCAAGGACCTGCTCCCTGGAAAGACCGTCGCGGTCCATTATTCGCTTTATGCGTGTCTCAAGCCCCGCGGCGACAACCCACACTTTGTCCACCATGCTCTCACGGCCGCTCTCGTAAAGCGTAGGAGCGTCGAAAAAGACTTTGCTGTACGGATCTTCCAGACGCGCTTCCATCAGGACCTTCTGGAATATGGCGTCCATGGCCGGACCCATTATGTCGTTGAGCTGCTGAAGTTTTTCCTTATTGTTGAATACTATGTCGCCGAGATTCTTACGGATAAGGCTTCCGTCTTCGGCTAAGATCTCTTTGCCGAAGGTATCCGCAAGCTGCTGAAGCACTTCCGAACCCGGTTCGGTAAGGCTTCTTGCGACCTTATCCGCGTCTATGACTTTATAACCCATCTCCTCCAGATATCCGCAAACGGTGGTTTTTCCGGAACCAGTTCCGCCGGTCAGTCCGTATACCATAACAGTATTATGTCTCCATTCTGAAATTACAAGGTTTAAAATACTATTTAAGATCGTACCAATTATCGGCCGTATTCTCAGCAACTATAAGTTTTACCTTAAGATCAGCTGCGCTTTCCATGCATTCTTTAAGCAGCCTGGAAACTCCTTCCGCGTCCTGCTTGCGAGCACGGATAATCAGCTCGTCGTGGACCTGAAGTATCAGCCTTGCGGACGGATACTTCTCAGCCAGAGCGTCATAGACTTTTACCATGGCGATCTTGATTATGTCAGCTGCAGTACCTTGTATGGGGCTGTTCATCGCAAGCCTCTCGCCAAGCTGCCTTACCATGTACTGCGAAGATCTGATCTCGGGGATGCTCCTTCTCCTGCCGTATAGAGTCCTTACGCTTCCTATCCTTTTAGCTTCCGCGACCTGAGCGTCCATGAACGCCCTTACACCCTTGAATCGCTCAAAATAGTCCTTTATGTACTTTTCGGCCTGTTTTCTGCTTATGGTAAGCTCTTCTGCAAGCCCGAAACCGCTCATTCCGTATATTACGCCGAAGTTAACTGCCTTAGCATTGGATCTTAGCTGAGGAGTCACCTCTTCCAAAGGTACGTTGAAGACTTTAGACGCTGTCTCCCTATGTATGTCGTGTCCGCCGGAAAAAGCGTCTATCAGCTCGGTATCCCCGGCCATGTGAGCCATTACGCGGAGCTCTATCTGAGAGTAATCCGCGCCGACCAGTGTATATTCATCATCTCCTGCAACGAAAGCCTTCCTAAGCTGTCTGCCAAGTTCTGTTCTTACAGGAATGTTCTGCAGATTTGGCTCCGTGCAGCTGAGGCGGCCTGTTGCGGTTATGGCCTGCTGGAAATGCGCGTGTATCTTTCCGTCCGGCGCGATGAGCGGAAGCATGCCTTCCACATACGTGCTGTTGAGCTTGCTGTAAGTCCTGTAATCCAGGATCTCCGGGATTACCGGATGCGCGTCTGCCAGTTTCTCCAGCACTTCGGCGCTTGTCGAATAGCCCTTGGCAGTCTTCTTCCCGGCCGGCAGACCGAGTTTTTCGAACAGTACGATGCCAAGCTGCTGAGGAGAATTGATGTTGAACTTTTCCCCGGCAAGA
>JAEEGL014676783.1_pt1 | contig 27864 bp, 22 predicted proteins | sample 9134231 | NCBI WGS metagenome assembly JAEEGL01 (sample SAMN16246548, study PRJNA631951) | gut metagenome | biome: gut microbiome; feature: rumen; material: fiber-attached | host: Bos | place: Iran: Karaj | collected 2018-10
ACCAAAGTTGATTAGATGCTTTAGTTTATTCTCATCTCCATCCAAGGTTTCAAGAGCATCATCATACTTGATGGCAACCGTCTTTCTCTTCAAAAACATATCATTCAGCAGTTTTGCGCCCTGCTGAAGTCCTCTCGTCAGTTCTTTTATTGATTGATAAGTCGCCATGTCAAGACCCATTCCCTTTCAAAAACGCTATCAACTTCTGCGTGGCCCTCCCCCGGTGGCTGATGGCGTTCTTCTCCTCATGGCTCATCTCGGCAAAGGTCTCCTCAAAGCCATCAGGCTGAAAGATAGGGTCGTAACCGAAACCATCGGTACCGCGCTGCGCTTCGGTGATGCGTCCGTCACAACGACCTTCGAAATAAAAGGATTTCCCGTCAAGATTCAAGGCGATGACCGTGCGGAAAGCAGCTTTCCTGTTCTCCACCCCTTTTAGGGCTGCCAACAACTTATTCACATTGTCTTGATAGCTGCAATGCTCACCGGCATAACGCGCTGAAAAGACACCCGGGGCACCACCCAAGGCCTCCACCTCGAGACCAGTATCGTCAGCGAAGCAGTCCACGTGGTACTTGTTGGTGACGAAGTCCGCCTTGATTTTGGCGTTGCCTTCGATGGTGTCGGCATCCTCTACGATGTCCTCATGGCAGCCAATCTCTTCGAGGCTCTTGACCTCATAGAGGCCTTCCATGATTTCGCGCATCTCGCGCAGTTTGTTTTTGTTGTTGGTGGCAAACACTATTTTTTTCATAATGACCAATCTATAGGTTCTATTCCGTTTTGCTTCAGATAATTATTCGTTTGCGAGAAGTGATGGCAACCGAAGAAGCCACGGCTGGCCGAGAGCGGCGACGGGTGTACCGACTTCAGTATCAAGTGCTTGAAAGGATCTATCAAGGCCTGCTTGGCGATGGCGTAGTTGCCCCAGAGGATGAAGACAAGATGCTCGCGTTGCTCCGAGAGGGCGCGGATGGCGGCGTCGGTGAACTGTTCCCAACCGTGACGCGCGTGGGAGGCGGCCTGACCGGCGCGCACCGTCAGCGAGGCGTTGAGCAGCAGCACCCCTTCCCTCGCCCACTTCTCAAGGTTGCCCGAACGTGCCATAGGCACGCCGAGATCATTATGAAGTTCCTTGAAAATATTCTGCAAACTGGGCGGAAACGGCACACCGTCAGGCACTGAGAACGACAGCCCATGCGCCTGCCCGGGACCATGATAGGGATCCTGCCCCAAAATCACAACCTTCACTTTGTCAAAAGGTGTCAGGTTGAAGGCATTGAAAATCAACGGCCCGGGAGGATATATAGCATATTGCCGCTTTTCGCTCACCAAAAAAGACTTCAGCTCCGCAAAATAAGGAGCATCGAACTGTGGCTTCAAAACTTGATACCAACTGTCATCAATGTCAGGTTTTCTGATTTCCATAACATTTTTATTTGCAAAGATGGCAATAATTCCGATAAAAATCCGTTATTTTGCAAAATAAATTCCAATAATAAATGAAGAAAATCGCCATTGCATTGTTTGCCGTTCTTTTCATAGGTTTGGTCATGTCATCATGCCGGTCATCACGATCATCAACTCTATGTCCTGCATACGGTGAGACAAGCAAGTACCAAATTGAGACACGCTATTGAAACTCAATCGTCTTTTCATTGCGGTCACCTTTGCCCTGTCGCCTATCATCATTGAGGCGCAGGAAGTATCTATTGGTAATGATGACAATCAACCAATAGAAGAGCGTATTATTTACAATCGCGAAACCACGCTGCACCTCACCGCCAGCACACAAGGACTGGGTGGTGGTTTTAAACTCGGGAAAATACGCAGTATCTATAAAACAACTAACTGGGATTTTGAGGTCATGTATCTAAAATCCCTGAAACAAATCAAATTGACAAGTCTTTACGGCTACAACACAAGTTCATTTGTTTACGGAAAGCTTAACGATGTTTTGGCATTCAGAGGCGGTTATGTCGAAGAACGCAGAATTTTCGGCAAACCATACTGGGGCGGTGTGGAGCTACGATGGCTATATGAGCTTGGAGCTTCTATTGCCCTATTGAAGCCCTATTACTATGCCGTTATCATTGCCGAGCCTACTCCCACAGGTGAATACACCCAAGTGTTGAAATACCAGACCTTCGATGACAAATCACAATGGATTGAAATCATTGGGAAAGCGCCGTTCAAACAAGGTTTGGCAGAGATCAAGCCGCGTCCAGGCATATACGCCAAAGGAGGCATGAGCTTTGAGATTGGCACCAGCCGGACAAGAGCGCAATCTATTGAAGTGGGTGCCACGATAGAGTATTTCCCACAAGGCATCAACCTAATGGCGGAAAATCCCACCGAATACGTCTTTACTACTTTGTACCTTTCGTACAACTGGGGATCAAGGTACTACAAATATTAACAACAGAAAGGATAAAAAAAGAGAGCGGCTTCAAAGTCGCTCTCTTGATTTTTCGCATCCCAAAGGATTAGAACACCATGAACTTCACGCTTGAAGTATGGCTTCCAGCATTCAGACGGAGGACGTATGCACCCTTGGCCAGATTGTTCACCATGACGTTGACCTCATGTTTACCTTCGTCGAATCTGCCTAAGCTCTCGGTTTGAACCATGCGACCGCTCATGTCGAACATCTGATAGCTGACATTCACGTTGTCATTCACCTCAAAGCTGATCTTAGCCTCGTCACGAACCGGGTTGGGATACATAGTCAGCTTTGACTCGAAAACAACAGCAGGAGTCTCAGGAACGCTTTCACCGCTATTCTGGCGATAAGTCTCGCAACGGAACAAGCCTCTACCGTAAGTGGCAGCATAAATGACACCTTCGTTGTTGATTGCGGGATATTCAGTTACTGTTGTGACAGAGTCAATGGTCACATACACATACTGAGCGTCGTGACGCATGACCTGCTGTCTCAGATCCATGACAGGAACATCACCCATATTGTCACCAGCAACCTCCCAAACAGGTGAAGATGCGGTAATATCAGTGGTTCTATAAATACCATGTTCCGTTCCAATCAACACATGGCCATTGTTTGAGCCATCGTATGTGCTGGTGTAAACGCATGAATAAACAGGCATCTTTGGCAGACCTTCTCCCTGTTTAGCAACGAATGAAGGAGCATCTGACAAAGCGTTGTTAGAATACATCACGTAAGCGTCATTGCCGTAATTGCCTAAGGTGGCGACCACCTTGTTGGCGTCTTCAGAATAGATACCGATGCCTGTGATGGCTTGATCAGATACCGGCAGTTCGATTTCGGTTAAAACGGGAGCAAAGCCTGCTGAATCAGGATGCGATGTATAGGCATCAACAGCGCTATTCAAGTTGCTCACACGCTCAATCACACCATTGGCTGTACCCACAAAGAGCACGTCGCCATCCTTGCTGACCGAAATGCAAGTCGGATAGTTACTGAAAGAGGCGACTCTGAACCATTTGGTAACCGAGCTGAACTGTAACGGCTCATTGGTGTAATACACAGCATAGCCGTTTTCATAGTCAGCGACAACATACAACTTTGAAGTAACCGGGTCTTGGACCAAGAGAGAATCACTGTGAGCGGGAGTTTCCGCATTATAATGCAGAGAATCAGTCAGAGTATAGTTGAAAGGATAGCCAGCGTTGTGGCTGAAGCATTGAACCACATCGCCAGGGCCTTGATTCTGGGTACACTTGAACCACACTTCTTCCACGCTGTTCTCATCTTCAAAGCTTTCCCACAAAGCTATTGGCATACGGTAACCCGTGAAGGTAAAGGAATGAGCCAAGGGATTGTTTTCATCAGCATCAACATTGAAATTGGAGAAGTCATAATCCACACCACCGCTTTCAGTACGTTGGATACCACCATCAACAGTTGTCACAAAGAAAGCATTGGGATTGATAGCAGAAACAGCGCAGGGACCTGCATTCTCTGTGGAGCTAAATGCGCCATAATGTGCGGGAGTAAGCGAAGGCAGCAGCAGTGAACCAGTCTCCATATTATTTGTTCCCTCAATACCTTCGATCAAGACGGGACCCTGATCAAGAACACCAGCAATGACACGGGTGTTCTTTGCGGAAATAGCAATATTCAGGCAACGAGTTGTAATATAGCCTCTGTTGCAGTTCACATAATTGAAATATTCCCCATATTTTTCAGCTTTGTAAACACCGCCATCGGTAGCGACATAGGCCTTGTTCCCATTTCTCGGATCAAAAGCAAAAGCATTGACACCCACATGCAGATCAGTAGAGCTGGAAAGCTTCAGTCCCATGTAATAGCCTTGAGGCTGTGTAGTGGGGCGGCTTAAACGCCACAAATTATATCCAAGGACATAAACGCAATCCGGGTTGTTCGGATCAACCACCAAACCGTGGTTATACAGGCCCATGCCTTCATAAACCAAGTAACCACCCACTGAAGTAGTGACAGAAGGCAGGATAACACGCCATGTAGCACCCATATTCTCTGTTGCATAAATCGCAACATGGTCACCGGCAGAACCAACATTGGCGGCATAAATCACATTTGAGTTTGACGGAGCGATGGCGACATCCAAAAGACCTTCAGCGATAGCAATGGAGGTAATAACGCCTGTGCTATCGGTCACTTCGCTGGAAGCCGAACGGCAGACCATGTTATCAATGGAACCGATATAAATAGCACCGTCAACAGAAGCTACCACAACATGATTCACTACATTTACCTCAATGGCGTTACCTGTCAGATCTTCCCCACCAACTTTGGCATAAAGCCAAGTGGCACCATCGGTGCTGTATCTTACACCATCGTTGGTAGCAACGATAATCATGTTGCCATCAATGGCAATATCGTTGATGAAACTCCACTCGGTGACACCATTCTCAACCGAAGGAACTGTGCTTTCGAGCACACTCATCTGGTTGTTCTTGATGGTGTAAAGACCTGTACCGACAAAGCTATTGTCATAGGAAAGATTGCCCAAGCCGTTGTAAGTAGCGGCAACGCCACCATCACCAGTACCGACATAGATAGTACCATCCTCGGCCTGAGCCATGCAACTGACCATTAAGTTCTCACCTACTTGATGCCATGAAATACCCAGATTCCATGTGTAGAACACGCCACCACCCATAGAACCGATATACACTTCGTTCATGTTGGATTTGTTGTAAACGACCGATGTGGTACGACCGCCCATGTTGTCAGGACCCATCGACTTCCAATACACTGCATCAGCGTAGTCTCTTGTGTTGTTCGCAGCTTGTTTCGTCGCCGCAATCATCCATGCCGGATCAATTAATCCCGTGTGCTGATTGACACGCATGCTGTTAATAAAAGCTTCGGCACTGGAGTTTTCTTTTGCACGTGGCACATAATGCCCAACTTGACCAGCCATAACAGACTGACCCAAGACCATGATTACCAAAAGTAAACTAAAAGGTAAAAATCTTTTCTTCATATTACGTAATTTTGATTGATTTTCAATAAATTATTATCTCTTTAGATTCTTTCACTTATAAGTAATAGTCTGCAAATATAAAACATTCTTCCAAAGAAAAATTACTTTGGAAGAATTTTTTTTAATCTTAATTAAAAATCAGTGAAGAAAAAACTTCAAAAAGTCTCAAAATGCGATGGTATGCTCCGTCTGAAGCCAACCTACACTGCCGTCCGCAATCCTGATTTTGTTCCAGTCCTTGGCCGTATCAAGGATGCGCACTTTAGAGCCTTCGTGCAGCACAAAGAGACCAACACTGTTCTCACTGGGAGAACTCATCACGGTAACCGTAGGTGTCATCACGATAGCCTCGTCCTTCACCTTCAAGTCCTTATATTTCTGGATGGAAAACACCAGTGACAACACCAAACACGCCACCATCAGCAGTCCGACAAAGAAACCGAGTTTCCTCAATCCGCTCCTTCTCGCCATCAGGAAGGCAAACAAACACAGCAGAAGAAGGCCGAACGACACAACACTGCACCAAGCCCATCCATCGGGAGAAAACACTGTCTTCAAGCTATTCCACCATCTTGCGATGAACGACTGGGGGAGCACATTGATCTTATCCACCACCGCTAAATTGGCAATCTCAAGGTTGGTGCGAATATCTTCGTTGCCCGGATCAAGCTTCAGGGCTTTTTCATAATACAAGATAGACATTGGATACTGCTTCATTTTATAATAGGTGTTACCCATATTATAATATAGCTCGGCAGACTCCATGCCCACTTCGACAACATGCGTGTAAAACGTCAAGGCTTGCTCATAGTTGCCCTCCGCGTAAGCGGCATTGCCGTCCTCAAACCAGTTGTTGTACGACACCGACTGCAACTGAGCCATGCAGACACTTGAACCTAAAACCAATAATAATCCTACTACTATCTTTTTCATGTTTAGATTGTTTTTTCAACTTTCATAATCACATCCATGCCCATCTCATAGAGTCCTTCCATCTTGGCGGCAGCGTCACCCGGGGCAAAACGGGCAAACTCACAGGTGTTAAGTGTCTCCACAAACTGGCTCGAAAGCGACTCGTCAATACCCTTGTTCATCATCGCTTCCTTCACCGTATCCATGGAAAGCACTGAGCGCTCAATACCCAACTTATCGGAGATATAACCCCACAATGCCTGCGACATCTCCTCATAAAAATGATTCTGATCTTTGTCTTTCAGGAACTTATAGGCATTCTTCAACCTTCCCTTGGCCACTTTGGTCGCTTTCTTGTTACGCACCAAAACAACATCCTGCTTGAACTGACGGCGTTTCTTCACCAGAGCCAACGCGACCAAGAACAATATCAACAACACAAGAAGAATAATGAAATAGAGCGGAGAAGCAAAGAAATGAGAATTGACAGGTCTCAGCTTCGGTTCACCAGTCTTGATATGACGGATATCGCTGCCCAAGTATTTGATGCTCTCTTGGTTGGATGCATAAACGCCACCTTCGCCAGAATCGCCTCCCGCGCCCTTGTTCACCTTGATATCCATCTGCGAGGATCGCAATGTGACATACTGCTGTTTGGAGGGATTGAAGTAGGAGAACTCCACAGGCGGCACACTGAAATCGCCTGCACGACGCGGAATGATCAGATATTCCGCTTTTTTTGTGCCGCTCATTCCCTGTCCATTGGCATCGACAGCAGAAGTAATTTTGGGGTCATACACCTCAAAGTCCGGAGGGAACGCTGGCGCAGGCAAGTTCAGCAACTCGAGGTTGCCACTGCCCGATACCGTCACTGTAAGCGTAAGAGCCTCGTTGGTGCTGGCCTCATTCCTGTCGATGGTGGTTGAGAAATTATAGTTACCTACCGCGCCCAAAAAGCCAACGGGCTTGCCGTTCTCAGGCAGACTCTTCACGTCCAAGCTAAGCGTTGGTGTCTCAATGTTTTTCTGCACGTTGGTATAACCTCTTGAGAAGAAAGGATCGTTAAAAAACACATCGAAAGGATCGTTGCTGCGCTGGGTGTTGCGCTGGGTCACAATCTGGGCAAGGCACTCGATACCCATCGGCTCGATGGTCAGCTTACCTGGCTTCTGTGGTATCAGCACCACTTTTTTCACTTCAGCGGTAGTATATTCTATGCCATTGACTACCTCCGATGACTGACGGAGCGAGTTGCCGTTGTTATCATTGCACTCTTTCATCCAAAAACCGCCGTATGACGGCATCTTTGAGACAGAAAGCTGCGACACAGGAACTCTCGTATAAAGTTTGTATGTCAACACCACGGGCTCACCGACGTATGCCGAGCGTTTGGAAGGGCTCACCTTCAGGAAAAGATCCTTGCCACTGACCTGCGGATCGTTGGTACTCTGACGGTCCTGCCCCGAGCTTTGCTGTCCTCCCTGTGCTGTGTTGCCAGCGTCGGATGAGCCAGCCACCACCGTGATACGATATGGCTCGCTTTTTACTTCTTTGCCATCAACCACAATCGAGGCGGATCCGATAGTGAACTCACCTTCCTTCTCCGCCCGAAGCACGTATGAATAAGTGTTACTCACAGTACGCGACATGGATCCGTTCACTATCTGGACGCTGGAGCTGGAAGAGTTGAAAGGCCCTCCCACCAACGTGAAACCTTCAAAAGTCGGGGCCGAGAATCTCTTCCCCTCGGCGTTGACTTCAAAAGCAATCCTGAACTGCTCGCCGACCGACACCTGACTTTTCGTCGAAACCTTGATGCTCGGCTCTTGAGCAATGATGGCAAGAGGCGCCAACAATGCAATGATTAATCCGATAATACCTGTTTTCTTCATTTACTTTTCTTTTTTCCGAGGGTTGACACCTGCAAGGGGCACCCCGTTTATTGATTTTCGCCCTACGGGGCTTCTTACTTCTTTCTTCTAACTTCTTACTTCTTTACCAATCCTTATCCGTTTTCCGTTTCGGTTGTGTGCGTATTTTCTGTTCGTTGACCTTTTCCATGGTCTTTTTTTCCTGATTCTCAAGAGCATCAAGCATGCGTTGCGCATCCTCCTTCGACATATCCTGAGGATTCTGTTTTTGCTGTTGCTGCTGTTGTTGATCCTGCTGCCCTTCTTGATTTTGCTGTTGCTCTTGCTGATCCTGCTGGTCCTGCTGCTCTTGCTGCTGATCTTGCTGCTGTTGCTGGTTCTCCCCCTCTTGTTTCTCAAATACCGCACTAACCATCACATCCATGCCAGGCATGGTGAAGAAGTTACCCAAAGGCTGCACATGAATGGAGGTATCGCCCAACTGGCAAATCTTGTATTCCTTGAACTCATAGCCTGGTTCCGGTGCGTTACGCAGAGATACCGTCTCACCTCGTGTGGCTTTATCCACATCAAGCAGCACATGACCACCTTCAATAACAGTGTCAGCCACTACCTTATAATAATCCTGTGCCTCTACGAAAGTTGCCTTCACCGTAACATCACTGTCAATCATCTGGAACACATTCATGTCAGAGACCGATGCCGTGATTGATGGATCCTTGTCGCTGACCACCGCAAGCTCATTCAGTTGATAGCCTTGATCAGGCTTGACGATGATGCCGATATTCTGTCCCGGCAAGGCCAAGCTGTCAGTTACCATAATATGACCGTTTTCCGTTGAGTCCACGCTGACACGCAATGCTGTACGGAACTGGGCAGTCACCGTCACGTCGAAATCGGGCATCTGGAAGACTGTGTCGTTAACAGGCACCGTATCGTTAGGGCTTCCTGTCTTATAAGCATGATAATGATCTACCATATACCTCGGCTCCGGATTGGCATGAAGCGTCACAGTCTGTCCCTCAATAGCTTTCTGACGGTCGGCATAAATGCTTCCATGTTGGATCTTCTGATCGATGGTGATCTTGTGCGACAACTTGAATTCCGCTGTAACCACGACATCAAACTTAGGCATCTCAAAATGGTTGCCACTCACATCCACTGTGACCTGCTGATCATCGGCTTTCACTACAATATAACGCGATAGGGCGTATTCGTCATCAGCCTTGGACGTCAAAGTGACCACCTGACCGTTAAAGGCTTCTTTCTCACTGGCTTCAACCGTGCCATGTGGCGTTTCAGGATAAACCCAAACACGGCTTTTCACCAGATGCGCACGACAATATTCCAAGTTGTACAAGGCATCTTCGTTACCAGCATCGAACTTCAATGCCACCTTATAAATATTAAAGGCATCGTAATACTTGCCTTGTTCCAACATGCAGTTCCCCATATTGAACACTGCTTTCGACTTCAATTTGGCATCTGGCGTGAGTTCCAAAACTTTTTGAAAGGCTTCCACCGCATCTTTATAATTCTCCTGTTGATACAAAGCATCGCCAAGATTGAACTGCGCCTCGGCATTGGTCGGCGAGGCCTCCAAAGCCTTGCGGTAGTTGACTTCAGCCTCGGTATAGTCACCTCTTCTATACTGGCGGTTGCCTTTGCGAATCTGCTTTTCAACCGTCTGTGCCTGCAACCCCAAAGTTGCCAACACCAGTAACATCAAAACAAGTCTTTTATACATCTTCCTCCCCTTTCCTCTCAAATATATTAAACTTACTCTCCCAGCCTTTCTTTCCCGACGACATGAAAATCAAGACCAAAAGCATGATGATTGCAGCGCCGACAAACCACTGGAACTGGTCCTCATAATCCGTAAACACTTGGGTCTCAATCTCGGTTTTATCCATTCTGGAAATATCCTCATAAATCTTTTCCAGGCCCACGTTGGAGTTATTCGCCCTAACATACATGCCATTACCGGTATCAGCGATACGGCGCAAGATGTCTTCGTTGAGTCGAGTCACAATAGTGTTGCCACTTTTGTCCTTCTTATAACCAAGCATACGGCCATATTGATTGTATTCTGGAATAGGCGCGCCGTCAGGCAAACCCATGCCGATCGTATAAATCCTGATACCTTTCTTGGCAGCTTCCTTGGCCGCACTCATGGCCGCATCGTTCTCATGATCCTCACCATCGGAAATGATGATGATGGCTTTGCTTCGCTCGTCGGCGGAGAAAGAATTCATGGCCAGATTGATAGCTTCACCGATGGCGGTGCCTTGTGAAGCCACGCTGCTCGTGTTGACTGACGCCAAAAACATCTTTGCCGCCGCATAATCAGTGGTGATAGGCAACTGCACGAAAGCCTTGTCGGCAAAAACAATCACGCCCAAACGGTCGCCCTTTAAATCGCTGATTAACTTGTTGATAGCTTGTTTGGAACGGTCAAGACGGCTCGGCACAATATCTTGTGCGTTCATCGAGTTGGATACGTCAACGGCAATGTAAAGGTCGATGCCTTCGCGTTTCACCTCCTCCATTTTCGAGCCGCTCTGCAAGTTGGCCAAGCCAAGAATCAAGCAAGCAATCATCAGCAGGAAGACCACGAATTTAAAGACATTGCGGCGACCAGAACGCTGAGGCACCAGATAGTCACGCATCTCCACATTGGCAAAACGCTTGAATATCTTGTCCTGCCTCAAGTGAATCAAAATATAAACAATAATAAGTAACGGTATGATAATCAAACCGTAAAGATATTCAGGATGTTCAAATCTCAATACATTTTCCATAACACTTACTCCGAAATCGTTCTAAAAACAGTCTTACGTAAAATGAATTCAAGCAACAACAAAGCGAGAGCCAAGGCCACCAGTGGATAAAATTCCTCATGAAGATGTCTGAACTCGGTCACTTCGATTTTTGAGCGTTCCAGCTTGTCAATCTCATCATAGATCTCATCCAGTTTCTGGTTGGAGGTAGCGCGGAAATATTTGCCACCAGAGCTGTTCGCAATGGTGGTCAGCAACTTTTCGTCAATCTCAACCCTCATCTGTTGGTATTGGGTGCCAAAGATGGTTTGCACCGGGAAAGGAGCTGTACCATAGCTTCCGACACCGATGGTATAGACACGGATGCCAAAAAGTTTTGCCATTTCAGCAGCGGTATATGGATCCACCGAACCTGCGTTGTTCATGCCATCGGTCAACAGGATGATAACTTTAGAGATGGCTTCACTGTCCTTCAAACGATTGATTGCCGTGGCCAAGCCATCACCGATAGCAGTACCGTCATCGATCATGCCGCTCTTCAACTCTTTCAACATATTAAGCATGATGCCGTGGTCAGTGGTCAGAGGCACTTGGGTAAACGACTCGCCCGCGAAGACCACCAATCCCATACGGTCGGTTGGACGGCCTTCCACAAATTCGGCAGCCACTTTTTTGGAAGCTTCCAGACGGTCAGGCTTCAGGTCGCGTGCCAGCATACTGCCCGAAATGTCCTGAGCAAGAATAATGTCAATACCCTCAATATTGGAAGTTTGACTCGTCGATGAGCTTTGCGGACGCGCAACAGCGACAATCAGCAATGCCAAGGCTGCCATTTGCAAAGCAAACAAGAAATGACGGGCATAGACCTTCCAGCTCCTTGGCAATTCACTGAAACCCTGAAGATCGGAAAAACGCACCGAAGCTTCCTGTTTCTTGTGACGGAAGACGTACCACACAATGGCCGCAGGGATGATAAGCAAGCCCCACAGCAGCTTAGGATTCGCAAAAGTGATGTTCTCAAGCATGCTGACGAGCCTCCTCCTCTTCCTTAGCCTTCATGGCCTGATAGTGTTCGTAACTCTTGTTGACGAAATCTGTCATGTCGCTCATGGCATTGTCGTTCTCCAAAGAAGATGCCGTATATTTGGCAAACTTCACCAAATCGGAGAGCTCCATCGTGTCTTTCAGTTTACCGTAAATCTCATGGTCGAAGTTCAAGCCCTGCACTTCCCGAAGGATGTCGTCCGTAGTCATCTCCACTGCGTTGACTTTGAATTGCCCCTCGATGTACTCACGGGCAATGTCGGACAACCCAGAATAATACTCTTTGACCTTACCCACCTGCCACAACTTCTGCTGTTTGAGGCTTTCCAAGTCACCAATAGCTTTGTCGTAAGGCGGTGTTACCGGACCTTTTATTGGCTCGCCATTCTCATCGACTCTCGGTTTGCGGTGTTTCCAGAAAAACCATACAATCAATCCTATGAGCGCCAAAAGCAAAACGCCCAAAATCCACGGGAAGACCTCTTTCATAGAAACAGGTTTCTCAATAGGTTGCATCAAAGGACGGAAAGCCTGAGTGGTATCAACTGTTATCGTACTGGAATACAGCTGTATAGGATCGGTAAAAGCTTTCATGCGCAGTTGATCTTCCACTGACTTGGCATAGGTCAAGCCCACTGGAGGAATCTGCAAATACCCCGTGTCGAAAGTCATCAAAGTAAGCTGTTGCTGCACGATGATGTTACTATCGGCATCGGCGGTACGCTGCATATCGCTACGTTTTAGTATGTCTATCTGCTCTGACAAAGTGTCAGTGGCAAACTCATTCCATTCCACATAATAGCCGTAAGGCACCTTCATCATCAGCTCAAGTGAGAAAGGCTTGCCCACGGAAACATGATCGTCCTGAACCTTTGCGGAGACCTCGACACCTTGTGCTGAAGCCACACTCCAAAGGCTGAGCATTAACCCGATCATCAAAAACCATCTTTTCATCGTCTCGACTCCCTCTTCTTGAAAAGTTGCATCAAAGGTTTCACATAGTCTTCATCCGTATAAATCAAGGTGTTGTCGATGCCTTGCATAGTGAAAAGCCTATTTAGGGCCAACGACTCACGCTGGATCATTTGGGCATAGGCATCACGCCAGGCTCGGCTTGATGTATCAACCCATTTCTCATATCCTGTCTCAGCGTCTTTGAACTTCACCAGTCCAACCTTGGGGATTTCCATCTCACGACGGTCGGTGATGCGCAAAGCCACCAAATCGTGTTTGTTGGCTGCGATACGCAGTTCCTGTTCGAAGTTCTTCGAGGTCATAAAATCAGAAATCAAAAAGGCAGTGGTTCTGCGCTTGATGGCTGAAGTCAGGAAGCGAAGGCCTTCGCCAATGTCAGTGCCGTTCTCTTCCGGCTTGAAGTCAACGATTTCGCGGATGATACGCAGGATATGGGTGCTTCCCTTCTTAGGCGGGATGAATTTCTCAATCTTGCTACTGAAGAAGATAACGCCCACCTTATCGTTGTTTTGGATGGCGGAGAAAGCCAACACGGCGGCAAGTTCAGCGGTCAGGTCACGTTTTGACTGTTCGCGCGAGCCGAAGTCATTGGATCCCGACACATCAATGAGCAGCATCACCGTCATCTCTCGCTCTTCCTCAAAAATCTTGACGAAAGGCTTGTTGAAGCGAGCGGTGACGTTCCAATCAATATTGCGGATGTCATCGCCATATTCATATTCACGCACCTCACTGAAGGTCATACCACGCCCTTTGAAAGCGCTGTGATACTGTCCTGAGAAGATGTGGTTTGACAGCCCTCGCGTCTTGATCTCGATTTTTTTTACCTTTTTAAAAATATCGTTTGCTTCCATAGATAAAATGGACATCCGCCTTGGCGGATGATGCACTATTACGGGACCTCGACAGTGTTCAATATTTCATTAATAATTTCTTCAGTGGTGACATTCTCAGCCTCAGCTTCATAGGTCAATCCGATACGGTGACGCAGCACATCGTGAGCAACGGCGCGGACATCTTCCGGGATGACATAGCCACGGCGTTTGATGAAAGCGTAAGCCTTGGAGGCTAAAGCCAGATTGATAGTGGCACGTGGTGAGCCACCATAACTAATCATATTGGTGAACTTCTTCAGTTGATAGTCCGCAGGAAAACGTGAGGCAAACACGATGTCGGTGATATAGTTCTCAATCTTCTCGTCAAGATAAATCTCACGGCACACCTCACGGGCACGGATGATATCCTCTGGCTTGATAACAGCATTAATCTTGGCGGCTGCATTGCCAATATTCTGACGAAGGATGAGCTTTTCCTCTTCTTTCTTAGGATAGTTGATCACCACTTTCAGCATAAAACGGTCCACCTGAGCTTCAGGCAACGGATAAGTACCTTCTTGCTCAATGGGGTTCTGAGTAGCCATGACGAGGAAAGGATCCGGCAGCTTGAAGGTCTCGTCGCCGATGGTCACCTGATGCTCCTGCATAGCTTCAAGCAAGGCACTCTGCACCTTGGCGGGAGAACGGTTGATTTCATCGGCCAAAATGAAGTTGGCGAAGATGGGACCGCGACGTGTCACGAACTCTTCTTTCTTTTGACTGTAAATCAAGGTGCCAATGAGGTCGGCAGGCAGCAAGTCGGGGGTAAACTGAATACGGCTGAAATCGGCATCAATAGCTTGCGCCATTGATTTGATAGCAAGGGTCTTAGCTAATCCCGGAACACCCTCTAAAAGGATGTGTCCATTGGCCAAAAGGCCGATCAACAAGCGTTCGGTCATCTGTTTCTGTCCGACAATGACCTTGTTCATCTCCAAATTGATCAAGTCAACGAATTGACTCTCACGTTGGATTTTCTCGTTTAGTTCACGAATGTCAGTTTCTATCATTGTATTGTTACGTTATTGAATTGTTGCGTTGTTGAATTGTTTGGCGAAGCGCCTGTCAAAAAGTGTGCAAAAATAGGCTTTTGTCAGAGAAAATAACTCCTATTTAATAAATTTATTGTTGGAACACAAAAAAACCGACGGAAGCTTAAAAAAATCAGAGAATTTTTCTATATTAAGAAGCTGTTTTGATTTTTTTTGAGCTTATTTGAGAGGGTTTTTGAGGATGATTTTTCTGTTAAGCGAACGACGATAGCGGGCTATCGGAGCGAGCGAAACGAAAAATCAGACCAAAAAGACCCTCAAAGAAGCCGAAAAAGAAAAAATATAAACTTTAAACAAAAAATCAAAACAGCTTCTAATAGATTATCGGAGAAAAGTTATAGCTTCACAAATCTCACCAAAGCACTACCATTTTTCAAATGAGCTTTTATCAGGAAAACACCAGATGAATAATTCTTTAAACTGATTTGTGTTTGATTTTGTCCATCAATTTCAAATTCATCCATCACTTGTCCAACCACATTAAGCACTGTCACTTTGCGGATGCCTTCGCCCTTGACAAACAGGAAGTCACGAGCCGGGTTAGGGAAAACCCGGACTGAAGATGAAGTGATATTGATGCTATTATAGTGAATGAAATTAGCAGTTATTTCATGCGATTGGTCAACTATAAAAGAAAAAGTCTCAGCCTCTGAAACAACCTCATTATATTCCATCCAATATTGAAAGAGATAATGCTCATTAGGAATCACATTCAATACTGCCGTATCACCATAATGATATATGCCGGCACCAATGACTTCGCCGCCACCAACGGGGTTGATTGTCACAGTAATTTCATAGCTGTCAAGCTCAAAGTGGGCGATGTATGACACTTCGCCTGTGACGGTGACGACATGTGGGTTATCCGTGTTGCCGTCAGACCAGCTCACGAAGTGATAATTTTCATTTGCTGAGGCCGTCAACGTCACCGATGTCCCATAGCTATATATGCCGCTTCCTTGAACGGAACCTCCTTCGGACGGGTCAGCTATTACATTCACTAAAAACACGCTACTGGCCAAAATTGGGAAGCCGTCGTTAGCATCATCCGCATCAAAAGCCCACACTAACTCTGGATTCGAGCTGTTCAAGAGACTCACGAACTCCATACCACGCATAAATGATTCGTTTTGCGGCGTACCATACTCGCTTTGACTGCACACATCAAGGTAATGGCTGTTTTCGACAACCAACACTCCATCCGCTTGATTGCCAATCAAGCAACCCACGTGATTGGTTTCCGAAATGTCACCAACATTGTAGTTGTTAGCCAACTGAACATCGCCTTGAGTGACACCGACCAAACCACCCACCATGGCATTGGCATCATCGCCAAGGATAACACCTTTGTTGTAGCAATTATTAATTTCGACATTCTCCGCTATACCCATGATACCTCCGACCATATCTCCTTCAACGGTTGAGCCATTCCAACAGCAAGAAACTCGTAAGAAGTTGCCCTTTCCAACAATGCCCCCACAATTTTTTCCACGAACCACACCACTGGCGACAGACACATTCTCGATGACAGCATAATAATCACTTTGCCCGACAACACTTCCGAACAGCCCGGCGTCAGTATATCTTTCATCCACATAAATATTGGTGATACTATGCCCCCCGCCATCAAAATGCCCACGAAAAGAACTCCCACAATCCAAAACGCCCCTATCACAGCCATCTTCGTTCGACCAACGATCGCCCATACCGATTGGCTCCCAGGGACGATCTTCGCTGCCATTCAAGTCAATGTCTGTGGTAAGACGAAAGCTCATGCCCTCGGTGTCAAAACCTTTGTTGACCATATATGCCAAATATGCCAAGTTGCCCGCCGACTCAATCAAGTAAGGATCGCTCTCCGTGCCAGAGCCGCTACTCCACAAAGCCTTGTTTCCCACCCAAACGCTCGTTTGGGCAGAGGACATCATACCCGACAAAACAAGCAGGATTGCAACAAGTATCTTCCCCTTTGGCATTTCTGTCAATTCCATGTAGATTTCAATTTTACCACGATATAATTCGCAAGATTGTCATCTGTATTAAACGAAGCGTACAATCCCCCTCCCACAACTCGATTCGTCAGCAGAGAAGAGCCTGCTGTTTGTTCGATAATACTTTCCACAACCATCCCGTTCATAAAATTCGGAAGATTGATTCGCACCCTTGGCATGGATTCAAAAGCATGGATATACAAAATATAGTTGTCGCCATCCTTGTAATAATGGACGAAGCAATCGTTTATGCTCGGGTCAAACCATGTGTAATAGCCAGAGACCTCAGCGACAAATGAAGTATCCACAGGAGTTTCAAGACTATAAAGAACACCTGGATAGAACTTGTTTGGCACATCTGAACCGCCAAAAAGCGCACATGAATTTCCAATATTAATATTAATATTTCTTAAGCTATCAACTGATGTCCCCCTTGTCAAAGAGCATCCTCCCGACATACCGAGAAGAGTATTTCCTACATCATCTTGTAAAAAGGCCATACATCTCTCTGGTTGTTTGTCCACATCATACAACTGCGATGCGTTTCGTCGAATGTTAATCGAAGGTTCGGTGCCATCTGAAACAAAAGGCATATCAACACGATGGTCATTATAGACACCTCGAACTTTCGGAATGAAAGCATAACTTTGATATTGGTCTTTAGGAAGAAGAAATTGGGGTTGAATGTTTCTGAAAGAGGTTATTTCGAATGGGTATCTGCAATACATGGTGGTATTACATGTCACATTCATCCCGTTATTGAACTCGAAAAACCTGTCAAAATCGATCAAACTTCCATTATATTCCGGGACAGGGAACCATGACTCAACTTTTCCGATGTTATAACCCAAAATATGTTCTTGAACACGCAAATGGTTCCCGTAATACACACCGTTATCAATGATTTCCCTTCCATCAAGGACATAATGTCTTTCAGAGACCTGCTGAATCAATAAATCATATCTTGAAGAGCAACCTGTTATTGAAGCTGTATGAGCAGCACCACTTACATGCGTTAATAATGATGGGTATTCCAACTTAGCATTCCATGAAGCTGAATAAATACCGTTTTCACTCATAGTAAGCTCAGGAATCAGATATATGTCATTGTCCGAAATCTTTCCTATCACAAAACGACGCCCGTTTTGGTCCTCCCAAATTGAGCCAATGTCATTATCATCAAGAGTTTGCGTATCCATAACCATGCGAGGAATAGCCCACCCATGCTGGGCGTATAACGCCCAAAATGTCGCCACACCAACAGGCCCGACCATATCACCTATATTCCTGATCAGATTCTCATCCGAAGTAAGCTCAGAATCACTCAGCGACTTGTTTCCAACGTATAAATTATTGAATGTAGTGTTCCCGTTCCGACGATACATTGTCACCATAATATCTTTGTCAGCTGACAGTGAGCTTCTTATCCCAATGTTAGTGCCACTTTTTATAAACTTGATTGCTTTACTAACATAGCCGTCAAAAAAGGCACTGACATGATCGACGAACACTCCCATGCGTTCCATGGCAGATTGACTATCGTTCTTCCATACGGTAATCATTGCGTAATTCAATTCCTTCATGCTGCCAGCAGGAAAATCGAACGGCCCCACCGAAACCAAACCCCTTCTGTCGCCAGGCGCGTTGCCCTCATGTTCCTCTGTCCAAAACACGCCGTTAGCATTATAACCACCGTTAGGAGCAACACCTTCGGTGCCTATATTATCAGGGTCGGAATTTCCAGGGTACATATAATGGCATGAAGGACCCACTGCGTTCGGATCACCAGAGTGTCCTGTGCCGCCGTACTGAATGGCTGTGCCATCACGCCAAAAGCCACGGAGCAAATTGTAGTATTCCTGCGCATTTTGCGGATCGCCCGTGCTACCAGCACCACTATCATGGAAAACAAAACTTGACATTCCTAAGCCATCAGGGCCTGACAGCACTGCACATACCTGAACAGGAGGAGTGCCACCGTATGCCCACGCCTCACCACTGCCGTCAATTTCCGTCCCGTTATACGCAAAGCACGAACTACGCTGCACGTCACAACCGACATAGTCATCACCGCCACAGCCTATCTCCCAATCGTTCCACAGGCCCACATAAACATCATTGTAATTATTTGAAGAACGGTTGAAAAACTTGTAGTTCACAAACACTGTGTTGTTCAGCGCCTCGTCATTCGGGGCATCGAAGGCATAGGCCATACCATGAATCTCCAGCCCGATCTTTGAGCCATCCGTCTCGGTATGATCACCATAGCTGTCATTAAAGATATAATAAAGGCACTGGTCGCCTTTGATGTCTGGATAATCACCTTCGACGGGATTATAATGGCCATCACCGTTCACATCCACAAAAGGCGCAAGATTTTCGGCATATCCAGCATCGCCATGGGCAGGCCAGCTTAAAATATCATCAGGAACCACATAGCCATTCTCACCATGATGGGCGATGAACTGCTCTATCTCAGCCCTGGTCAGATTCCAAACACGATGAAACTTCAGCGATGTCATCAGGTCAACAGAGGCATCTGCTGTCCTAAGCGGACCCATCCAATAATCTTGCCCGTTTTGGCCATATTGCATTGCTGCAAGATGCAGGCTGCCGTTTGAATCCAACCCGCCAAACCAAATCGAATGCTGCTGAATAGTCTCCTTGCCACTACCTTCTGGGACTTCCCATGTCAAACACGTCTTCGGAGTTCCATCACTGGCATTCCACCTGTTGGGATAATAATATGAGCCATTACCAAGAATGGTAGGCCTGACATTGTTGATCTCAAGATGAGAAATCGGCGGCATTTGTGCCACTGACATCATGCCCATCAACAGCAGCACTATTGCAAACAATAATTTCTTCACAATTTTTTTTGCAAAATTACTCTTTTTCTTTCAAAAACAACAAAATCTAAGAAGCTGTTTTGATTTTTTTCTATATCTACCCCACCATTGGAAGTCAATTAGAAATTAAAATATTAAAAAAACCGACGGGGTTTCCGCCGGTTTTTTTATCAATAATCGATTACGGTTATTCCACCACGACCTTGCTCATGGCGTTGTTCACACGCACAAGGTAAATGCCCTTGGGCAGCTCCATGGTTGCTTTGCCGTCAATCTGCTGGCTGAGCACTTCCTGACCGAGGAGGTTGACCACGACCATCAGGCCAGTACCCTCCACAGTAATCTGACCCTGAGTCGGGTTGGGATACACATTAAGGCTTTCCACCGGGCTCTCGCCAACGGCATCCCAGTCATAAACCATGAACAACCCGGATGTGGTCGACCATAAATTATCAACACCAAGTGACCCGATGTAACTCATCTGAGCTGTTGCCAGATCAATATGGAACATATCCCAATAGTAAAAACCGAATAGTTCATTCGTTTGGAAATCGAAAGCCATGCCAGTAAAAAATTCTTCCAATTCACCCACCAAAGTCATACTTAAAGTATTGAAATCCAGTGTATAAAGTTCAACCAAACCATTATCGTTGTTGCGAACCTTCAGATAAGCTTCTCCATATTGATTAATAGCAAAATATATGTCGGAAAACACTGCTGGCAGCGTCCCATAATCAGTCACAGGTCCGATGGCTTCGGGGTTAAAGCTTTTGATATGATTGTCATCATAATTCAAATAATAAATCAGACCGTTAGCTGGATTGTATGCCAAATTCGCTGATTTCAACGGAGTGGTTACCACCTCGGGTGTCCCAATAGTTTTGGTATAAATGTCAATGGGAGCCTTATACAAGCTCCAGTCTGAAGCATCATCATTATACATGCAGAACCACACATAGCCTTTGACAAAAACCGATCCATATACAGGATGGTCGAATTCTTCGGAAGCCTCAGTAAGCGAGGAAACATCCTGCATTTTGAATTGGAAGAACTTATTCTTAAATACGGGATCATAGGAACTCTCGGCAAATCCAAACCAATCGGCATACGACACAGGAGCATAGATGTAAAATGATGCATATGCCCAAGTACCAAGTACACAGTCAGCTTGTACTTCCACCGTGTAGTTGCCCGTGGTGAGAAAACATGCGTACCGGCGGCCACATTATAGGCAAAAGTGAACCAGCCTGGGCTATCAGATCCGTGAGTGAACTGAACTTCTCCATCAACGGAGAACTCACACTTATCCCAATGAATAGTACCTGTGCTTTCTCCCATACAGTTGGCATCGAACTGGATATAGCCATCCGAGGCAAAAGCTTGGGTCAAGGAGATAGTCGATGAGGAATTGGATATTCCTCCATTACCACTCTGGAGGCAATAATTACCAGTACTTGAAATGACGCTTACCACCGTCCAAGGATGAGAATCATCGTTAGTAAACGCGGATGGAATTGTTCCGTCCTCAAAGTCATAAACAATTTGTGCATTGGCTATGCCGACAAAGGCAAACAGCACGATGATTAAATTGAATAAATTTTTTATAATAGTAAATTTAAATTAATATAATTATATAATTCTATTTTATTGCCGCCGTCTATCAACAAACAAAAATAAACATTTTTGGAGTAATTATTCCTGTTTTTTCAAAAAAAATCCATGTATCTTTATTATTTTTGCAACATCAATAACATTATCAAATGATTAAGAAAATCTATAAATTCGGTGGCGCTTCGGTGAAGGATGCCAATGCCGTGCGTAACTTGAAGAATATTGTGGCCCAACACAAGGATGAAGACATTTTTTTAGTGGTTTCTGCCATGGGCAAAACCACCAACATGCTGGAAAAAGTCTTGAAAGACTTCCGTGAACATCATGGAGAGCTGGGCATTGATGCTTTGTCGGAAATCATGGCTTACCATGAGAATATCATACTCGAACTCTTCGACCAAAACCATGAGCACCCCGTCATTGAATCAATATCAGAACTGTTCATAGAACTGTGGGAGAAACTACAAAACACCGAACAACCATACGACTACCAATATGATCAGACGGTGAGTTATGGTGAGCTGATCTCCACCACCATCATTCAGGAATACCTCAACCATTGTGATGTGCCCTGCCGATGGCTCGACGCGCGCAAATACGTGCTCACCGATGAGCGCTTTCGCTCCGCCTCGCCCGACTGGGACGAGACCCGATTGCGCATCAGCAAATTAAACGACGAGCATATCCACGGCATCGTGTGCATCACCCAAGGTTTCATCGGAGCCACGGTCGACGGCAAGCACACGGTCACCTTAGGTCGTGAAGGCTCTGACTACACGGCTGCCATCTTCGCAAACTGCCTCGACGCCGAGGAAGTCACCATTTGGAAAGATGTCGATGGCTTGCTCAACGCCGACCCGAAACGCTTTGAGAACACCATCCAACTCCCGCACATCACTTTTTCCGAAGCCATCGAGCTGGCCTTTTACGGCGCCACCATCATCCACCCCAAGACCATCAAGCCGCTACAAAACAAGAACATCACTCTCAAAGTACAGTCGTTCCTACATCCCGACCACGAACCTTCTGTCATCGATGGCAAACCTGATCCAAGTATCGAAAAAATCCCGTCCTATATTGTCAAGGACAATCAAACATTGGTCTCCATCTCTCCCCGCGACTACTCCTTTATGAACGAACATAACTTACGGCTCATCTTCGCTGCTTGTGATGAGCTGAACATCCACGCCAATGTAATCCAGACATCAGCTTTGATGCTTTCATTCTGCTTCGACCATGATGATGGGAAGCTGAAAGGCCTTACCGAATTGCTTCGCGAGACCTTCCAAATAAAATATAACAAAGGGTTGACGTTGTTCACAATACGACATTATGACTACTCTTACACGATAGGAGACCAATTCCTCGAAGGAAAGAAAGTATATCTGAAACAAAGCAGCCGAAGCACACTGCAATTTGTCATTAAGAGTTAAGAATTTAGACTTTTTTATTTTGCAAGTTATCGCCCACATTCACACCGAGTTCCCGACGAAATTCGGGATTCCCCGTCAGAGCGGAATCATCGAGACGCTACGGGGAACCATTGTCTTTGAACCAGAATACCGCAACCCAGAGGCTGTACGCGGTTTGGAAGAGTTCTCACATTTATGGCTGATCTGGGAGTTTTCAGAGGCAAAACGTGACACATGGTCGCCCACAGTACGCCCTCCCCGACTCGGCGGCAACATTCGCAAAGGTGTATTCGCCACAAGATCACCTTTCAGACCCAACCCCATTGGTTTATCATCGGTGAGACTGGAAAAAATCGAGATGAACCTGAAACTTGGACCCGTGTTACATGTAGCTGGTGCCGACCTCATGGACGGCACCCCCATTTACGACATCAAGCCTTACATCGTTTACACCGACAGCCATCCCGAGGCCGTTAGCGGATTCGCCGAAAAACCCGCAGAGTATCTTTTGGATGTGGATTTTCCCGAAGACTTGCTTCAAAGAGTTCCTGAAAACCAACGTCAAAGCCTAATCGAAGTCCTTGCCCATGACCCAAGGCCACAGTATCAAAATGACCCAGAAAGGATTTATGGCATGGCTTTCGGTAACGTGGAAGTCAAGTTCCAAGTCGTCGAAAAACATCTTACTGTATTGGAAATCAGATGATTTTCATCTGTAAAACGCCGCCCTTCTTTCTCGCCAACATTAATTCCCCGATGGTCGGCCCATTTTTCCAGCTCACTCCCAGTTATTTAACCTTTTGCATTGCTGTTTGCAGAATCTTACCATCCTGCTTTTTGTCATAGACGTATGTCAGGATGTAACACTGGTCAGCGTTGTAGGTGGTGTCAAGCGTCATCGTTTTGGTCATCTCGAAGTTGTCAGCGAGATAAACAGAACCATTGGCAATGAGGCTACCGCCTGAACCATTCAATGTACCTCTGAACACGTTGCGGAACACATATTCTTTATCCACGCCACCAGAGACAGTCTGCCAACCCACAATGCTGTCCTCGACCAGACAAGACGTAACATAAAACTCGCCATCAATGTCAGTTTCCGGGGAAACCGTGGTCTCCACGGTGAGAAGACGGGATGATTCCTCGTAAGTGTTTTGTATGTATATTTCAAACGACTGCGGCTCATTCAGTGCGTTGTCCACAGGCGTGTCAATCTGTTCCACATACAGGGTGTTGCCATCGGTCAAAGCCACATGATCGACTGCAAACAAAGGATTTGACGAATTACCATTGTACCACTCTGTGCCTTCATCAGTGGTAAAATCCGGAAACTGACCCATAGGCTGAGCCAGGAAACCCGCATGGACGCTCATAATGAAAATGCGTTCCTCCCCCAACTGATGCTGAAGCGCATGGGCATACTCCGCCGCTTCGGGACAATTAACGCAACGTGCGCCTGTGAAGTCCTTGATCAAGACCGTTTTGCCGCCGCCAGTAGGCGTGTAAGGCTTGTGCGTGTTATTGATGTCGATTTTGTCGCAGCCAACCGAAGCCAGCATCAAGGCCGCAACTGCTATGATTGATAATATTCTATTCATGGTCATAAGTTTAAAAAGATGTTGAAACCGTTAAAGTGACACCTGACGAAGCGGGGACCGTGCGACACACACCGCCAACGCAAACCACGCCTTCGCTCTGCCGTCCACCACTCAACATAACGCGGGTGGCATCGTGGATATAGCTGACAGTGCCGGTAAAGTAATGGTCACGGAACTCAGGGACAGGATTGCCATAGTTCCACTTGTCGGCAATGGAAAACGACCAATGCGGCGTAATGGTGTATTCTACCAGACCAAAAGCCCAGTCGCCTCGCTTCTGGTAATCTTTCTTATCGCTCTCATCATACCCATCATAGCCTTTCTTGATTTCTTTTTCCCATAAGCCTTGCAACTCAAAACGCAGACTCTGACGCTTATTAATCTTATAAGTGACATCCAAAAAACCAATGTTAGCCTGCACTACGGGAGCACCCGCATGACCCTCAATGGTCTCTATGTCATAATATAGATTGATGTACTGCGCTGTGACATGCCAATCCTTGCTGATCTTTTTGTCAATCTCAAAGTTGATGTCACGGAAAAAGCGGTGGTCGCTGACGGCAAAGAATCTGGAAGCATATCCCAAAGTGCCTTGTTTATTGATGACTAAATGGCCATTGTCCATGATGGAATCGCGAACAATGTCATTCACTTGGCTAAAGTTGAAGGCAAGTTTTGTGCCGTATTTTCCGCCAAGCAAAGTGCCTTTGGGAATAGTGTAGTTCACCTGGAATTGTGCAGCCATCTCGCCGTTTGGTTGGGTCGAGTAGGTGTACATTGACGGCAAACTATGTGTGTGCGTATAATTAATAGGTGGGATGAAGTTGATGTCCAAGTCGTTCTGTTTGCCCGTGTACATCGATTTGAAGCTCATATTATCAACACGTTTCACCTGCAACACGACACCCAAACCCTTTTGTGAATACGACAATGACGACAACAAGGCCCGACCCTCCTTGTAGATGAAGTTGTTGATGGCCGAAGGATCGTTGATCTTGTAAGCATACTCGGTGGTGAAGGCGAAGCGTCCATAACCCAGATTGATTCGTCCCGCAGCAGCACCCACGTTTTCAGGGATATAGTAGAACAGGCTTTGGTCATATTGTTTCTTGCTGACAAAGCTACCCCCGACACTCATCTTGAACTCGGAATCGTTCATGGCGGGAATGCTTTGGTTGAGATCCCAATCGCCGTCCACACCACGCACAATACCGCGGTAGTCATCAGTGGAAAAGTCACGCTCGTTGTACGGTGCCCAGAAGTAACGCTGGCGACCATAAATGCCTTTGAAAGTGACACCTTGAACCGGGCGGATGACGGTGCGCACACCACGAAGCGAGTTGTCCATGCCTAACGACCATTCCTCGTAAGTACGGAACACCAGGCCGCTGCCAAACTGATCATAAATATCGCCCACAGTGACACCCACAAAACCGTTGTCGTAAGCAGCAAAGAAATTGGCTATGCCTACACCGTTAAGCTCGCTGCGAAAGCCATTCATCTCAGGCAGAAAAGCCTCAAAACGCATTCCTGCCGAGAAATCGCCATACGTATAGCCAATCTTTCCAAAGCCATTAACACCCAGCTTCTTGCCATATAAATCAGTAATGCCAATACCTTCATCTAAGCGATAATATTGTGCATCGGTCTGGAAGCTGCCGTTCACCTGGGCATTATCAACAAAAGATTGGGCATGCAAAGTGAGCGTGCCCAATATCAACAAGGGTAAGAAAAGTTTTTTCATATTTATCCTTCTGTCTTCTTACTTCTTCAACTTCAAGATTTCTTCATACAAATCTTCTTCGCCGCCTTCAAAATAGCCTGTGTGCTGATAGACAATTTTGCCGTTACCGTCAAACAGGAAGGTATGCGGCGGGTTGCCCACGTTCATGGCGCGAGCCAAGTCCTTGTTTACATCAAGAAGCACCTCGAAGTCCCAACCCTTGCCTTCAACAAAAGGCTTCACTTTGGCAGTCGTACGCGAGTCATCGATGGAGACGGCATAAATCTTCACGCCAGTCTCATCCTGCCAATCCTGATAGACCTCATCCAAGGCGTTATGTTCCTTGATGCAAGGTCCGCACCAAGTGGCCCAGAAGGTCATCACGAAAGGCTTGCCGTTATTTGAGAGCTTGGCAATGTTGACATCCTTGCCTTGCAAATTTTTAATGGTAACATTCGGGAGATCCGTTTTTTGCTGTGCATGAAGACCCGTCACAACCATCACAGCAAACAATAAGATAATCAGCTTTTTCATAGTTAATCTAAATTCTTAATTATTAATTATTTACATAAATTTCAAGCAATTTGCATTCGTTCTGAGCCTTGATATTGACCTTTTCAATCACATTCGGAATCAACACGACCTCCCCTACACTTACAAATACCGAGCCATTTTCCCATTCCAGTGAAATTTTTCCTTCCACAGGCATCAAAATCACAAACGAATCAAGTTCTGAATAGTCCTTAGCCATTTCGCCTTGAAGCGTCAAAATGTTAGTGGTGAAATAAGGCGAGTCCACCACAGGAACGGTTTTGTTGAGCACAGGCGTGTAAGACGTTTTGTAGTTCTCCACGGGATCGAAATCGACAGCATCGAGCGATTGGGGGATGTGCAATTCACGGCGCATACCAGCCACGTCGATGCGATCCCAATCGTAGATACGATAGGTGGTGTCGCTGGTCTGCTGGATCTCCGCCACCATGATGCCTGGGCCAAGTGCATGGACACGGCCCGCGGGGATGTAGAACACATCGCCTTTCTCAGCTGTCTCATGGTTAAGAACCGATTCGATGACATTGTCTTTCAGCACTCTGATATACTTCATGCGATTCATCTCACAATTGAAACCCGTCACCAATTCCGCACCAAAGTCAGCTTGCAACACATACCACATCTCGGTCTTGCCGTTGCCTAACTCACGTTTCTCGGCCAGCTCGTCATCCGGATGAACCTGCACCGAAAGCCAGTCGTTAGCGTCAATAATTTTGATCAACAAAGGAAACTGCTCTCCGTATTTGTCGAAGACATCCTCCCCCACCAAATCACCCATAAAGGTCTCCACAAGGTCATTGATCTCGTCGCCGGCGAAGTCGCCGTTAGTGACAACACTCTGTTCATCCCAGAGTCCCGAAAGGAGCCACACTTCGCCGCAGTTGGGCAACTTGCCGTAATCCATTTCCAGGACTTCCTTGATTTTGCGTCCGCCCCATATTTTGTCTTTGAAGATGGGCTTGAATTTCAGAGGGTAGAGTACGTTTGACATCATCCTATTATTTTCGGTGCAAAGGTAAAACATTTCTCTAAGTACATGACAAAATTTTAAAAATATCTATATCTGTTTGTCTATCAGGGTTTAAGAGGATAGAGGATATGGTGTCGAGGCCGTACTTGAAAAAGGAGAAGGCTCTTCTACCGTTGTTAAGCGTCCTGATAGGCTTGAT
>JAEEGL017451598.1_pt1 | contig 27864 bp, 21 predicted proteins | sample 9134231 | NCBI WGS metagenome assembly JAEEGL01 (sample SAMN16246548, study PRJNA631951) | gut metagenome | biome: gut microbiome; feature: rumen; material: fiber-attached | host: Bos | place: Iran: Karaj | collected 2018-10
ACGTAGTTGAAACGGGCGTAGTCCATGATGCTCACGGTATGGCCGTGTTCTTCGACCCAGGCCTTGTCGCGGAGTTTCTCCACGGGCGTCTGGGCGCTGGAGCCCATGTTGTGCCGAAGGCCCAGCGTGTGACCCACCTCGTGGGAGGAGACGAAGCGGATGAGGTCGCCCATCAGCTCGTCGTCATACTTGATCTTGCGGGCGCGGGGGTCGACGGCGCCGGCCTGGACCTGGTACCAGTCGTGGACGAGGGTCATCACATTGTGGTACCAGCCGATGTGGCTCTCGAGGATTTCGCCGGAACGCGGGTCGTGCACGTTCGGGCCATAGGCGTTCGCCGTGGAGGAAGCGAGATAGCGGATTACGGAGAAACGGGCGTCTTCCATGCTCATGTCGGGATTGTCCTCCGGCCATTCCTCGGCCCGGATGGCATTCTTCCAACCGGCCTGCTCGAAGGCTTTCTGCCAGTCGTTCACGCCGGCGATCAGGTACGGGCGCCACTGTTTCGGGGTAGCCGGGTCGATGTAGTAGACGATGGGCTTGACAGGCTCGACAAGTTCGCCTCTCTTCTGCTTCTCCACGTCCTCGGGACGGGCTTCCAGGCGCCAGCGGGTGATGAAGCGGATGCGCTCTACGGCCTGCTGCTCGTCGGAGAACTGCGTGTAGCCGTCGGCGAAATAACCCACGCGCGGGTCGAACAGGCGCTGCTGCATCGGCTTTTCCGGCAGAAGGACCATCGACGTGTTCAGTCTGAGCGTGACGGCGCCCGCTTCCATGCCGGCGGGCAGCATGGACGCCATCCGCGCCGGACTGGCCGCGCCGGAACCGCCGGCAGCCGGAGGATTATAGGCGAACGTCTTGGTGACGGTCACTTCCGTGTTGATGGGATAGGTGCGGATGCTCTCGATGAAACTGGCATCGCCCTTTACGCCCCCCAGGTTGTACTGCCGCTTGGAACGGCTGTTCAGCGAGAAGGCCTGGGTGTCACCCTCGAAAAGGCTCGTGACTTTCACGCGCGTGCAGCCCGGAGCCGATTTCTTTTCCGGTTTGAACGAAGCGATGATCGGGTTTTCGGAACTGGCCTTGACGGCCTTTTCGATATCTTCGCCTTCGTCGGCGTGGACCGTTAACGCATCGACCCTCAGAAGCAGATTCCCGTTGGAGGCCTTTTCCCAGTAGATCATGTGCTCTGCGACTTCCTCGCCGCCGTATTCCGAAGCACCCGGGGTATGGGTTACGTAGCGGGTCACGGCGAGGACCCGGCGGCCAAGCAGGCTGTCCGGAACGTCAAAATACCAGTCTTTCTCGTGGTGGGAAACGCCGAAGAGGCCCGGAGTCACCTTCAGTTCGGGCATCGGTTTCTCCGGCTCGCCCTTTTTCTCGGTGTCCGGTTTGAGGTCGGGACGGGGGCCGCCCGGAGGCTGGGCGCACAAGGGAGCGACAGCCAGGAAGAGAGCCGTCGCGGCAGTCAGGAATCTGTTCATAAGCATATAGTTACGATATTTTCGTGTAAGATAGCGAAAAAAACGTTATCTTTGGCATACCAACGCGAAAAACTGCAAGCATGGCCAAACGATCCACGAAAGAGGAGAAGATGTATCTCCGCATCCGGAACCTTGTCGGCATCCTGGGCATCATCCTGCCCTTCCTGGCCCTATTTTCGGCCGGAATCGCGGAGCACACGACCGAAACGTGCCGTCAGCAGTGGTGGTGGAGCATTTCTGCGACCTATTATCTGAGCCCGGCCCTGGTGGGCGTGCTGGTCCCCGCCTGCATCGTCCTGATCTCCTACATCGGTTATGACTGGACCGACAATCTCATTACCACGCTGGCCGGCTTGTTCGGCCTGGGTATCGTCCTGTTTCCCTGTGCGGTCAAGTGGATTGAACCCGGAACGACCGTCGGCTTCTTCCAGCTGCCGATGGAAGCGTCCCACATCATCCACACCGTGTGCGCCTGCCTGTTTTTCCTCTGCATCGCCTTGAACAGCCTCCTCCAGTTCACCAAGCACGGAGCAGTGATGACCGAACAGAAGGTCCTCCGAAACAGGATCTACCGTGTGTGCGGCTTCGGCATGCTGGGACTGATGGTCCTCTTTGCCCTGACCAAACTGCTGGGGGCGCCGGGCTGGACCGTCATGGTCATCGAGATCTTCCTGCTGTTCCTGTATGGTTTCGCCTGGCTGGTGAAAGGCGAGGCGTTCCCGTTCCTGAATGACAAACCCGAGCAAACATGAAAAAGATAGTGAAAGACAGGGCCATTGATTTCCTGCTGAAGATGCTTTCGGTCATCCTGGGCATCGTCATCACCTTCACGGTCCAGGGAATGATCAACAGGGCGCAGGACAAACGGAACGTGCGTTCGGCCCTTGAGCTGGTCCGCACCGAACTCCTGGCGAACCGGGAGGATATCAATACCCTCAACAACGACTTTGTCGAAAAGGAGCGCGTGGCGGCCAACTACTATCTGGCATATCTGGAGAACCCGAAAAAGGCTCCGTCCGATTCGTTGGAATACTACGAAGGCATCCTGTTGGCCGACGTGTCCGTCCACCTTCCCCACGACGCCCTGGAACTGCTCAAGAATTCCTCCCTCTTCCAGAAAATCGGGGATAATCCCCTGTCGATGAAGATCATCCGCGCATACGACTCCTGCGCCTCCACCGAGGCGTACATTACCCGGCATGTCGCTACCCGGGATGCCCGGTACAAAGGGAAAGTGGACGCTGATTTCCTCCGTCCGCTGACCATTCCCAACCTGGAGGCCTTTACGGACGTGTCGGACATCGATGCGGCCATCGCAGCCATCGACGCCTATTTGAATAAACACTAAACACCTCTGATATGAAAAAAATCGAATCCAAGGACCCCTCCAAGGTCGTGATTGTCCCGAAGCCGCCGCAGAACCCCACGCAAAAATCGGAAACCGTCGAGCCGGAAAAGACCCAGACGGAATCCGAAGGGGAAAAGCCTGCCGAGGCTAAGAAGGAGGAGTAGGCTATTTCGTGCCGAATATCCTGTCGCCTGCATCGCCCAGACCCGGGACGATGTAGGCGTTCTCGTTGAGGTGGTCGTCCACCGCGGCGAGATAGATGTCCACGTCCGGATGTTCGGCCTGCACCTTGGCGATGCCTTCCGGAACACCCACGAGGCACATCAGGCGGATGCTGGTGCAGCCGCGCTCTTTGAGCATCGTCAGGGCGTCGCAGGCGCTGCCGCCGGTGGCGAGCATCGGGTCGGTCACGATGACCATGCGGTCCTGGATGTCGTCGGGGAGCTTGCAGTAATAGACGACGGGCTTGTGCGTCTCTTCGTTGCGGTACAGGCCGATGTGGCCCACCCTGGCGACGGGAACGAGTTCCTGCAGGCCTTCGACCATGCCCATGCCGGCGCGGAGGATCGGGACGATGGCGAGCTTTCGGCCGGAGACCTTCTTCGCCTTCATCGGGCAGATGGGGGTCTGGATGTCGACTTCTTCGAGCGGAATGTCCCGGGTGACTTCATAGCCCATCAGGAGGGCGATCTCCTTCAGGAGTTCGCGGAAATCCTTGGATCCGGTGGTCTTGTCCCGCATGATCGTCAGTTTGTGCTGGATCATGGGGTGGTCGATGACATGCAGTTGACTCATGATAGAAAGGGGTTTTGTGTTTTGCTGTGCAAAGATAGCGAATCCGTCAGAACCGGACAAGGATTCTGAACACTTTGCCGGGGTTTTCGTCCCACTGTTCCAGGGCCCGCCCCGCCTCTTCCGGTCCGATGATGCGGGTGATGAGCGCGTCCACGGGACACTCCCCGCTTTCCAGGTAGTTGATGACGTCCTGGAAATCGGCCGGGTCGGCATTGCGGGATCCCTTGATATCCAGTTCTTTCTGGACGAACAGACGCGTCGTGAAGGTGACGTCGGCCTTTGAGTAGCCGATGCAGACGACCCGGCCGGTGAAGGCCGCTTCATCCACGGCCATCCGGTAGGTCTCCGGGCATCCGACCGCCTCTACGACGACGTCGGGCCCGAAACCACCGGTCATTTCCAGCAGTTTCCCGTGGATGTCGTCCGTTTTCGTGTCAAGGGTCCGGGCGGCGCCCATCCTTTGCGCAAGGGCCAGTTTGTCCGGGTCGATGTCGGCGGCGATGACCGTCGCCCCGCGCAGGGCGGCCGCCACGACGGCGCCGAGCCCCACCATGCCGCAACCGATCACAAGGACCGTATCCGCGTCGGTTACCTGCCCCCGTGAGATGGCGTGGAAACCCACGCTCATCGGTTCGACGAGCGCACATTCCCGGGTAGTCAGACCGTCTGCGGGAAGGACTTTTTCCCACGGAAGGGCCACCCAGCCGCACATGGCCCCGTCGCGCTGCACGCCCAGCGTCCGGTTGTCCTTGCAGGCGTTGGGACGGCCGTGCCGGCAGGAGGCGCAGCGGCCGCAACTGGTGTACGGAATCACGGTTACAACGCGTCCGGGCCTGTATTCTTCCGGCACGCCGGGACCGGCTGTCTCTATGACTCCGCCTACCTCGTGGCCCGGGATCACGGGCCTCTTGGCCAGGGCGTTGCGGCCGCGCCATGTGTTCAAGTCCGAGCCGCAGAAACCGACGTATTCGAGACGGATGAGGACTTCGCCGTCCTTGGGGACGGGCTTGGGGAGGGTGACCGTCTCCACCCGGGACGGTCCGGTAATCTGTACCGCTTTCATTCCGACATGTTTTTGATGTACGGCAGTTGGGGAAGGGCCCCGAAACCGTAGAAGGAACGGGCGTTTCCGCCCAGGAAGGCTTCTTTTTCGTCTTCCGTGAACAGGGGGGACTTCGAGAAGAAATCGTAGCTCATCCGGTAGGTAATGGCGCAGATGGTCCTCGGGTAGTCGCTGCCCCACATCAGCTTGTCCATCCCGACGGCGTCAGCCGCTTCTCGGATGGTTTTCTGTGCCCCTTGGAAGGGATAGAACTCCGCATTGTAAAGCCAGGTGATGCCGCCGGACTCGATGCGCACGTTGGGCGCCTGCGCAAGCCGGACCTGCTCCATCCAGTGCGTTCCGGTGGCCATTCCAAAGTGACCCACGGCGACTTTCAGCGCGGGGCACTCCTGGATGACTTCCCGCATTTGGGCGATCTGGGAAGCGTCGTCGGCCAGACAGACGGAAAGGAGGAGACCCTTCGCCTCCATTGCCTTGAACATCTCCATCAGCGCCGGGTCGGTCAGGCTCCGGTGCGCCCGGTGGGCGGGGATGGCGATGGCGCGGAAGCCTGCGGGGAGGTCCGTTCCGTCGTGGTCGACGTCCTTGAGCGCGCAGCACAGGAAGCGGCGGGGATACCGGCGCTGGACGTCCAGCAAGTACGTATCTTGGTTACCGTCAATCACTTCCTGTACGATGACGGCTGCCTGGACTTGCGCGTAATCCATGTTGGAGAGGAAAACCTCCGCGCTGTTCACTCCGTCGACCATGAAAGGCGGGAGCATCTGGCGCTCCTCGCCGAAGAACATGGCGCGGCCCCGGCCGAGCGGGTAGATCCGCTCTCCGTCCACAGTCGTATCCTGACGGAGCCAGAGATGGGCGTGTGCGTCGATCAGGGTCATGGGCTCAGGTGTTTTTCCATCGGACCCGGTACTGGTCGCCGATGATGTCCTGCACTTCCTTCACGAGTTCCGGGCACGGGGCCTCTTCCGCCCAGGCGATGTTCTTCCGGACGTTGTCCGGGTTCGCAGAGCTGAAGAGGGTCGTCGCGATGCGCGGGTTGGAAACGGAATACTGGATGGCGAGTTTCTCGATGGGATAACCCTTTTCGAGGCAGTGCTCCGCGGCGCGGCGGCAGGCTGCGACGAGCGGGGCCGGGGCCGGATGCCAGTCCGGCACACCCCGCGAGGAGAGCAGCCCCATCGACAGCGGCGAAGCGTTGATGACGCCAATGCCACGCGCCTCAAAGAAGTCCAGATACTCTTCCAACAAGTTGTCGTTCAGGGAGTAATGACAGAAATTAAGGATGCTTTCCACGGTCCCTGCCGGAGTGTTTTCAATCACCCACCGAAGGTTCTCGGGCTGGAGGTCCGTGATGCCGACGTGTCCGACGACGCCCTTCTCCCGCAGTTCCGCCAGGGCCGGAAGCGTCTCCTCCGCCACCTTCTGCAGGCCGCCCGGCAGCGAGGCCTGGAATTCGATGTCGTGGACATTGATCAGGTCCACGTGATCGACCCTCAGGCGTTCCATGCTTTCATACACGCTGTCCACGGCCCTTCGTGCGGAATAATCCCACAGGTTGACGCCGTCCTTGCCGTAGCGTCCCACCTTCGTGGACAGGTAATACTTGTTCCGCGGGATCTCCTTCAGTGCTTTTCCCAGTACGGTTTCGGCCTTGTAGTGGCCGTAATAGGGGGAGACATCGATGAAATTGATGCCGCCTTCGACGGCCGTGAACACGGCTTCGATCCCCTCGCTTTCCCGGATGCCGTGGAATACGCCCCCCAGCGACGATGCGCCGAACGAGAGGGCGGAAACGGCCATTCCGGTTTTTCCTAAATTCCGATATTCCATGGATGCGTTATTTCCGGACGACGTATTGATCGAAGAAATCCAGGAAATAGGGCCAGTTGGGACCGGATTCGTGGCCGCCGTGGTGCTGGCGGAAGGCCAGCCTGCCCTCGATGATTCCCACGTCCGTTCCCGGATACAGGTCCGTGTTCATTCCCTTCTCTCCCAGGAGTTCATACACCGGCGTGGCCTTGACGGTGGCCATGAACATGCCGATGAGGTCCTGCCACTTGTCCGCATCCCAGGTGCCGCTGGAGATGAAGCAGGGGCGCGGGGCGCACAGAGCGATGAGTTCGTGCTGGTCCACGGGAAGGTCGTTTTCGGTGAGCGGATCCGCCCCGTACTTGATGAAGTTTCCGCACATCCAGTGGTATTCGCCGGCATCGGCCAGATTGCCCAGGCTTTCGCCGACGTTGCGCCGCCAGGGAGAGGTTCCGCCTTCTCCGGCCGAAGCGATGAGGCCGGCCGCAAAGCGCTCGTCGAAGGCCATGGTCACAAGGGCGGCCTTGCCGTTGCGGGAAACGCCCTCGATGGCCACCTTCGTGGCATCGAACTCCGGCCTTGTCTCAAAGTAATCCAGGAGCCTGGACGCGCCCCAGCCCCAGGCGCGGAGGGCGCCCCAGTCCGTGGGCTTGCGGTACTCCCCCTTGTTCGTGAGGCCGACGATGCCGCCGCGGAGGCCGTAGCCGCCGTCGGCCTGGATGCTGCCCGTGACGATGACCGCCGCGGCCCAGCCGCGTTCCACGACCTGCTGCTGCCAGGATTTGGCCGGCGGCACGCCGGGACGGGTCGGGAACCGGAAGCCGCCGCTGAAGATGTAACCGAATTCCATGATGACGGGGACCGGCCCTTTCGCCGCTTCCGGCCAGGTCACCTGGGCCTGGATACGGACCTCGATGGACGGGCAGGCGGAATTGTCCGCCACGCCGGCGAGGTCGCGCCGGATGCACGGGATCCCTTCCATGTCCACCTTCTCCTCCTTCACGACTTCCCAGTGCACGGCGGGTACGTTCTCGGGGACGCGGCCGTACACCTCATCCTCGAACACCTTCACCAGTTCCGGGCGGCGCACCTTGCGCCACATTTTTGCGCTTTTCACCTTCTTGCCGTCGAAGGTGGTCAGCGGGTCCGGATAATAGATCCAGGGATTGGCTTTCATCTCGTCGTAGTTCGGCGCCCGGTCCGGATCGTTGGAATTAGGGTCCCTTCCGGGCCGTACTTCCTTGATGCCCAGTTGACCGAGCATCTGGGCGTGGTCGGCGGCCGTCACGGCGCGGAGCGAATCCATGTTCATCCGGGGCATCCCGGGGAACTGGGCCGACACCACCCCCTGCGAGAGCAGCAGGGCGGCGGAAAGGACGAGCAGCGAAAATCTGTTCATAGGGCAGTCTATGGTTGGTTATGAGCGTATTAATGCAAAGATAATCGAAAAAAACCGTATCTTGGGAAAAAATAGGAAGAATGCAGTTCGACAGCAACTATGTCCGGCGGGTCCTCCGCTACTACGCCAACATCTATGACCACATCGATACGGACGATGCGGCCCGGCGGATCAAGCGTTCCATCTGGTTCCGGGGGCCCAATGTCTGGATCCTTGCGTTTTCCATTCTCATCGCCTCGGCGGGCCTGAATGTGAACTCCACGGCGGTGGTCATCGGCGCGATGCTCATCTCCCCGCTCATGGGACCGATCATCGGAACCGGCCTGGCCATCGGCACGAACGACGTGGACCTCCTGAAGATGGCTGCCAAGAACCTGTTGGTGATGGTCGTGATTTCCCTGGCCGTTTCCACGCTGTTTTTCCTGTTGTCCCCGCTTGACCTGACGAATCCCACGGAACTCCAGGCCCGGACGAGTCCCACCATCTTCGACGTCCTGATCGCCCTGTTCGGCGGCCTGGCGGGCATCCTGGAAAGCAGCCGCAAGGAGCGGGGGACCGTGCTGTCGGGCGTCGCCATCGCCACGGCCCTGATGCCGCCGCTGTGCACGGCGGGTTACGGACTCTCTTGCCTGAACATGCATTATTTCCTCGGGGCGATGTACCTGTTTATCATCAACAGCGTCTTCATCACGCTGGCTACTTACCTGATGGTCAAGTACCTGCGGTTCCGGACCGTGACGGAGGACGACCCGGCCAGAGCCCTTCGCCGGCGACACCTGATGAGTGCCCTCATCACCATCGTCATCGTCCCTAGCGTGTTCTCGTTCATCGCCCTGGTCCGGGACAACAACTTCGAGCAGAAAGTACAGTCCTTCGTCACCGAAAACCGGCTGGTTTCCCGGTCCTACATCTACGAATACCAGATTGTCAAGGACCATGGCCGCAAAGTGGAGCTTTCCCTGACCGGAGAGCCGCTTTCCTTTGATGCGCAGACCGCCTTGTATGCCTCGGCCAACGCCCACGGCATCAAGGATGAGCAGCTGGTCATCAAGGAACATTCCCTGGGGATGACCGAGGAAGAGATGAACGGGATGGTCCGGGAGATTTATGACCGGACCGACCGGGACCTGGCCGAAAAGGAAGCGAAGCTCAACGAGATCCAGGCGCGTCTGGACTCCCTTACCCGGCTGGTGGAATCGCTGGTCGTGGACCCGAACATTCCCATCTTCCCGGCGCAATAGCCTGACAATCAACACAAATCTGATATGACCCGGAAACTTCTTTTCGCACTCGTCCTGACAGCCTTGGCCGGGTGTGCTTCCCATCCCGTATCGCCGGACGGGCGGATTACCCTGGAAGCCGGGGAAGGGAGCTGCATCGTAAATTACCAGGGACAGAAGGTCCTGGAGCTGCAGATTCCTGTGACGGAGGGGGACCTGAAGCGGGCCTGGACAAGGAAAGTGCATGTGACGGATACATACGCGATGGTTTCCGGGAAACGGAGGGCTTGCCGATACGAGGCCAATGAATACCGGCTGGGGCCCCTCGAGCTGCAGGTCCACAACGACGGTATCGCGTTCCGTTACGTAGAGCCGCTGGAAGGCGCCGAGCCTACGGCCTATGTCATCCCGGAGGGGACCCGCCGCTGGATGCAGCAGTGGACGGACTCCTACGAGGGCTTTTTCCCGATGTCCACCACTGCGAAAGTAAAACCCGTCCGCTCGTTCAGTCCAGTTTCGGTTTCTCCCGACGGCTACGGCAACCACTGGGGTTATCCCCTGCTGGTGGAACCCGTGGACGGAATCTTTGCGCTGATTACCGAGGCGAACCTGGAAAAAGGGCAGAGCGCCTCGAGCCTGTACAACGACGGCGAAGTGTTCCGCGTGGTGCCGGACAAGACCAAGGAAGGCCAAGTTCCCGACCATTCACCCTGGCGCGTGGTCATCATCGGCACCCTGGCCGAGGTCGTGGAATCGACCCTGGTCACCGATGTCAGCGACTTCTGCAAACTGGACGATACCGACTGGATCCATCCCGGCGTGGTGTCGTGGGTTTATTGGGCCTATAACAACGGGTCGAACGATTATGGCATCATCAAACGCTATGTGGACCTCGCCGCCACGCTGCATCTGCCGTACGTGCTGATCGACGCCGGCTGGGACGGGATGAAGGATGGCAAGACCGTGGAGGACGCCGTGGCCTATGCCCTTGAGCAAGGGGTGAAACCGATGATCTGGTACAGTTCGTCCATCGGCTGGACCGACGGCGCCCCGGGACCGAAGTTCCTGCTGAACAAGCCGGAAGACCGCGAGCGGCAGTTCGCCTGGTGCGAGCGTATCGGCGTGGCGGGCGTGAAGGTCGATTTCTTCTCGGGCGACACGCAGGAGAACATCGACTACTGCATCGACCTGATGGAAGATGCGGCCCGGCATCACCTGCTGATCAACTTCCACGGTGCGACCGTTCCCCGCGGCTGGCAGCGCACCTATCCCAACCTGCTCTCCACGGAAGGGGTGTATGGGGCCGAGTGGTACAACAACGTGCCCACTTTCACGGAGCGCGCCGCCCGACATAACGCGACCCTGCCTTTCACGCGCAATGTCATCGGTCCGATGGATTACACGCCTTGTGCCTTCAGCGATTCGCAGCACCCGCACATTACCACCCATGCCCACGAACTGGCGCTGACGGCGCTGTTCGAAAGCGGCCTCCAGCACCTGGCCGACCGCCCCGAGAGTTTCCTTGCCCAGCCCCAGGCGGTGCAGGATTATCTCTCGCACCTCCCGGCAGCCTGGGATGAAACGCGCTATGTGAGCGGTTATCCGGGTGAAAGCGCCGTCCTTGCACGGCGCAAGGGTGACATCTGGTATGTCGCCGGCATCAACGGTGCCGACAAACCGCAGACGCTTGCGGTTCCCCTGGCTTTCCTGGAAGGGAAGCAGTACACCTCCACCGTCTTTGAGGACAGCGGCCGGCCAGAGGAACCGTGGGATATCCGCACGGTGACTTCCCTGCCGGAAACAATTGACTGTCTGCCCAGAGGAGGTTTTGTCTGGGTAATCGGTCCCGTCCGCTAAGCGCAAAAACCTCCGCCAAACGCAAAAAAGCAAAGCTTTTTTCGTATCTTTGTACGGATATGCTGAACTTTCTTGCACAAAGCGATACCGCCGGGGCGATATTCATCCTGGCGCTCGTCATTGCCTCCGGCCTGTATCTGGGCAAATTCAAAGTCAAGGGCGTTTCCCTCGGAACGACCTGGATCCTGTTCATGGGCATCCTCCTGGGCCATCTGGGACTCCAGGTCCATCCGGTCATGCTGTCCTTCGTCAAGGACTTCGGACTGATCCTGTTCGTTTTCGCCATCGGCCTGCAGGTGGGCCCGGGCTTCTTCCGGTCGTTCAAGAAGGACGGCCTCCCGATGAACCTCCTCGCCGTGGGCCTGGTGGTTCTTTCGGTCCTGGTAACCTATGTCATCCATGTGGTGACCGGTGAGAACCTGGGTATCATGACCGGCATCATGTCCGGCGCCGTCACCAACACCCCCGGCCTCGGTGCGGCGCAGCAGACGCTTTCGGATGTCGCGTCGGGTTCCGCCGAGGTCGCGGAAGCCGCTTCCGGAATTGCATCGGCCTATGCGGTCGCCTACCCGCTGGGCGTGCTGGGCGCCATCGGTGTCCTGCTGCTTTCCCGGGTCCTTTTCAAGGTGGACATCTCCCGCGAGAAAGAGAAGGCGTCACAGGGGGAAGAAGACGAAAGCAGTGCCTACCGTCTTGCCTGCAAGGTGGAGAACCCCGCCCTGTTCGGGAAGACGCTCCATGATATCATCGGCGAAGAGAACTCCGACCACATCGTCGTGGCCCGGATGAAACGGGGGGGCAGGGTGTTCTTCCCGGACCTGGACCTGCCGATGCAGGAGGGGGACATGCTGCTCATCGTCACCGATATCCAGCACAAGGACAAGGTCCGGATCCTTTTCGGCGAAGAACTCCCGGTGAACATGAACGAGTGGATGAAAGGCGGGCCCAGGCTCGTGGCCGGCCGCCTCTCCATCACCCAGTCGTCCATTACGGGCAAGAGCCTCCGGAAACTGGACGTCCGCCGGAAATACGGGGTCACCGTAACGCGCATCCTGCGGGCCGGCGTGGACCTCCAGGCCGATGCCGACCTGATCCTCCAGGTGGGCGACAGCATGAAGGTCGTGGGTTCGGAGGAAGGCATCGCCCGCCTGGCCGACCTGGTCGGCAACGAGCCGGAGTCCTTGCACAAGCCCCATCTGATGCCCATCTTCTTCGGCATCGCCCTGGGCGTGGCGCTGGGCTTGCTTCCCATCCGCTTCCCGTCCATGCCGCAGCCCCTGAAACTGGGCCTTGCCGGGGGACCGCTCATCGTGGCCATCCTGCTGGGCTATTTCGGCCCGAAACTGCGGATCACCACCTACACGGCCCTGAGCGCCAACCTGATGATCCGGGAAATCGGCATTTCGCTCTTCATGGCGGCGGTGGGGCTGGGAGCCGGCAAAACCTTCGTATCCTCGCTGGTGGGAGGAGGTTATATGTGGGTGCTTTACGGAGCGCTCATCACCCTGATTCCGATGACGGTCGTCGCGCTGGCGGCCCGCTGGCTGCTGAAGATGGATTTCTTCAAGATCTGCGGCCTTCTCTCCGGCGGAACCACGGATCCGGCCCTCCTCGCCTTTGCCGAACAGATGTACGGCAGCGGGCGCATCGCCGTCAATTACGCAACGGTTTACCCGCTGACGATGTTCCTCCGGGTGGTGGCCGCCCAAGTAATGATTATGCTAATGATTTGATGATATGAAAAAGAGTATTCTTTTTGCCGTTCTGGCGGTCGTGTCCGTCTCCGCCTGCAAGGACGCCAGGTCGCCCTTCAGCAGAAAGGTGGCGGATTATGCCGTCGTAACCCTGGAAACGCCCGACCTCAGCGGAATCTCCGACAATGGGAAGGAAGTGCTGAATCTCTACCGGTTTGCGGCCGATGAAGCCGACGCCATCTATTGGGAGCAGTATTTCGGTGACCGGGAAGCCTTGCTCGGAAGCCTGTCCGACCCCGTGCAGAAGACGTTCGCCGAGATCAATTACGGCCCCTGGGACCGCACGGACGGCAAATCGTTCGTGAAAGGATATGCCGACCGGCTGCCCGGAGCCGGATTCTATCCCGATGACATGACCCGGGAGGAGTTCGACACCTGGGACAATGCGGACAAGCTCAGTCCGTATACCCTGGTCCGCCGGGTCGGGGATTCGCTGGAGACGGTCTGGTATCACGACGCCTACAAGGACCATATCGACAAGATCGCCAACTACCTGACGGCGGCTGCCGACATCACCATCAAACCCAGCGTGCGGAACTACCTTCTGAGCAAGGTGAAAGCCCTTCAGACCGACGATTACCACGACAGCGGTATCGCGTGGCTGGAGATGGATGACAGCAAGATGGACCTCATCATCGGCCCCAACAAGACCGCGGATGACCAGCTGCTGGGCATCAAGCGGTCCTATGAGGCCTTCGTCCTCCTGAAGAACGAGGCCCGGACGGCGGAACTGATGCAGTATGTCTCCCGCATCGGCGAGTTCCAGCAGGACCTCCCCGGCGACCCGGCCTACAAGGCATTCCAGCCCGGAACAGGCTCCAACATCTTCGCCTGTGACGCCCTGTATTACGCCGGAAAGGCCAATGCCGGCGTCAAGGTGATCGCGGTGACCCTCCCCATGGATCCCCAGGTGCAGCTGGAAAAGGGCGCCCGGTCGATCCTGCTCGACAACGTCATCCGCGCCAAGTTCAACAACATCATCTCTCCCGCCGGCCGGGTGCTCCTGAATGCGGAGGATGCCGAACACCTGTCTTCCGACGCCTTTTACTGGAACATCGTTTTCCGCGAGGTCGCCCACGGTCTGGGCGTCAAGGAAACGGTGAACGGGAAAGGTACCGTGGAGGAAGCCCTTGGGAACACGGCCCTTACCTTCGAGGAGATGAAGGGCAATGCTGCCGGCACCTTCCTTCTGTGCAAGCTGCAGGACCATTACGACATCCATCACCTGTTCACCAAGAAGGATGCGCTGGCCACGTTCTTCACATCCCTGGTCCGTTCAGAGCGGTTTGGCGAAGGCTCTTCCCTGGGCCGAGCCAACACCATCATTTACAACTACCTGCAGGAAGCGGGAGCTTTTGAACGGAATGCGTCGGGGCAGTACGCTTTGGACTATGGAAAGATGGAAAGCGCCCTTTCCGACCTGACCGCCCTGATCCTGAAGACCCAGGCGACCGGCGACTATGACTTTGCCGTGGAGTTCGAGAAGAAATACGCCGGTCGCAGCGACGCTTTCAAGGCCGACCAGCGCAACCTCGGTCTCGAGAAGATTCCGGCCGACATCCGGTTTGTTTTCAATAAATGACGATGAAAAGAGTTCTTGCCTCCTTCCTGCTCGCCATCACCCTTCCCCTGGGCGTACGGGCGCAGATCATTCCCAGTTCCTCTCCGGAAGCTGACTCGCTGGCCTTTGCGAAGGTCCGAGCCCGCATGGACTCCATCCGGCAGTACCGGCCTACGGTGGGCCTCGTCCTGGCCGGTGGCGGCGCCCGCGGCCTTGCGCACCTGGGCGTCATCAAATACATGGAGGAACTGGGTATCCCCGTGGATGTCGTTACGGGAACCAGCATGGGCGGTCTCGTAGGCGGCCTGTACGCGATGGGTTACAAGCACGACCAGCTGGATTCGCTTGTGCGTGCCATCGAATGGCCCGTCATGATGTCAGACAACATTCCGGACGAATACATTTCCTACGAACTCCGGAAATACCGGGAGAAATACATCCTCCGCATCCCGCACCACTACGACGACGAGGACCTCGCCGACCGGATCAAGAACGAGCGGATCGCGGACAAGATGGCGGCGGAATCCGGCAACAACACATCCGACATGCTCAATGAGTCCGTCGCCCGGATGGGTCTCGGCATGCCGGACGGTTTCCTGTATGGGCTCAATGTGCGGAACACCCTCAGTTCCGTGTCCGTAGGCTATCAGGACAGCATCAGCTTTGCTGACCTGCCCATTCCTTTCGCCTGCGTCGCAACGGATCTCTATGCGATGGCACCCAAGTACTGGACCTCCGGCAGAATCACCGACGCCCTGCGTTCCACGATGGCCATTCCTTTCTATTTCAGGGCCGTCCGCCAGAACGGCGAAGTGCTCCTGGACGGCGGCATGCGGAACAACTATCCGGCGGATATCGCCAGGGAGATGGGGGCGGACATCATCATCGGATCGGACATGTCCATCCACCGCGAACTGAATGAACTCAACACGCCGGTGGATTTCCTCCTGCAGACGATCACCCTCCTGGCTTCCTCTGCCAACGGTCCCGCCCGCGAGTTGCTGGACCTGGGCGTCCACCACGAACTGAAGGGCTACACGATGCTTTCCTTCGATGATGCGAGCGTGGACGAAATCATCGACCAGGGCTATAAGAACGCGCTGAAGAACAAGGATCTGTTCGAGTCCATCGCGGCCGTCGTGGCCGGCAAGACTGTTCCCGATGTCGCCACCCATCCCCAGGCGGTGAATCTTGCCCAGAGAAAAGTGCGGGTGAGCCAGTTCGTCTTCAACGGCATCGGAGAACATGAACTGGCCCGCATCCACTACAAGGATGACATTCCCCGGGACGGTCTTTACGACAAGGCTACCGTCGAACGTCTCATGAATGACTTCTACGGGACCAATACCTTCGAGTCCGTCACCTACCATTTGGAGGGGAAGGAGGAGCCGTATACCCTGGTTTTCGACTGCCAGAAAGGTCCGACCAACGATGCGGCGATCGGTATCCGTGCCGACACGGATGAAACCGTGGCCGTCATCCTGCATTACGGCCTGGGCACGCGCCGCATCAGCGGCATGCGGCTGACGGCCGACCTCAAACTGGGCACGAACCCCGCCCTCTCGGTCGACTGGGGTACAAAGTCCCGGATCGGCCTCCCTTCTTACGGGATCATCGCCCGGACCAGCCTGATGAATACGCTGCTCGGATGGATGGGCGATACCGATTACAAGCTGCTCACCACCGCCGTGGACGGCTACCTGGAAGATACCCAGATGCGGAACGGGAAGGTTCGGGTGGGCCTCACGGCCGAGATGACCCCTTACGAGCATTACCTGAGCGTGGATGATCTCCGGGGCTGGTGGGATTGGAAGAGCTATTGGCTCTCCGGTTTTGCAACCTTGAAGTACGACACTTTCGATGACGGATATTTTCCCGACCGGGGCGTCCGTCTCTTCCTGGACGGTCGGTATGTTTTCAAGGGACAGAGTCTGAGCCTGGCCTATCGTGAGAAGAATAATGCCTGGGACGACCTCGTGGATGAATCCACTCTGGTTTCCCGGACCCGGAGCGAGGATTCCGAAAACGAAGGGACCGGTCCGGAAATACCGGACAATTATCTCAATGTCCCCAAGCCCATCGAGCCCTACGGCAGCGTCATGGCCGGTTTCCAGGCCGCTTTCACCTTCGGAGAGAACTTCACGGTCCTTCCTTCCCTCTATTTCGGCTGGAATTCCACCAGCACTGACCAGATGCATCCCAGGCACGGTGTGGTCGTGGGCGGTTTCATGCCGAACCGCTATGCCGAACGACAGATACCTTTCTTCGGATTCCCCTCGGGATTCCGATCCTCCAGCAATTATACGGTCGTACCCCAGCTGGACCTGAGATACCGGTTCCTCCGCAAGAATTTCGTCACGGCCCGGGCCGGTATGTTCAAGCGTGACGATATTTTCAAGGGGCTCCTCGATGTCTATCCCGTTTATGCCTTCGGTGCTGAATATTCCCGCCAGTCGGTCGTGGGGCCGCTGCGCGTCGCCCTACAGTGGTGCGATATCACCGGGCTCACCGCCTATGCCTCCGTCGGCTTTGACTTTTAAAGACTTTTGATGATGCGTCCCTTCCTGAAATACCTGGCCGTTCCTGTTGCCCTGCTGCTTTCTTTACCCCTCAGCTCCGCCGTCCCGGAAAAGGAGTACCAGTCCACCTTGGGAAACCTGCTGCCGGAACTGAAGCAGTCGTATGAAGCTGCGCTGGAGTCCGATTCCCTGCTGGTGAACAACGTCATCTGGCGGGAACAGCTTTCCGACATGGTCCGGTCGGCGGAGGAACTGACCATCCTGCTCTATACCCAGCGGCCTGAATTCGCATTCGACATGGCTTTCGCCCTGGAGAGTGCGTCCCGGCTTCAGAATTCTTTCCAGGAGCAGGTCCTTCTGGCCAACCGGTATCTGACGGTTTCCCGGTCCGGCCTCCGCCGGTACACGCTGCTGGAGGACGCGCTCCGGGACATGTACCGGATTCCGCCGGCGGATACGCTGGCCCCAGCCGATTCCCAGATCGGGGAGCGGCTCCTGGAAGAGGAAGACCTGGAGAAAGAGGCTCTTTTGGACAGTTGCCTGTACTATACCCGCGCGTTGAATGCCCTGTATGGGGAATCCGTCCAGCTGGCGTTGGAAGACAGCGTCTATTATGCAAAAACGGAACAGCGGCTCCTGCAGGCCTATGAGTTTGCCCAGGCAAGTTACTCCGACAACCAGAAAAACCGGTTCATCGGCGGGAATGTGAATGTCGTCCAGATCGTCAAGAACTGGAACACGATCATCCGGAATGTCACCAATGACATGCGGATGCGCTATTCCGCCGAACCGGTTCGGGAAGAAGGCGAGGAATCCAGGTTCGCCCATTCCTGGAGCGGAAGGTTTGTCCTCTCCTATACAGCGATCGCCCTGCTGATCCTCTTCCTCTCCTTCCTGGTAGCGGCTCTTGTCGGAAGGACGCTGTTCAAGTATGTCCGCTGGGAGAAGGTCCACGAATACCAGCCTATCCTGTCGGCTATCCTGGCCGTTCTGCTTTTCGCCGTCAGCATGTTCTTCGTCAAGATGAACCGGGGCAACCCGTATTGGCGGATGGCTTATCAGCTGCTGAGCCTGTTCTCGTGGCTGACCCTCGCCATCTTCGTGTCGCTGCTCATCCGTGTCAAGGGTGATCAGGCCAAGGCCTCCCGGAACATCTATATCCCTACCCTGCTGCTGGCCTTCGTCAGCATCCTGCTCCGTGCCGTCTTCCTGCCGGCCAGCCTGGTCCCGCTCATCTTCCCGCCCGCCCTGCTGGTGTTCATCATCTGGCAGTCCTATGTCAATGTCCGGTACAGGAACCAGGTGAGACGGGTGGACCTGCTGTACATGTGGTTGTCCGTGGGTATCATGTTCGCCGTGGGCGTCCTGTCCCTGTGCGGCTATTCGATGATCGGCGTCCTGGTGCTGACCTTCTGGACCTTCCAGCTGGCGCTTCTGCATACCATCACGACGCTCTTCCATCTGATGAAGCGGTATTACGAGGGCAGGGTGATCCTCCGGAAGGCCCGTTACCATACGGATAATCCGAAACTTCCGCTGGAGGCGAAGAACGCCTTTATCGAGGTGACCTGGCTGTATGACCTGTTCCGGATGGTCATCCTGCCGATCACGATCCTCCTTTCCGTTCCCGCGAGTATCCGGCTGACCAGCCGCGCTTACCAGCTGTCCATAGCCGGAACCGACATCATGCGGCAACCCTTGTTCCAGCGGGAGGGGTTCTCTTTCCTGACGCTGTCGAACATCCTGCTGGTCCTGGCGCTGTATTTCGTCTTCCGGTACCTGATCTATCTGGTCAAGGGTTTCTCCCGGGTTTTCCGGCTGCGCAGGATCATCGACTCACGGCCCGAGAAGGCGGATCCCCTCAAGGAGTCCGACGTGAACCTGAGCCTGTCCAACACCCTCATCTCCCTGTTGGGGTGGATAGTGTACCTGATCATCGTCTTCTCCATCCTGCACATCCCGACGTCGGCCCTCACCCTGATCTCGACGGGTCTCGCGGCCGGTGTCGGTTTTGCGCTCAAGGACCTGATCAACAATTTCTTCTATGGTATCCAGCTGATGGCGGGCCGTATCCGTGTGGGGGACAAGATTTCCTGTGACGGAGTTCGTGGCATCGTCAAGCAGGTGGGTTACCAGACCACGGAGGTGGAGGACGAGGACGGTTCGCTGATCGCTTTCCCCAATACGGACCTGTTTGCCAAGAAGTTCCGGAACCTGAACACCGGAAGGAACTATGAACTCGTCAAATTGCCGGTCGGCGTCCGGTACGGTACGGACGTAACCTTCGCCCGGAAAGTCATCCTGGAGGCGCTGCAGCCCCTGATGATCAAGGACAAGTACGGCCGCGAAGTCGTGGACCCGAGTTCCCCGGTCGATGTCCGGCTCGACAGCTATGGAGACAGTTCGGTCAATCTCGTCGTGGTGCTCTACACCACGGTGGAGACGCATTATACCTTCCCGGCCCGGGCGAAGGAGGCCATTTACAATGCCTTCTATGAGAACGGAATCGAAATCCCGTTCAACCAGCACGATGTGTATCTGAAAACGATGCCTGAGCCCTCGTCCGAACCTTAGTCGTCGGACTCGCCCAGAATGATGACGAGGCGGTCTCCGACCTCCAGCGGCATGCTGCCGTGCGGAACCAGGAACCGTTCGCCCCGGCGTACCATCATCACGCGGATGCCGTGCGGGAGGCTCAGGTCCCGGAGCGTCGCTCCCAGGGCCAGGTCTTCTTCGGTGACGGTATGGTCGCGGAGCATGCCCATCTCATCCGGAATTTCGATGCCGAAGGTTTCGGCCTTCGGGTCTTCGTCATAGCTGAGCCGGAGCACACGGGCCATGGGACTCAGCGTCATTCCTTGCAGGAGCAGGGAGAAAAGGGTGATGAGGAAGACGATGTTGAACATCTCGGTCGCCCCTTCCAGCCCGGCGACGACGGGACACAGGGCGAAGAGGATGGGGCCGGCGCCCTTGAGGCCTACCCAGGAAGAGAAGGCTTTGGCCCGGACGGACAGTTTCCGGAACGGAAGCAGGGTCAGGAAAACGCTTGCCGGACGTGCCACCAGCATCATGAACAGGCCGATGAGCAGTGCCGGGAGAAGGACGGAAAGCATCTGGGAAGGACGGGCCAGGAGGCCCAGGACCAGGAACATCACCAACTGCATCAGCCAGGTCATTCCGTCGAAGAAATTGAGGACTTCCTTCCGGTGGGGAAGGTTGCTCCGGTTGCCGATGATGATGGCAGCGATGTAAAGCGCCAGCAGGCCGTTTCCGTTCAGGATGCTGGCGATGCCATTGGCAAAGAAACCGACGCTGAGGATGAGGATGGAATACAGGGCACTGCCCGAAAGCCGGATCTTGCCCAGCAGCCACCGGGCTGCGAAACCTACGCCAAAGCCGACCGCTACGCCCACGAACACCTGGAGGAACAGGAGGCCGACGATGGACCAGGCCAGATTACCGGTGGACGTCATCCCCTTGGAGACCGACAGGTACTGGACCAGGAGGATGGTGAGGGTATAGGCCATCGGGTCGTTGCTTCCGGATTCCAGCTCCAGCATCGGCGCCAGGTTTTCCCGGAGGTGGAGCTTCTTGCCCCGGAGGACGGAGAAGACGGATGCCGAATCCGTGGAGCCCATCACGGCCGCCAGCAGGAAACAAACCGCCGGGGAAGCGCCCATCGTCGTGGGGAAAACCAGCCAGATGAACAGGCCGGAGAACAGGACGGTCAGCAATACGCCGATGGAAGAAAGCAGCGCACCCTGTCGAAGGACCGGCCTGGTCTCTTCCAGGGAGGTCTCCAAACCTGCCGTGAAAAGGATGATGGTCATCGCGAAATGACCGATGGACTCGGCGGCTTCGTAATCTTCGAAGCGAACGCCCAGTCCGTCTGCCCCGGCCAGCATTCCCAGGAGGAGGAACAGAAGGAGGGAGGGGACGCCATACCGGGCCCCGACCTTCGTCACCAGGACGGCGGCGAAAATCAGGACGGAACACAGCAGAAGCAGGTTCTCGGACAGCAGGTTGAGGGAGAAGATGGAAAGCGGCATCAATCTTCGATCTGGAACAGGTTCAGGAACCCGGTCATCATGAAGACCTGGCGGATGTCATTGGAAATGCTCTTGACGATGACCTCCCCACCCTTGACGGCCGCAGCCTTGCGAAGGGACAGGAAGATCCGGAGACCGGAACTGGAGATGTAGGCCAGATCCGAGCAATCCAGGATGATGGTCCCGGAAGCCTTTTCCTTCAGTGGCTCCAGCGTTGCCGCAACTTCCAGCGCGGCCGGCGTGTCCAGGCGGCCGGCCAGCTTGACGGTGGTTACGTTGTTTTCTTTGAGAATGTTTACTTCCATTGGTTAAATATTTTTAGTCATTGTTAATACATTCTTTCCGTCCTGGCGCATATAGCTGACCTCGTCCATGATGGTCCGGACCAGATGGATGCCGAGGCCTCCGATGGGGCGGTCTTCCAGGGATGCCGACGTGTCGGCGTCCGGGGCGGCCGTCGGGTCGAAGAGCTTGCCTCTGTCGGCCAGGGTGAACCGGAGGGTATTTCCGTCCAGGACGGCGTCCAGGGTCACTTTTCCTTCCGTTCCCGGAGGATAGGCATACATGATGACATTGGTCACGGCTTCTTCGATCGCCAGGTTGATGTTCATCGCCAGACCGGAGTCCAGTCCGTTTTCCTCCGCGACCCTTTCCAAAAACCCTGCCAAGAGGGAAATCTGCTGGATATCATTGTCCAAAGACAGGTGATAGCCTTTTCTGGAACCGAGATAATGGAGGAACAGCATCGTCAGATCGTCGCTTTGCGGGGCGTCTCCGACAAAGGCTTTCACCGTATTCTGCATGTTTTCGAGGTGTTCTGCCGCCGACCTCCTCGTGCGGAGGGCGTCGTCCAGGCGGTCTTCGCCGAACAGTTCGTGCGCGCCGTTCTCCGCTTCGGTCAGGCCGTCGGTATACAGGAAGAGGGCGTCGTCATAATGGAGATCCATCTCCTGTTCGGTGAACGGATATTCCATCACGATACCCAGCGGAAGGTTGGCGTCGACCGGCAGGGTGTGGATATGGTCCGTCAGGACCCTCGGCGGGTTATGGCCGGCGTTGCAATAACAAAGATGTCCGTTCTCCAGGTTCAGCACGCCGCAGAAGAAGGTGACGAACATGTTGTATACGTTCATCTCGGCCATACTGTCGTTCATCGAACGGACGATCAGCCGCGGACTGTCCTCGTGGGCGGAGACGGACCGGAAGGCCGTACGGGTCATGGCCATCACGAGGGAGGCGGGGATGCCCTTTCCACTGACGTCGCCGATGCAGAAGTACAGTTTCTCGTCCCGGATGATATAATCGTACAGGTCGCCGCCGACCTCCTTGGCCGGAATGATGGAGGCGGCCATGTCCAGGTCGTTCCTTTCAGGGAAGGCCTGGAGGGCGTTCGGCACCATGGACATCTGGATCCGGCTGGCAACGTGGAGTTCCCCGTCCATCTTTTCCTTGCTTTCGTTGAGGTCGTTGTATTTGAGCCGGCCCTTGATGAACGAACGGAGGATGAGGGCGAGCAGGACCAGGCCCAGGACCTGCAGGAGCATGATCAGCAGGCTGGTTCTCCGCAATCCGTTGAAGATGTCCCGGTCGGGGATGAGGATGCTCATGGACCAGCCCGTCCGCTCGACGGGGGCATAGAAAACGTGATGCTTCTCGTTTCCGACCAGGACGGTCGTCTCTCCCGATAGTCCGTCCATCATAGCCCGGTTCAGCGCCCGGAAGGACAGGCTGTCCTTTGTCTGGTACAGGACTTCTTCGACGTTCATGGCCATGGCGACGTTTTCCCTCGGACTGACCATGAACAGCCCGTTGCGACTGAGAAGGACCGTCCGCGAATGGGGATAGATTCTCAGGTGGCCGACCAGTTTCGTCAACCAGTCCAGGGAAATGTCGCCCGTCAGGACACCTGCCGGGTGTCCCTTGCGGTCGCGGATCGGGACGGAATAGGTGGTCATCAGTATATCGCCGCCGCCCACGTCGACATAGGGCTCGGACCAGTATCCCTCTTCCAGTTCCAGGGGCTTGACGAACCATTCTTTCGAGGGGTAGTCATATGCTTCCGTTGCCAGGGAACGGGAGCTCAGGCTGTCTCCGTTCCTGTAGTAGTAGGGAGCGAACAACGGTCTTTCCTTGTCGAAATCCGGGATCAGGGCGACGGTGGAGCCCATGATGACGGGGTTGTCCTTGACCAGAAGAAGGCTGACGTTGGGGATGGAGTCGGGGACGTCCAGGCACCACTCGGCGATCCAGACCTTGTTCCGGACAGCCGCTTCCGCCTGGTTGATGACGTTCATGATTTCGCTCTCGAGGAGTTCCAGGTGGTTTTTTGCCCGCAGGGAGGCTTCGTCGCGAAGGCTCTTCTGCGAATACAGGATCTGGATGAGCGAGGTCGCTTCCAGGGTCACGGCCGCAACGATGACCATCAGGATGGCCTTCCTCGTCGCGTTCCGGTCTTTCTGCCGGGTTATGGAATCCTTGCCTTTTTTCATAGGATGGAAGCCAGGGCGTTACGGAATGCGGGCATCGGCTCGTTCGTGTCCCGCTCGATGATCAGGGTCTTGAGTCCGGCGTAAGGGCGGATTTCCTCCTCGATGTCCTTGATGGGGCGGTCTTCCCCGAAGTAAGCCGGAATGAACCGGCGCCAGAATTCGACGGCCAGGGACTTGGGCATGTGGAACGTCTCCTGGATGAAAGGCTCGGGACTCAGGTTGCAACACAGATAGACCATCCCCAGGTCAAAAAGCGGATGGCCGTAGCAGAAATCGCCCAGGTCGATGAAAAAGCGTTTGTCGCCGGCGAAGATGACGTTGCTGTACTGGAGGTCTCCGTGGATGGCCGTATCCGTGTCCGGAGTGTCCGTGATGAACCGGCCGATGCGGTCCTTTTCGGACGGGGAGAAAAAGGGGTTTTCTTCCAGCAGCTGGAAGTAACGGTGCTTGACGTTCTCGAACTGCGACGTGTCCACGTGTGTGGCGTGCAGTTTCCGGCACATGTCGGCGAACTCCGAGGCATACTGTCCGACGTTCTCCGGATGGTCCGCGGTGGCGCGGGAGTAGGAGGTCTTCCCGGCGATGCGGCGGAAGCGGATCCCGTACCGGCCGTCTTCCGTGACCACGTATTCTCCCGGTTCCGGCGTGGGGATGCCCGCATCCCAGACCTTCCGGGCGAGCAGCATCTCGTCCAAGGGTTGCCGGATCTTGCCGGGGAAATAGAGCTTGAGCATGACCGACGGATCGGTCTTGTGGTCATAGCTTTCTCCGTTGGCACCGCCACCGGAGAGGACATAGTCATTGAGGGATATGCGGAGGGGTTCCATTAGGCAAATACTTGGTTGACAAGACGTTCAAATTCTTGGAAAGCGAAAGTTCCGTCCAGTTCGCGCAGGGCTTCCACCAACGCCCGGTAGCGCCATTCGTGGGACTTGCGGTCTTTCACGTGGAACAGGCCCCAGAACGATTCGCCCTGAAGGGCATAGTCCCGGGAGATGGCCCGCATGTTGGAAAGCTTGTCTCCCAGGGCCACGATTTTGGCCTCGCGGGAGGCTTTCGCGAGCCGCTCGATGGCGGTCTTTTTCCGCACCAGCCAGCTGTCCGCTTCCGAAATCCCCTCCACGAAAACGTCGCTTTCCTCTTCCACCAGGGCGGCGACCCGGTCGCCGAATTCGGTCCGGATTCTCTCCAGCGTCACGTCCGTGTCCTCCACCGTGTCGTGCAGGGCCGCTGCTGCCAGCAGTTCCTGGTCGTCGGTCATCGAGGCGACGATGGTCACGGCCTCCAGGGGATGGATGATGTACGGGAAACCCTTCCCCCGGCGTTCCGTTCCGGCGTGGGCTTGGACGGCGAAGACAAGGGCGCGGTCCAGCAGTTCGGTATCGAGGGGTCGGTTGTGCATGGGTTATTGGTTCATGAAAGGAAGGTCCTTGCACTGTTCCACCAGGAAATGGGCCAGGGTCGCGTTGTTTTCCGACGGGCCGTTGAGGGCTTCCAGCATCCGCTCGAGGCCGACGCGGCCGCCGCCGTTCTTGAGGACGAAAGCCGTGCAGAGGTCCTGAGGGGCGACGCTGGAGGACAGGATGTCCAGGTCCGTCAGGCCAATCTGGAAACAGGCGATCTGGTAAGCGGCCTCCGAATAGTTCTTCACCAGGGCGTCCAGGTCTCCCAGCGTTTCGAATCCCAGGGCCTTGAAAACCGGCAGGAAGGGAGACAGGTCCACTTCCTGGATTTCCGCTTGGTTCAGAGAGGCGATCCGGCGGGAGAGGGCGCCGAAAGGATTCAGGGACAGATAGCTGCGGAAAGAGTCTCCGTCCAGCGGGACCTCGGCCAGGTTGCCGGAGGCAACGAGGTTCTGGATCTGGCGGCGGTAGTCGGCCAGGTCCTGGCGGATGCGGCTGAACTCGTCGTCCACCAGTTCCAGCATCCCGGCCAGCCGGCTCAGGTTCCGCAGGTATTCCTTCGGGATTTCCACGCCACTCTTGTAACCGGTGTCGTGGTTCATGTTGGCCCAGGCATGCTGCAGGACCGTCCGGATCTGCACTTCGAAGCGGATCCGGTTCACATCCGGGTGTTCCGGGTCCAGGTAGGAGGATTCCGGAATCCGGCAGATATAGTGCAGGGAAAGGTAGCCGAAGCTGTCGATCTCGTGTGCTTTACGCTTGTCGATGGAATTCTCCCAGTCGATATCGAACAGACGCTCCAGGACGGAAGCCACCTTGCCGATGTCGTCGACATAGAACGTGATGACACGGAGACCCACGATGTCCGTGATGTCGAAGATGTCCCGGTATTTCCCGCCCTTGATCTTCAGCTTGCCCGCAAGGGATGCCTCTGACTTGACGCGGTGCTCCAGAGCGGCGACGATGATGCCCGCCTCGGCGAAAAAGGTTTTCAGCCGGTCGGGAATCACCTCTGCCATCTTTTTGAAGATGGGCAGGCAATCCCTGTATTGCGAAAGCAGTTCCTGCGCGTGCGAATCTGTGGTTAGCGGGTCCATTCAATCAAATATGCTGATATCGCGAAGATACGAAAAAATGCATATATTTGTAAACCAAAAGTCAATTAACCATGAAAAGAATGATTGTTTTGCTGGCGGCGATGACGGCAACGGGCGCGGCCCCGGTCGCCGGTATGACGCTTTCCCTGAAGTTTTAATCTATCCAAGTTGAGATGAAAAGATTCCTGATTTCCGCCCTGACCGCCCTGGTTGCTGTCACGGCGTTTGCTGCACCCCCCGACGAACCGCTCTATTCTTCCGAGAACGGGACGTTCACCTTCGACCTTTTTTCCCATCTGGGTTATGGCTACCATGCGGTGAAGTCCGATGCGTTCAAGGCTTCCCACTCCGGCGAATTCTTCTTCAACATCGTCAAATTCGGCCTTTACCCCACTGAGCACCTGGGCTTTGAACTGGGCGGCGATTTCGAAGTCAATTTCGTCCGGTCCAAGAAGACCTTTTTCGGCCTGGATTCCAAGAACCTGATCCAGGTGGTGGATTTCAATACTTTTGAAATCGGGAAAACCCTTGAAAAGCCCCGTGGCGGTTTTTCCTTCCTGACAGCCAACTTCCCGCTGATGGTGAAAGGCATCTTCAACAGTGTCGAGGTGGGTGTCGGCGCCGAGGCGAGCCTGAATTTCCTGGGCGAGACCAATCTCCGTTACGAGGTGGGAAACACCCGGACCCAGAAGCAGCAGTCGGACGCGCAGGTCAACCTGTTTTCGTACGGACTGATCGCCACCCTGTCCTACGACGGCCTGGGACTGTACTTCAAGTATTACCCGAAAGGATCCAAGGTCCTTCCCGACGGCAGCGTGGACCTCAACTATGTCACTGTCGGTGCCGCCTTTGATTTTTGATGGTGAGAAAATTCCTGCTTATTCTGCTGACGGCCACCGTGACGGTGGCCGTCAGTGCTCAGGACAAGTTGTATGCCGACGAGTTCCCTCTCGGGGACGTCATGCTGCTGGACGGCCCCCTGCAGCGGGCCCGGGACCTCAATATCCAAACCCTGCTGCAGTACGACTGCGACCGGCTCCTGACCCCCTACCGGATCCAGGCCGGGCTCGAGCCCCGGAAGAAGGCTTATCCCAACTGGGACGGCCTGGACTGCCATGTGGGCGGCCATTACCTGGCCGCGATGGCGATGAACGCCGCGACGGGCAATGAGGAGTGCCGCCGCCGGATGGAGTATATGCTCGCCGAGTTGCAGGAATGCGCCGATGCCAACGTCAAGAACCACCCCGACTGGGGCAAGGGCTACGTGGGCGGCATGCCTGACAGCGAGAACATCTGGAGCAGGTTCAAGAAGGGCGATTTCAGTGTGTATTCCCGCGCCTGGGCCCCATTCTACAACCTGCATAAGATGTACGCGGGCCTGCGCGACGCGTGGCTCTATTGCGGCAACGGGCAGGCCAAGAACCTGTTCCTGGGCTTCTGCGACTGGGCCATCGACCTGACGGCCGGCCTTACCGACGCCCAGATGGAGCAGATGATGGGCAACGAGCACGGCGGGATGAACGAGGTCCTGGCCGACGCCTACGCCATCACCCTGGACCCCAAGTACCTCGCCGCCGCCCGCCGCTTCTCCCACCGGATGCTGCTGGACCCGATGTCGCAGCGGGTGGACAACTTGGACAACCTGCACGCCAACACGCAGGTTCCCAAGGCTGTCGGCTTCGCGCGGATTGCCGAACTGGGTGGAGATGAGAACTACAACGATGCCGCGGAGTTCTTCTGGGACGTTGTCACGGGCGAGCGTTCGCTGGCGTTCGGCGGCAACAGCCGGCGCGAGCACTTCCCCAGCAAGGAGGCCTGCACGGACTTCATCAACGATATCGACGGCCCCGAGTCCTGCAACACCTTCAACATGCTGCGGCTTACAGAGCACCTCCACCGGCGCAATCCGGACGCCCGTTATGCCGACTACTACGAACTGGCGCTTTTCAACCACATCCTCTCTACCCAGCATCCCGGGCACGGCGGCTACGTGTACTTCACCCCGGCCCGTCCG
>JAEEGL016176019.1_pt1 | contig 27858 bp, 21 predicted proteins | sample 9134231 | NCBI WGS metagenome assembly JAEEGL01 (sample SAMN16246548, study PRJNA631951) | gut metagenome | biome: gut microbiome; feature: rumen; material: fiber-attached | host: Bos | place: Iran: Karaj | collected 2018-10
CGATATCGAGATCCGCGATGGCGACATCGAATCCTTCTTTTTTCAGCATCAAGGCGTAATTCACGGCCACGTTCGTTTTGCCGCTGCCGTAATGTCCCGCGAACAGAGTCACTCTTTTGGGTTTGTCCATTCTTAAGTCCCTCAAAGTATAATTATTCAGTTTATAACTTTTTTATAGCTTTTGCAAGCATTATTTCTTTAACGATGTAAAGCAGTGCCATTAAAAAATTTTACATTATTCATAAATGCCACTGCTTACAAGGCTTTATAATGCTTTTCTGATGACCTTGCCGCTGATGGTCTTGGGAAGCTCAGTCCTAAATTCGACTATTCTCGGATATTTGTAAGGAGCTGTCTTTTCCTTGACGTAATCCTGGATCTCTTTCTTAAGTTCCTCGGTTCCTTCGGTTCCCTGTACAAGCACTACACAGGCTTTTACGACCTGTCCTCTTACGGGATCGGGTGCTGCGCAGACGCCGCATTCAAGCACATAAGGAAGTTCCATGATAACGTTCTCGATCTCGAAGGGTCCGATACGATAACCGGAGGACTTAATGACATCGTCGATCCTGGAAACGTACCAGAAGTAGCCGTCCTCATCTCTGTATGCGATATCTCCCGTGTGATAATAGCCGTCGTGCCATGCTTCCTTCGTCTTCTCCTCATCCTTATAGTATTCGAGAAGAAGTCCGCAGGGAATGCCGTCCTTCGTGTTGATGCAGATCTCGCCGTTCTCAGCCGTTCCGACGGGATTACCGTCCGTGTCGAGAAGCTCGACCTTGTATGCGGGTGAAGGCTTGCCCATCGAACCCGGCTTCGGCTTCATGCCCACAAGGTTGCCGATCGTAAGCGTAGTTTCGGTCTGACCGAAGCCTTCCATGATGTCCAGCCCCGTAGCCTGTTTGAACTGATAGAACACTTCGGGGTTCAGAGCCTCACCTGCCGTCGTTGCGTGCTCTATGCAGGAAAGATCGTATTTTGAAAGATCTTCCTTGATGAACATCCTGTACATCGTGGGAGGTGCACAGAATGTGGTGATCGGATATTTACCGAAAAGGCTTAAGATGTCATCCGCATGGAAGCGTTCAAAGTCATATACGAACACAGCCGCCTCGTTCAGCCACTGGCCGAAAAGCTTGCCCCAGAGCGACTTGCCCCAGCCCGTATCGGAGATCGTGAAGTGAAGTCCGTTCGTCCTTACGCAATGCCAATACTTGGCGGTGATGAAATGTCCGAGAGCATACGTACAGGGATGAAGCACCATCTTGGGATAGCCATTGGTTCCGCTGGAGAAGAGCATGATCATGGGGTCGTTCCCCTTGGCGCTGTCAGCCGTTCTTAAGTATCTTCTGGAGAAGAAAACATACTCATCGTCGAAGTTTCTCCAACCCTCCTTGTGACCGCCGACGATGATCTTATTCTTGAGACAAGGGCACTCTGCCGCAGCTTCGTCCACAGCGTCGGTGGTACCGTCTGCTATCGTACATATTATGGTATTGATGTCGCCGGCCTTAAAACGATATACGAAATCATGTGCCTTTAACTGGTTGGTGGCGGGAACCGCGATGGCACCTATCTTATTGAGAGCGAGGAAAGCGATCCAGAACTGGTAATGCCTTTTAAGCACAAGCATTACACGGTCGCCTTTTTTGATGCCCAGGGAAGTGAAGTAGTTTGCCGCCTGGTTGGAAAGCTCCCTGAACTCCTTAAATGTAAAGCGTCGCTCGTTCTTATCCTTGTCAAGATGGATCATTGCGAGCTTATCGGGCTTGTTCTTTGCGATCTCATCTGTAATATCAAATGCAAAATTGAACTTGTCCGTATTCTTAAACTTGATGCTGTTGAAGCTTCCGTCCTCGTTGTCGACACTCTCGATGAAGTTCTCGTATACGAGTCCCTTGGTCTGCTTCGCCCTGACGATCGCCTCGGTTGCAAATGCCGTCTCTTCCTCGTCGGAAGCCATGATCATCGCAATGAACTTACAAGCCTTGCCGCCCACCGCGATCATGCCGTGAGGCTTATTCGATGCATAGTAGATGGAATCTCCGGCATTGAGTATCTCGACGTGCTCTCCGACCTGCACCTTGAGCGATCCTTCAACAATATAGTCGAACTCCTGTCCGGCATGCATCGTTGTGTGGATGGGAAGATTCTGCAACTCTTCGGCATAATCGTACGTTACGAGATAAGGCTCCGCAAGCTTCTTCTTAAAGTAAGGAGCAAGGTTCTGAATGAGCTCTCCGTCCTCATTTGCTGTAGTAAGTCCCATTCCTCCTCTTACGACGTTGTAGGAGGAGAGTCTTGCGCTCTGTCCCTCGATAAGTTCTGTCATCTCAAGTCCGAAGGCCAATGCACACTTGTGTACAAAGGTGAAGGGGAGTTCTGCTTTACCGTTCATATAGGCATTGAAGTGCTCCATATCTACTTCCGCCTTAGCGGCCAGTTCCTCGTCCGTGTACCCCTTGATATCCTGCATATCACGGATTCTGGTTACAACCTCGTTCACCTGGTCTTTCACGTTTGGCTTTACCATGTCTTTTTCTCCTTTTTGTAGAGTGCTGAGACTTTTCTTTGCAAAAGAAAAGTCTCAAGATTAAACGATTAATCTTGAGACGAAATATCTATTCCGCGGTACCACTCAATTTCCTGCTCAGCAGGCCCTTTAAGGTCTTACAACCTCTTTGCACTAACGTAGCTCTCACGTAGGCCACTACTCGCTTTCGCTTTCGCATCCTCAGCTCGGAAGGGATTGGATGATCTTAATTTCCTACAGGCTCGCACCGGCCGCCTGCTCTCTGAAAAGAAGCTTTAAAACTCCGTCTTCGTCACAGCTTTTATTGAATTACCTTATTTAATTGTTCGTTACTTTACCACTTTAAAATGGTCTTGTCAAGCGAAAAAATTATTATTCTTGCTTATCGCTTTTATCAGCGTTAATTTACGAATCCCACCGCGGTACTGGTCATGGATTTGCCCTTGTATGTGATGGTTACACGGACAAACTTGAGATGAGTCTGCGAATATACCGAAGGATAGGTCGCTCCGTCGGGGACACTGTCAGAGATGTCGAGGGTTCTGGAATTGCCCACGCCTTCTATCTCAGTCCATGTCGTCGCATTCTTGGAATCACCGTACTCCCACCTGAAATTGAAATCAGAAGGATTTGCCGCAAGCTTTGCATTCAGGTTCGTGCTCGGATTGGCCGTAAGCGTGTAGGCAAGCTTTGCCGAACCTGATATTGAAGCGTATGTCAGCGCCTCGCTGTAATCAAGGCTGGGGCTGCAGATCCTGTAAGGGGAAGGAAGCTCCGTCTTGGTTCCGGTCTTTCTGACAAGCACGATGGAACCGCTGACCGCTCTGCTGTAAGCTATCTTCGTATAGCTGTTACCTTTAAGCGTTGTCCACTGCAAGCTTGTAACGGGGAGCTCGGGGAAGTCGCTCGTCGCCACTGCCTGTCCGGCTGCCGGGAAGTTTGAAAGACCGAGTCTCGTGGCATCAACGGGGTTGATGACAGCCACCTGATAATCCTCGGCATTACCGTTGTTTACCTGAATACCGCCGTTACCGGATTTGGAAGCCACATATTCTATAGAGATATTGGAAAATTCGGCGCTTGTAAGCTCTCCGGATGCGGGAATGGTGATCTCCGTAACTCCGCTTGCCGCTGCCTTCTGCGATCCCGCTGTTCTTACATATAAAGTGACAGGTGATGTGATGAACCCCGAACTGGAAATACCCAGTGCCTGCTGGGCAAGGAACTTCGTCACTCTCGCCGTCGTTGTGATGGGCGATATTGCGGTAAGTCTGTCGGAAGAAGGCACCGTAGGCTCCGTGGTCGTGCCGTTGGTCGCGTATGCGGGGATGAGGGTCCAGTTCTCTCCGTCAAGGGAGAATTCCTGTCCGTTCTTTAAGTTGATGGTTCCGTCAGTCATCGTGATGTTTACGACGGGACCGGGAAGTATCTTTACTACAGTAAATCTTGCAACGGAAGAATACCTGTTGCCGACTCCGGCAGGATCATTCTCCTGACTTACGGACTTGATCCTGAACTCGAGCATGCCGCCGTGGATCTCCATCTCGTGAGGATCCAGCTCGTCATAATCGTGCCAATTACCGTTGGTGCCCTTGCGCCACTGGATGTTCTCAAGATCAAGGTAGGTCTGCTCTCTGTTGTTTACCTTCTTTGTGAAGATGAAATAACCGGTATCCTCACCGAAATGATCTGCATAGGCAGACTCGGCATATTTCTCTTTCCATTTCTCGGCATCGGTGATATCCGTTGCGAGAAGGGTTCCGGTGAACTTGACGCTCAAGGTATCCTGCCACTTAAGAACAATGCTGGAAACCTTTTCATGAACATCGCCGGCAACGTAGAGCTTAACATCGGCGTTTGTCTTTAACCAAGAAATGTCAAACAGCGCAACATCGTCACGAAGCTTGCATTTATACCATTTGGTCATGTCCGCCGTATATGCGTCGGTGAAATAGATGACCGTGTCCCTGCCCGAAGCGGGTAAGCTTGATTCATCGATTACAACCGATTCTCTGTCATAATCAACGACTATGAGACCCGAGGGTACTGCCGTAGTGCTCGGTGCCGCATAAACTCCGGTGTTCACCGAAGGTGATGCCACAAGTCCGATAAGAGCCACAACAGCCACTAACCTTGACAACTTCTTTCTTATCGTCATAGCGTTCCTCCTAATGCTTTTCATCCAAAAAAACAGGCGTCACGGCATTCAGACCGTTCATACTCTTATAGTATTTATCTGCGGTCTGACGGCTTACTTTGAAGCTCTTTTTGCCGGCCCTGATCTCATTCGCTTTTTTGTCGAGGGTATCCTTGTTCTTCTTTTCAAGAGCGGAAACGCTGACACCCAGATCGGTGAGTTCCTGAATTAAAGCTTGGAGCCTGCGAACTGTGTCCGCATGCTCCGCGCCTTTCTCTTTGATCTCCGATGCGATCCTGTCATAGAGCTTGTCAAATCCATCGTCCATCTCGTTTAATTGTTCGATAAGAGCGGATTTCTTTTCGATAGCGGCATTGAAGGTCTTTTCGTCGATCTCCTCCGTCCGCAGAGCATCTTCCTGCTCCTTTGTGGCTGCATATATGTCGGTAAGGACTTTCTTTTTCCTTACGAGGACATCCTGCATCACACGTAAATATCCGCCAAAATCAAGTTTATCTTCCATTTTTCTCCACCGGTCATTAAGTACTCGTATGTCTGTAAGAGATTAACGAACGTACATATGATTCTGCTTCATGATCTCTTTCCAGAGATCTCTCATCTCACGGATCTGAACGAGAGCCTTATCGAGGCTTTCCTTGTCCTTCTTGATGTTTGCCTGGATGAGAAGGTTGTTGATGTATTCATAGATGAGGTCGAAATCCTTCGCTGTCTCATACTTAAAATCAAGAGTTGCGCGGAATTCTGTGATGATATTCTGCACTTTGATTATGTTATTGTTTACTTTCTCGTAATCATTCAGCTCGAAGCCGAGAAGTGCGATATTGCAGAACTTGATAGCTCCTTCATAGAGCATAAGTGTGAGTTCAGCGGGTGATGCTGTGTTTACTTTGGTTCCCTGATAGAGTGTTGCTGCGTTCATAGCCATATTTTTTTCCTCCGATTTCCGTATTAGTTAGAAACAGTCTGTCCAAGCATCTGTGCAAGGGATGAAGACTTACTCTGTAATGTTGCAAGGGCTTTTTCCATAGCCGTGTACTGCTTGTAGTACCTGTTCTTCATATCTTCCATTCGGGTGTTTATGCTGTCCAGGTCCTTCTGGTATCTGTCAAGATCCTTTGAATACTGTTTGTCGTTGTAGAACGTGAGTGCACTTGAAACCTCGGTCTTTGCACACTTCTCGCTCAGTGTTGTGTAAAGGTTCGAGAATATTCCGCTTAAAGCGTCCATTACCTTGTCCGGATCCTCATTGAGCGCCTTCTGCAGTCTGTCTGCATTGCTTGCGTAGATGGGATCGTCGGTGTTACCGTATATGTGAAGCTTACCGCGTTCTGTGTAGTTACCGCTTACGATACCGTAAGTGGAAAGAGAGTATTCTTTTCCTTCCTCGTCCTTATATGTAGACTGCAGTGCATTTCTCATTGCAGACATAAGGCTTCCGAGTGTGGAATCTCTTCTAAGGAGCGAACTCTTGATCTTGTTTTCCCACTGTTCGATCTCGTCGTCGCTCATGGACTCCTTCTGTTCGGAGGTAAGGGGATCGTAGCCTCTTGCGGAATCCGCGTAGTAGAGCTTGCCCATCTCTTCGAGAAGGTTGTTGTATTCTTTAACGGCATTCTTTACGAGCTCGTATGTGGAGGTCGTATCCTTGCCGACTGTAACCGTTACTTCGTCGTAAGTACCTGTGTCTTTGTTGTAGGTGGTACTCAGAAGGTTTAATGTGAGGCCGTTTACCGTAATGCTGTTGGATGCGGATGTCATTGTGGCACCGTCAACGATGGCCGTTGCGTTCTTTGCGCCTACAACTACGAGGCCGCCTTCCGCGCTTTCTGCGATGTCGTTTCCGAGGATGCCGCTTCCGAGTCCGAGTCCGTCAAGGGTAGCCGCTTCGCTCTCGTTACCGATGTTGTCCTTGAAGTTGTTGACCTTCGTGATGATATCGGCAACCCTCGCATCTATCTCATCCTGATCGTCGGGAATGTGAAGTTCCGCCGTTCTGAGGGCCTTGAGATTTTCGATGGCGTTGAAGACTGCGATCTGGCTCTCGGTATTGTTCTCGGTGTCGTCCCTGTCAAATCCGGGCTGAAGTGCAGCTTCAATATCTTCCGCGCTTGCCGCGAGGATCGTGTTGACAGCACTGTTATAGGTTGCCTGATCCACTTCGGACATTGCGCTTACAACGTCGGGTTCAACAACGTTCACTATCTCGTTCTTTGCACTGGCATATGCTGCGGGAACCGCTGTGGATGTGATGGTGAACTTGTTCTCTTCGCCGCTGTCCGCCGAGCTGAAGAAGAATCTCTTCTGGTTCGTATCGTAGCTGGCCGTGATGCCGGCTTCTTTCGCTGCGCTGATCACGTCCTTGATCTTGGTATTGTTGTCTATTGTAAGTGTGGTCTTCTTCTCATCTGCCGATCCCGCCTTATTGGTGAAGGTGATCGTCTGACCGACAAGTGTTGAACCGCTCTCCGCATCAAGCTGTGCGAGTCTTGTCTCTGTCGTATATGTGCCGCTTAATCTTGCCCCCGTCACATACTGTGAGCTTGCGACTCCGGTTACCTTTACGGTGTGCTGTCCGACTGCTCCCGATGATGAGACTGTAGCCTTGATCTTCGTCTCGTTTGAGCTTTCAGCCGTTTTGGTCTGATAAGCACTCTTAAGACGGAGCTTGGACGCGAAATCCGTATAGAAGGAGTAGATCTTCTTGTTAAGATCCGACCATGCGGTTGTCGTCCACTTGTTAAGGGTTATTTTGTTGTCTACTTTGGTCTTTTTTGCTTTCTGACCGCTTACCATTGCGTCAACAATGGCGTCGGTGTCAAGACCCGAGATCATTCCGGATAATCCGATACCCATAATCTTTACCTCCAAATTCCTTTTTATTTTTGCCGCTTCCGTGCGTTTAGGTTAGTATGTTAAGGCTGCCGCCAAAAGCTATCTCTGCTCGTCTATCAGGATGCCCGCCACTTCCCACATCTTCGAAAGCATGTCCAGAGTCTCCTCCGGAGGTATCTCTCTGATGACTTCCTGTGTCTCCGAATCGATGACCTTGATGGAAACACGCTTTGTATCTTCATGATAAGAAAACTCGCAATGGGTCTTCTGATTCATTTTTCTGTTGACTTCCGCGATGGCGTTCTTTACTTCCCTCGCGTTTTCAATATTCTTCTCTGTCTGTTCCTCTATCCTCTGAATCGCCGATGCCTTGCTGTCCTTGTGCAAGCTCTCCTGTCTCGCCGGCGCATCGTGATACACCGGAGCGTCGTGTCTTACAGGAGCCTCGTGCCTTACGGGAGCCTCATGTCTTACGGGCTTTGCCTGTCTCACAGGCTTCGGTTCCGGCGCCTTTTCGGTAGTTTTAGCTATCGCCTGTGCCGAAGATTTATTGAACAACTGATTATTCGTATTTACCTTGTCAATTCCCATTTTGCACCCTCCGATAACTGTTTGAACCTTTTCTCTGTATATTATATCGACAGATGGATCACGATTATTAAGGAGAAAGAATAAATTTTTTATTAAAAAAGTAAGGCAGACACATCTTCCGACGTGCCTGCCGATATCATGCGATCATAAGAGTTTTGCAAGATCTGCGGGATTCAGAGTCTCCTTCACAGCTTCCTTGTTTGCTTCCTGGATCTGGATATATATCTCTTTTCTGTAGATGGGGACGGACTTGGGGGCATTGATGCCAACCTTGACCTGATCGCCTCTTATCTCCAGAACAGTGATCTCAACGTCATTTCCGATCACAATGGATTCGCCTGTTTTTCTCGATAAAGCCAGCATGGTTTACTCCCCCTTCTCTTCTTTTTTCTTCTGGATGACATCGTAAATGTTGAACTTGACCGGATGATCGCTCTCGGCGATGACCTGGCAGCCCTTTCTGGTCTCGGAATTTATGATGATGGGAGCCTTAAGATTGATGGACATCTTGGTGATGTCGGACGGAACCGTGAGCGTTACGAAAACGCATACATTGTCGGGTCCGAGCTGTCCGAGAGGAGCAAGGATCTCATCCTCCACCTCGGGATTGTAGTCGGTGATAACGGTGGACGGCATGATAACAGGCAAAGCCATAGCCGGATCCTCCACACTCTGCAGCCACTCGATAGAAGTGTCCTTACCGTTCTCATTATTGTAAATGAGTGTGAATTTGCGGAGATTCTCAAAGCCGATGAGACCGCGATCGAAAGTCAGGATCTTGTTGTCATCGAGCTCAACTTCTCCAAAATAACGTGTTTTTACAAGCATCTGTAAATCCTCCCGGTGTAAAATGTAATGTACTATTGAATGTAATCCAAAAGTGACGACCTAACCAGTTGTGATGTGGCATTCAACGATGAATCGTAAACCGTCTTTGCCGATTGATATTTTACTATGGTGTCCACAAGGTCCGCATCCTCGTTCTCGGAAAGCAGTTCCTCGTAGTCCGTAGCCTGATCCTCAAGTCTGCTCTGTGTGAGCAGAAGTCTCTTGTAACGTCCGCCGAGATCGGCAACACATACGTTCGTGTTCTCCTGTTCTTCGGCCGTGACCGTAATGCCTCTCTGGAAAGCATCGGTCATAAGCGACGTTCTGAGTGTATATTCTGATTCAAGTTGTTCTCTGATCTCTTTGAGCTTTTCTATCCTGTCGGAAGAATATCTCGTGTCGCCGAGCATCTTGTCCACCTGCTTGAGCTGGTTTTCGATGTCGTCAACCGCCTGTACCGCATCAAGGATCTCGGTGATCGTCCTGTCGATGCGCGTCGTAAAAGCATCACAGCCCTGTGTGTTGATAACGAGCTTCTGATTGAAGTTCACTTCGTAGCGGATGTCCTGATCCTTTTTGGTATATGTTACTTCACGTCCGGTAGCGAGTTCTTTGGTCGTGCAGTCGTAATAATGCTCGGGTCTCAGATCGTTCTGTTCGAATTTTGTCTTCTCGAAAACAACGTTTATGTCCGTCGATTTCTGCATCTGCTCATAGATCGTCTTACCGAGTATGAGTTCGCCCGTTTCCTTTATGAAGTTGATCTCCTCGTCGGCAACCGTATATGCGTTCTCATCGGATACCGAATAACTGTTCACCTTGAGACCGCGTGCTGCGAAATTGGTTCCGTTAAGCGTACTGTGCACGTTGCCCGCCGTGTCGGTATAGCTGATCTCGGGGATAGTATCGTCAAGATTGTCATAACCCAGCGCAAGACGGTAAACGCTCTTGGTGGAGGGCATGTTGGGATATTTCGCATCCCATTCCGTCGCATAATTGTCCTTGGATATGTCAAGATCGTCTATGTTAATGCCGCCTGAGATGACCGTAACCATTTCGAGTTTTTCGCCCGTAAGCTTTTCGGTGATGGTATACTTCACATCCTCGGTGTCCTCATTGAACACGAGAGAAGTATCCGTCTTATAGCCGGAGAACACGTATCTGCCGGCGTAGTTCGTATTGCCTTCCTGATAAAGCTGATTGGCATACTGCTTAAGATTGATGACGATGGAATTTCTGTCCTCTGCGGTCAGATAGTCGTTGGCGCCCTGGTTGCAGTAGGTGTTCATGCGCGAGATGATCGAGTTGATCGTCGAAAGCGCTCCTTCCGTAACCTCCATCCAGTTAAGTGCATCGGGGATGTTCTTTTCGGTGTACTGCTCTATTTCCGTTAAGTTCGTTCTGAACTTAAGGGCTCTTACCGCGATTATGGGATCATCGGAAGGTCGTGTGATCTTTTTACCCGATGAATACCGGTTCTCAAGCATATCCAGAAGGTTTTTGTTTGTGTTGATGTTATACAACGCATTGTTGGTCATCATTTTATTCGTGATTCTCATAATAACCTCTGCTTCCTCCTTTTATGCATCGATATTGTCCGAAGACTGTTACTCTTATTTATTTATCGGCAGTATTACCCTAAAACTTAAACACCTGTTTCATTAATCAGCTTGTCGTATATCTGCTGCATTACGGAAATGACCTTCGCGCTTAGGGAATATGCTTCCTGATAACGCACAAGAGACATCGCCTCTTCATCTTTGTCGACACCGGAAACCGAAAGTCTCTGGTTGGATACCGACTTTAAGATGTCGCTCTGGCTCTGGGCCGTATCCTTGCTCGCCTTCGTATCGATGCCGACCTCGGCAACGAGCGTTCTTAAGAACGATGCGGGGTCGCCCTGCTTGAACATTGTAACATCACCCTTAAGAGCGATGAGTTTTTCGACTATATCGTTACCGCTGACACCGTCAACCAGATTGCTCGTCGTAGCAAGCATGGAAGGCGTGTCCATAACGACGCTGCGTACGCGGAAATTCTGGGCGGTGAGCATATAATAGGATGTGCTCTCTTCGGTGGTGTCCGAAGTGATGCATGTTACATCGGTGTTCACCGTGTTATCGAATGTACCGAGGGAATACTCTTCGCCGCTTACCACATTGTAACCGGTAAAGAAGGATATATCGGTCTCTCCGTCAAGGCTCTGTCCCTTACGGTGAACGTTGTTGAAGTTCTCCGCGAAGGTTCTGATGAACTGGTTCATCTGCGCCATATAATAAGGAATACCCTTATAGTCGACGGAACTTCCGACAGTGACCGTAACGCCCTGATCGTAATTTCTTCTTGTGGGCTCGGTGAGCTGGAAAACATATTCGTATTTTCCTTCACTGTCCACCTTTACTTCAAAAGAACTGTATGAATAAACACCGTTTCCGATGGTGAGTGCGCCCTGGGTGGGGATGTTGAGATCGGCAACGTTATTGATATTTGTCTCGGTGATCCTGAGCTGAGTCTCACCGAAAAGTATCTCATCGGCTTGGCCGCGAAGATCCTCAAGGTTATTGCCGTCTCGCACCTCAAAAAGTGCCTTGAGGCTTCCCGCCATGGTGCCGCTGCTGGGGTGGAGCATATCGTTATTGTGCCAGTATATATCATAGAGACCGTCAAGGTCGCAGAGGTTACGCTTATCGTCTCTGGGCTTGCAGGTCAGTGTGTTTACTTCGTATGTGTCCACAAGGGTATTGCCGTCGATCTTTACAACAAATGCGGTAAGTCCTTCCGTTCCGAGCTTTCTTTCGGTAACGTCAACATTGATGATCTCTGAAAGCTGATCCACGAGAAGATTTCTCTGGTCGCGAAGGTCGTTCGCATTCTCGCCGCCGACTTCTACCGTATTTATCTGCTTGTTCAGTGTAGCGATCTGATCGGCGATGGAATTTATCTTCTGCACCTGATTCTTGATCTCGTAGTTGCATTCGTCCTGAATGCTCTGGAGATTGGTGTAGAGGGAATTAAAATATTCGCAGAGGGACTGGGCAAAGTTCGTTACCTGCGTTCTTACGGTCATGCTGGAAGCATCCTTGGATAACTCCTGCAAGGAATTGTACATGTTATCAAAGGATGTGGTGAAGCCCTCGAGCTGGATCTCGTTAAGATAGCTCTCCACTTCCTTCATGAAATAATAACGCTCGCCGTAAAGCCCGTTCTCTGCGCTGGTTGAACGATATTTCTCATCGTAATACTGGCTTCTTTTCTGCTCTATGGAATTGACCTGAACGCCGGTTCCCAGCATACCGTAGGAGTTATGGGTGGAAAGTGCGCTGTCTGCGGACTGCGAAACGACCTGTCTCGTATAGCCCTCGGTCTCGATATTGGAAACGTTATGTGCCGTTGTATTGAGTCCCGTTTTTGCTGCAAAAAGTCCGGAAGTTCCTATTGTAAGTCCGAAAAATGTTGAAGGCATACCGTTTTCCTTTCTCTTGAACTTATCTGCCGAGCGTGTTGATAAGATGCTCGAGCATCTGATTTACCGCATTTATGAATCTTGAGTTTGCATTGTAGCCCTGCTGGAACTTGATAACATGTGTGAGATCCTCATCGGAATCCACCGCATGTACCGCCTGTCTCTGGTTGTCAACGCTGTTTACGAGATTCTCCTGACTGTCGAACACGTGCTTGTATTTCTGTCCGTTGGTTCCGATGAGTCCGATCATCTCGGTGTAATAACTGTTAAAGTTCTGCTTGGAGTAGTCGCTGGGGGATATCGTATCGAACTCCATCTGCCATGCCGAAAGGAGCGACTCGCAAAGCTCTATGCTGAAATCTCCCGTTCCGGCGTTATCCGAAAGGGGAAGGAGCGAAGGGTTCTTCATGAGCTTTTCGTTTACCTCGATCTCGCCGATGGTGTAAAGCGAATAGTTATTGCTCGAGTCCTCTTCGTTAAGTACCCACGCTTCCTTATGCTCCACTGTTCCGTCTTCGTTTACGATGTCGACGAAGGTCTTGGTATATCTCTCCATGGACTTTCTGTTGAAAAGCGCCTCACCGGGAGTGTTGTTCTCGTCCATACCGACGGAAGCCTTCTCTTCGTCGAAGATCATAACCTTGGAGCCGTCGGTAAGTTCAACCTGCTTGTTGGGGCAAAGGATGTCGTTTATCATGGTGACGATACCGTGAACGAGATTGTCGAACTGTGCCTGTGCGCTTACGCAGACAGAAGTTTCGACTTCGATCTCGTAAGTGCTGACTGCCTTTTCGTAGTCTCGCATTGCCGCCTGATAGGATGCGGAATCGAACCAGCCGCTCTCGTCGGTATATGCTTCCTCTGTGGGAGGCTTGGGAATATCCGTATATCTTCCCACCTTCTGACCTCTCGCAATGAGAAGCCCCTTAAGGGCTCCTATATCTGTATCCGCTGCCGTGCTGGGTACTCTGTCGAACTTGTAGAGATCGACGGAATCGTAATTTACCCAATAGGGCTCGATCATGGTCGTCTCATCACTGATGGGTCTTGTTGCAAGGGGATATACCAGGTCTTCTGTGACCATTGCGTAATCCTCTACGTATACCGTCATGATGCCTGTAGCATCTTCCTTATAATTAACCTTAACAAGTGTTGAAAGCTCATCCACAAGAAGGTTTCTCTTGTCTCTTAAGTCGTTGGCGTTTTCGAAGCCTGCCGCCTCGACCTTCTGAATGCTGTGGTTCAGGTCGAAGATCTCCTGTGCGATCTCGTTGATCCTGTCTACATAGTTCTGAACCTGCGTATTTAAGCTCACCTGATAGTTGCCTATCTGCTTGTATATCTCCTCGGCTCTCTCAATGAAGCTGACTGCCGTCTGAATAAAACTCGAACGTGTAACGATACTGTCGGGTTCCTTGCACATTTCCTGCATTGCAACCCATATATCCTTCATGGAGTCCTGGAAAGCAACGCCTTCGGTCTCGCCGAAGATATCCTCCACCTCTCCCGTGGACTCATACTGTAATCTGTAGTAGTTCTGACGTCCCACTTCTTCTCTGTAGGTCTTGTCAAGGAACTGATCCCTGACCTGCTTTATTGTGGAAACATCCGTTCCGTGACCTGCCTGTAAAAGGCCGGTACCGTTTCTTCCTATCGTTCTGTAGAAGGAGTCAGTGGTTTCCATCTGCTGGCGCACATAGCCCTCAGTCTCCACGTTGGCAAGGTTATGACCTGACACTGTGAGTCCGCGCTGATTGGCCTGAAGTCCCGAAACTCCGGTATACATTGCCGACATTAAACTCATTGACCGTTCCTCCTGTTCCGCAAAATTATATAAAACTTACACATCTATTTATCGACCAAGGGGAGGTAAATATTTAGGTAACGCCACATATTTTTAAAGTTGCTGTTCACACCGCCCACTTCGCGCATAAAAAAAGTTTCGAGGTCTTATCCTCGAAACTGTAAAAAACTTATTTTAAGATATACGCTCAATTCTTTGCGTCGAATGTTCCTACCGTCATCATGTTGTCGAACTGTCCGAAGCGACCGGCTTTACTGGTGTAATTGTTACCGATATAGCTTCTGGACGATCTTATCATATTTAAATGATACTCGGATATCTCAAGGGATTCTTTGATAAGCCTTGTATTCCTGTCGTTTATCGTCCTGAGTTCACCCAAAGTTTCTTTAAGAGCCTTCTTTAGATCGATGAGTTCTTTCTGAGCCTCGGGCTGCTTTGTCATAAGCTCTATGAGTTCCTCGAGCTTAAGCGCCGAGTTTCTCTTGTTCAGAACCACACGCATGTTGGCCATGATCCCTTCGCGCTTCTTCTCAAAAGCTTTCAGCTTTTCAACCGCCAGCTGCTCCTCCTCGGTGATCTCCGAAAGCTTCACCGTATCGTTCGCGATGATGATCCCGGACTTCTTATCCGCAAGGGGTATCAGTTCATTATATATCTGTAATTCGCCCTTAAGTGTGGCGACAAGTTCATCCATCAATCCTGCCATAAAGATCTCCTGCCGTAGGAATAAATTGGAACACGCGGAACCCGAATCATTGATTCAAATCCCGCGCGCTGTAGCCTTTATTTACCGACATTCGTCAGAATTTAATTGTCTGCTCAGACTGCGCCAGAAGCTTATCGGCAAGTGCACTCATGGGAACGTTGTATGTTCCGTTCGCCATTGCCGTTTTAATCGCAGCTACCTTGTCCTCTCTTACATCGGGAGCGGCTGCAACTGCCTCCTTGGCAATCTGCAGGTCGCGGCCGAAACCGGAAATTTGAACACTGTCCTTTGACATTGCTGTGGCGGATTCGACCTTCTTCATTTTGCCGTTTGCCTGATAAATTTGAGCTATTCCAGACATTGCATCGATTCTCATTGTGTCATCCTCCGTGATTTTTATTATTTTTCGTCATCAAGCTGCCTTTCGACATCTCTCTGACGGTATTGCATTACTTTTGTTTAGGACTTCTCACAGCTCCTACCTTATATATCGGACGCGTTTCGAAAAAACTTAAGCGAAAAAAATAAATTTTTTTCAAATTTTTCGAATGATCGAAATCCCAACCGACATCATCCGTGAAGGTCGGTCTTAATTTTGGTGGTGGAGATCCCTGCGGTTCTGGGAAGATAGATCACTTCGCAGTAATCCTTAAGGAAATCGAACTTTCCTTTCCAGTCATCTCCCATAACGAAGATGTCCACCTTATTATTTACAACATCATCTATCTTCTGTTCCCAACATGTTTCGGGAATGACTTCATCCACATATTTGACCGCCTCGAGGATGAGCTTCCTGTCTTCGTAGCTGTGGTAAGCTTCCTTGTGCTTGCCCGCATTGAATTCGTCGGTGGAAAGACCGACGATAAGATAGTCACCCATTTCCTTGGCACGTCTTAAGAGATTGATATGTCCGACGTGCAAAAGGTCATATGTTCCGTATGTGATCACTTTCTTCATACCGTTCCTCCTAAATGACGCCGAGTCCGCCGAGAAGTGCTTTAAGACCGATCAGCATCAGGATCACGCCGCCGCAGATCTGAGCCTTCTTCTCATACCTGTGTCCGAAAAGATTGCCGACACAGACACCTGCGATGCAGATCACAAAGGTTGTGAGACCGATGATCGCAATAGCCGGAAAAATCGGGCAATCGGGCTGCAGACCGTATGTAACGCCGACAGCCAGTGCATCTATGGATGTTGCGACGGAAAGGACCGTAAGCTCCTTAAGATCGAGAGCGGCATCCTTTACGGTGTCCTCATCTTCCTCCGTCTTCTCCCTGACGGCTTCGATCGCCATCTTGGCGCCGATAAAAAGGAGAAGTGCAAATGCCACAAAAGGGGCATATTTTTCAAAAACCTTTTCAAACCTGCTGCCGCACCACCAGCCGATAAGCGGCATCAATGCCTGAAAGCCGCCGAAGAACAATGCGATCACGGCGGCCTGTTTTTTGTTGACTTTGGTCATTCCCAGGCCTTTGCACACAGAGACCGCAAAGGCATCCATCGAAAGACTTACGCCCACAAGAAAGAATTCTATAAATTGTACCATTATGATTACTTAGCTCCCAAATATTTCACCAGAACTCTGGCAAGATATTCATTGTCTATGGGCTTTGCAATGTGGTCGTTCATGCCCGATTCGAGCGCTTCCCTTATATCGGAAGCAAAAGCGTTTGCCGTCATTGCGATGATCGGAACCGTCGAACTGTCGGGACGTTCCGATGCTCTTATAGCCGTTGTTGCTTTATATCCGTTCATTACGGGCATCATGACATCCATGAATATAATGTCATAATAACCGTTTGCGGACGCCGTGAACTTGTTCACCGCATCTGCACCGTCGACCGCTCTTTCTATGGTAAGACCGGTCATTTCGAGAAGTTCCGCGCCGATCTCCGCATTCAGATCGTTATCCTCAACAAGAAGAGCTCTCTTATTGCTGTAATTAAGCGCATCAAGCTTTACAACCTCATCGGAGTCATGATATTCGTCATCGCCTCTTTCCTGAAGCTCGAGTCTGATCCTTACGCTGAACTCGCTGCCGTGTCCCTTTTCGCTCTTGAAGGAGATGGTTCCGTTCATGGCTTCGATATACTTCTTTGCGATGGTAAGACCCAGTCCGGTGCCTTCAGACTTATTTATATATTCGTCATCCTCACGGGAGAATGCATCGAACAGATGTTTCTGGAATTCTTTGCTCATTCCGATACCGCTGTCCTTAACCGTAAAGATGTAGTCGGCAGCATCATCGGACGCATTCTCTTCCGTAATATCTATGCTGATGAGTCCCTTATCGTAGGTATACTTGATGGCGTTGCTCACGATATTCGTAAGAACTTCCTCAACCCTTGTCCTGTCGCCGGAAACATATTTATGCGTAACGCCTGTCATGTTGAGCACCAGCATCTGCTCCTTCGCATCGGAGAGAGGCGTCATGATGTTCAGCACGTTGTCGATGAGTCCGGAAACCGAGAAATAATCCTTTACAAGTTCGATCTTTCCCGCCTCGATCTTGGTAACATCCATTACCTCGTTGATGAGGGCAAGAAGATGTCTGCCCGCTTCGTTTATTGTCTCAACGCAGTATTTTACCTTTTCGGGGTTATCGATATGCTTAGCGGCTATCGTGGTCATGCCAAGGATAGCATTCAGAGGTGTTCTGATATCATGGCTCATCTTCGCGATGAAATCGGTCTTCTGGGCATTTGCGCGGTTCGCTTCGACGTAAGCGGCCTTCATTTCTTCTCTTGTTTCGATCTCATCCTGCTTCTCGTCGTCTATATTCTGTCCCGCAACTATGATCGAGGTGACTTCGCCGTTTGCATCACGCTCCTCGGCCATAACAACCAGTTTTACCCAGCCGCTGATCTTTGTCTGGCATTCTATACAGAAGGATTCCGCATAAAACAGTTCCTTGCGCAACCACTCAAAATCAACGAGTTTCATGACATCTTCATGATGCTGCTCATAGATACGCGGCATGATCGCCTCTTTGAAGATCTTTACCGCATCACCCTTCTTCGGGACAAAGTCGCCGAGATAGTCTCCCGCATATACCTCTTCATACTCATTTGTCTTAAGATCGACACTGTAAACGCCAAAATAAGCCTTGCTCAACGCCTGAATCACTTTGTTATTATCCATGATATCTCCTCCTGCTCACATGGTTTTACGTAAACGTGATCTTTGATCCGTCTACCGGTTAAAGAGATGTTTTGAGTCCTTTGAGTCCGCGTTTCCTTATCTTAATCTTTTTAACAGGGATCTCCTTCCCCTTAAATTCAAAGCTTTCATCAGTGGGTGCAACCACGGTCGCATACGCCACTTTATCGTTCTTCTCGGTAACCATGCCCTTTACTCCGCGGCTTGTCTTCTTGAATTCCGCCACTTCCTCCAGAGCATATCCCAGTGAAAGTCCCGATTCGGTCATCATTATGACCTTACGGTTCTCCGACAGTATATCCGTCGCCGTGAGCTTGACGATGCTCACCACCTTGTCGCCCTCATCAAGCTTGGTTGCCATTACCTGTAACCTTGCGGTATCAAATTCAATACCGGAAACGATCTTTACATATCCGCCGCAGGTCACGAACAGGAGCGAACACTCGAAGAGTTCTTCGAAGCCTGTATAAAGCACGATGTCTTCCTTGCCGAGACGTATCATCTGATGTATCAGCGTTCCCTTGTCCTTGAGCTTTCCTCTTGGTATCTGGGCCGCCTTTACCTGATACATGTTACCCTCTGCCGTAAATACGCAAAGACGATCGTTACTCTTCATTTTAATACAATACAGATATTCCTTCAACTGGTCTGTGGAAGCTTTTATATAAGTTGTTGCATCCACGGACTTTGTATATCCGAATTTATCTATAAGGATATAAATATCCTCGATACGTTCTTCCACAACGTAATTAGTCTGCTCGATCAGCGTAATGTCGGTCTTTCTGGGAGAGCCGAACTTCTTGCCGAATTCCGTGAGCTGCTTCTTTATGACCTTATGAAGCTCCTTAACGGAACCCAGTATCTTTTCGAATTCCTTGATATTGGCGGTGATGGTATCACGCTCGTCAAACAGCTTCTTGATCTCGAGTCCGATGAGTCTTGAAAGCTGCATGGCAAGGATGGCATCCGCCTGTCTCTCGGTAAAATCCAGCTTGGCAGCCATTGCGGCCGACTTCTCGCTCTTAAACTTTATATCCTTTATCTCGCCCTTAACGAGACAGTCCTTGGCCTGTTTTACGGATGTGCTGCCGCGGAGTATCTCGATGATCAGATCGATAACATCGGTGGCACGTAAAAGTCCTTCCACAACTTCCAGTCTGTCCTTCGCTTTCTCGAGGCGTGTCTTATACTCCTTTGTATAGATCTCCTCTTGGAAAACGATGAATTCCTTTATAAGGCTCTTAAGGTTAAAGACTATGGGCTGCTGTTCCTTGACAGCAAGGAGATTGACAGTGTAGGTGTCCTCAAGAGGCGATTTTTTGAACAGGCCGTTAAGAAGATTGTCAACGTCCCTGTCTTTCTTCACCTCGATAACGATCCTGACATCCTTGGAGCTCTCGTCACGCACATCGTATATCTCGTCGAAGGTCTTGTTCTTCATGAGATCCACGAGACTCTCCACAAGCTTCGTCTTATTGCCTGAGCTTGTGAACGGAATTTCAGAAACGATAATGTTCTTCCTGCCGTTTTCGCCGTTCTCTATCTGCGTCTTGGCGCGTATCCTGAGCTTGCCCTCACCCGTTTCGTAAATGCCGGGAAGCGCATCAGAGTTCACTATGATGCCGCCCGTCGGAAAATCGGGGCCGGGGATGTATTCCATAAGCTCCGATACCGTGATATCCGGGTTGTCAAGGTAGGCTATGCAGCCGTCGATCACCTCACCCGCATTGTGGGGAGGAATGTTGGTCGCCATACCGACAGCGATACCCGTGGTACCGTTTATGAGAAGATTGGGAAGGAGCGCCGGCAACACCGTAGGCTCCTTTTCCGAATTATCAAAGTTGGGTCTGTACTCCACGAGACCGTCTTCAAGATTCTGAAGCATGGTCATGGCGCCCTCGGAAAGCCTTGCTTCCGTATAACGCATGGCAGCCGCAGGATCTCCGTCAAGTGATCCGAAGTTGCCGTGTCCGTCGATCAGCGGTATCGAAAGGGAAAAGTCCTCCGACATGTGCACCAGCGCCTCGTAGATGGAGGAATCGCCGTGGGGATGATATTTACCCATCGTATCGCCGACGATACGCGCGCTCTTTCTGTGGGGTTTCTTGGGCTCCAGTCCCAGCTCCGTCATCGCATAGAGGATCCTTCTCTGAACAGGCTTCAGACCGTCCCTGACATCGGGGAGTGCACGGTCGATGATGACATTCACGGCATAATCGCGGTAAGAAGTCTTCATCTCCTCGGAGAAATCAAGTTGTATGATATCGGCTGTCTTAACTTCAGCCTCTTTCTTATCAGCCATGAGGGTTACTCACTTTCAAATAGTATTAAACGTCAAGATTTGCGTATTTCGCTTCGGACATGATGAAATCACGCCTGGGGGGTACGTTCGAGCTCATGAGAAGGCTTGTCACCTCATCCGCTTCCACCGTATCAGAAATGGAAACCTGAGCCAGTACCCTGCGCTCGGGATCGAGAGTCGTTTCCTTGAGCTGCTCGGCATCCATCTCGCCGAGACCTTTGTATCGCTGAAGCGCTATGATCTTGTGTCCTTCCTTGCGGAATTTCTCAAGTTCGAAATCGTTGAAAAGGTATTTGGATTCTTTGCCTTTTTTCTTGGCTACCTCATAATCCACCTTGTAAAGAGGCGGCATTCCTCTGTAGACCTTGCCCTCCATGATGAGTTCGGGCATAAATCTGTAGAAAAAGGTAAGCATAAGGGTGGAGATGTGCGCACCGTCCACATCGGCATCGGTAAGGATGATGATCTTGTCGTATCTGAGCTTGGTTATGTCAAAATCATCGCCTATTCCGCATCCGAAAGCGGCTATCATCGTTTTGATCTCGTTGTTCGTAAGTATCCTCTCAAGAGGAGCCTTCTCCACGTTCAGGATCTTGCCGCGGAGAGGAAGCACAGCCTGAGTCTTTCTGTTTCTTGCGGTCTTAACGGTACCGCCGGCGGAATCACCTTCGACGATATAGATCTCGCATTCCTCGGCCTTTTTGGAGGAACAGCTGGCAAGCTTGCTTCGTGTGTCCACATCGTTAAGCTGCTTTAAAACCGCATTTCTTGCCTTGTCTCCTGCTTTTCTCGCGTTATATGATTTCATCGAGTTCTCAAGGATCGCCCTGAGTTCTTCGATGTTCTTGTCAAAGTATCTTGTAACCTCGGCTGTGAAAACATCATCCACCGCCTGCTTTGCATCCGTATTACCGAGCTTCGTCTTGGTCTGTCCTTCAAACTGCGGATCGGGATGCTTTATTGAAATGATGGCAACTATACCGTTTCGGATATCCTTGCCGTCAAAGTTTTCGTCTTTATCCTTAAGTATGCCCAGTTCCCTGGCATATTTGTTCATAACGCCCGTAAGCGCAGACTTGAAGCCCGTTACAAGCGTACCGCCGTCAACAACGTTGATGCGGTTACAATAAGAATTGATCTGTTCCGAATAGGAATTGGTGTATGTAAAAGCCACCTCTACGTCGATATCGCCGCTGACGCCTTCAATATATACGGGCTCGGGGATCAACGTCTTGTAGGACTCGTTATCCCTTTCGGCTGCTTTTGTGAGGTAGTTCACATAGCTCTTTATGCCTTCTTCCTCGCAGAAGGTCGTTTCCGTATGATTGATCTCGTCCTTAAAGTTGAGGACAAGTCCCTTGTTAAGGAATGCCGACTCCTTTAAGTGTTTCGCAATGATCTCCGGCTTGAATTCGACGGTTTCAAATATCGAGTCGTCGGGATAAAAAGTAACCTTCGTTCCCGTCTCGTTCTTTGCGCACTTGCCCACCACCGGAAGCAAGCCTTTTTCAAGCTCTACGACAGGATGTCCGCCGTCTCTGTACTCATCCCTGAATACCTTGCCTTCACGTCTTACTTCGACGATCATGTGCTTGGACAAAGCATTCACAACAGATGCGCCGACGCCGTGAAGACCTCCGGACACCTTATAAACGGAGTTCGAGAACTTACCGCCGGCATGAAGGATGGTGTATACCACTCTCACGGTAGGGATGCCCTTTGTGGGATGTATGTCTACAGGCACGCCTCGACCGAAGTCGGCAATGGTGATGCCGCCGTCCTTACGGAGCGTTATGTCGATACGTTTGCAAAAGCCTGCAAGATGTTCATCTATGCCGTTATCAAGGATCTCCCAGATCAGATGATGCAGCCCTCTCGAACCCGTACTTCCAATGTACATACCGGGGCGCTTTCTAACCGCCTCGAGTCCTTCGAGAACCACTATCTGACTGCCGTTGTACTGTTCCATTTATAAAGTCTCCAAAACTGATTTACTTAATGTGTCGAGAACATAGGTCGAAGGCTTTGCATATCCTGCAAAGCCTTCTGCCCTGATGTTATTTATCATTCATATCTGAAGATGTATTCGAGCATCTTCATTGTCTGCTCGGCGTTGGACTGTCTTGTGCGGTTGCCGAGGGTGATAACGATGACCTCTCTGCCGCTGCTGTTCGTGCCGCATGCAGCAAGGCAATAGCCTGCTTCGTCTGTGTGACCGGTCTTGATACCGATGCAGTCGAAATAAGTGCTCTTGTATGCGGAATCGGCGATCAGCAGGTTGGTGTTACGAAGAACCGTTGCGGGAACAATTCCGTTCTCGGGGATCGTATATGTAGAACTTGCAACGATCTTTCTGAGTGTTCCGTCTTCCATAAGAGCCTTGGCGATGATGGCAAGATCTCTTGCAGTGGAAACGTTGCCCGCAAACTGTGTTCCGCAGGATCCGTCGGCCCCTGCGGGATTGGTGAAGGTCGAACCTGTAAGTCCGAGCTCCGTAGCCTTATAGCTCATCACTTCATCAACGAAGTAGTCATCGCCCATCTCGTCATCGATCTTGAAAGCAAGGGCTTCCGCAGCATCCGCTGCACTGTAGAGAAGCATCTGATAGAGTCTTTCTTCGACGGTATAAGGTGTGTCGATCCAATCCTCTGCAGTAAACTTCTTGCCTGTATTGCTCTCAACAAGGGAGGTAAAGGTTACCATCTCGTTATCGATTCCCTTGACTGTCTTTTCGTTATACTCAACGTCATTCCAACGGAGTGTCTTTATATCCGAATAGCACTCATCGTTCAGATAGTACTGCTCGACTGCGATAAGAGCGGTCAGCATCTTTGTGAGGGATGCGGGGCTCTGCTTAACATTCTCGTTGTATTTATGAAGGATGGCACCCGTCTTTGCGTCGATGGCAATGTAAGCATTTCCGTTAAAGCCTACATAATCCTCGAAGCTCATGGTTGCGCTCGTGCGAGGTGTGGGTGTGGCAGTGGGCTGTACAACAACCGTCGCGGGAGTGGGTGTGGGTGTGTATCTTATCTCGGATGTAGGTGTATTGACAGGGATGTTACCCTCGGTAAGCCTTGAGTAGGTCTGGCTGATGTAAGCAACATCGCCCTCGTTACTCTTGTAGCTTATCTGCCACCATCCGTTGGAGGTTTCTCCTATAAGTGTGAAGACCTCACCGGGCTTTCCGCCTCCGACAACCTTGTATCCTGTTCCGGGGCCGATCCTTATGTTGATCGAATCTGTTGCGGCAACCTTACCTGTACGTGCCGTAATGTTAATGCCCGGGAAGCCTGTGGGTACAGGCGAAGGTGTAACTGTAGGTGTGGGTGTGATCGTTGGCTTTCTTGTAGGTGTGGGAGTAGGTGCCTCGGTAGGCTCAAGTGCCGGTGAAGGAGTGAACGTAGGTGTGTTCAAAGGCACCGGTGTTTCCATGATCACCTGTGTGGGTGTCGGCTTGGGAGTTGTTACCGCAGTTGACTGCTCACAGCCGCCGGTAAACGCCGATAACGTAACAACAAGTGTTGCGCATGCAAGGGCGATCCACGTCTTCTTCTCTCTGATCAGCTTTCCGGCAAGGTTTTTGTTTACCTTCATGATCGTGACTATCATTGCAATCGGGAAAATTAATGCAATGAACATTCCTTTCTTAAGATTGAAGTCGAATATACCCGCCGCTATCCCGACAAGCGCAGGTCCAACGCCGTAACCCAGATCCCCGGCAAGCAGGAGGAGCGTAAAGATCGAAGCTCCCGCAGCAGGGACTTTGGCTGACGCCAGTGAAAATGTTCCCGGTATCAGTATGCCCGTAAAGGCACCGACCAGAATGCATCCCACAAGAGATAAAACATTGTTTCCCGCAAGGATCGCGAGCAGGTAGGCCGCCGTTCCCAACGCACAGCCATAAACCATAAAACGCTGCAGCTTGATCCTGTCGGAAAATTTGGAATAAAGGATCCTCGATACTCCTATACAGATCGTAAACAACGCCGGTGCACAAAGTGCCAAGATCACCCCGAAGGTCTCGGAAGAGCCCTCAGTGTATGCCGCGATCCATTGTCCCATGGACCTTTCCGCGGCACCCGCAAAAAACATAAGGCAGAACAATATTACAAAAGACGCGTTTCCAAAAAGCTCGCGCCAGGTTTCCCCGTTCCTGTCGTACTCGGGTTCCTCAAAGGGAAGGAGTACAAGATACATTGCGCATCCTACGGGGAAGATACCCCACATCGCCGCAACTATGTTCCATGCCCAGATTCCGGCTGCAAGCAAGAAGATCAAGCTCACTGCGAGCGATGCAAGCTGTGCAGCCGCATATAAGATATACATAAGTCTTATTTTTTTATCGGTGTCATCGGAATACCATCTCACAATGTTTCCCGAAGCCGCTCCCGCTACTCCGCATCCAAGTCCCGTGAGCACCGACGAAACTATCAGTCCGACGGAGCCCGACATACCGGGATGGAAACCGAGCGCAAGCATACCGATTGCTGTCAGTATAAGTCCCGCAAAAGCCGAAAACCTGTATCCTATCTTAGAAACGCAAAAGCCCGAAAGAAGATCTCCAACTCCGCTCATACAGAAATGAAGGAAGATCGCAATGGCTATCATACGTATCGGGAACATTACGTACAGGAGCGGTAGGAAGCCGCTGACGAGACCTCTGACGGCAAATGCCCCGCAGCCGACCGCTATGGCCTTCCGTTTGCCCGAATTCTCATTGTTCATCTTTTCAATTAACTCCATTCAATTTATTATAATATTTCACAAGCCCGTCCGCAATGCCTTGGGCGATAAGTTCCTGATAAGCATCATCTTTAAGCTTGGGATATTCCGTTTCGGAAGTCATAAAGCCGCACTCCAGAAGAACTGCCGACTTTTTGGTAAGGAGGACTTCGAGTTCATTGTTCTCGATCGCCCTGATGTTGCGCTTTCTTGCTCCCGTGGCGTCACAAACGCCACCGAGTATACATTCCGCAAGAAAAGCACTGTTTTCGTTCTGCCTCTTGTCGTAGAAGATCTCGCATCCCGACGAAGTAGTGTCGTTCACGGCATTCAGGTGGATACTGACGAAGCATGACGCTTCGGAGTTGTTGCTCATTATCAGCCTGCTGTCGAGATCCTTGTATACGTCCTCCTCACGGGTCATGATGACCGTGAAGCCAAGTTCTTCAAGCTTTGCGCGGGTCTTCATGGCTATGCTCAGGGTGAGCACCTTTTCAACCACATCCGCCTGCCCACCGGCATCGGATCCTATATCTATACCGCCGTGTCCCGGGTCTATCATGACTATCGGTCCGGGTGTGGGTGACGGCGTTACGGTGGGTGTCGGCGTTCTCTTCGCGAAAACGAAGGGCGTGGGGGTGGGAGTCGGGGGTATCGAAGCTGCCCTGTATGCTTCAATACTCACATTTATCAGCTTCGTGACCATTATACCCAATAAAACTGTCAAGATCAAAATCAGGATCTCAAGTATCCTTCTGTTCTTCATCAGGTGCAAACCCCTCAAAAATAAACAATCTGTATTTGTTACGTATCTCTGCAAGCCTTGCGGCCGATTTTACCGTCCACGCGACCGGAAGCGCACCGAAAAGCTTTGCAAGCCTGAATCCGAAGTTATCCGGATGATCGCATGAATATGCGACGAAATCCGGTCTGCATATGATGTTGCTGATAAGATAATGTACCGAGAACATCCCGGCATTTTCGGGTTTGCCGGAATCTGCCGAAAAATTGCTTGAAAGCTGACCGCGCATGAGCTCAGGTCTGTGATCCTTGAACCACTTGACCGCAAAGGGATGAAAGGACTCAACACAATACAGTCCCTTATAGCGCATGAGGATCTCATTCGCACGCTCGCATACTTCGGTATTGTTATCGGGCATCTTTATCTCAACTATCAGAGGCACCTTGCCGTCAACCGTCCGAAGAACGTCTTCAAAAAGCGGTATGCGCTCCTCAGAGGAACAGATCGTAAGTTCTCTCAGTTCGTCATAGGTTTTTGAGCATACCCTTGCATCGACTCCGCAGACTCTTTTTAAGTCATCGTCATGGAAGACAACGACTTTGCCGTCACGACTCAACTGTACGTCCAGCTCGATGCCGTAGCCTTTATGAACGGCACGCTCAAATGCCGGAATGCTGTTTTCCGGCGCAGGACCGCTGTTGTCGTGGAAGCCCCTGTGAGCATACCAAAAGCCCATGAAAGGCTTTCGGTCCGCCCTGTGGAACATATTTGGCATAACAAAGAAACAATATATACCGAAAAGTCCTATTGCTATAAACAATATCACATAAATAAATGTCGGCATTTTTCCAATTCCCTGAATGCTTATAACAAAATATTTCAAAAAGAAACGCTATTTTCCGGAAAGAGCCTTGATCCTCTCCTGAACCTTGGTCATCATGCTCCTGTAGTTCTCGAGTTTGCCCTTTTCTTCGTTGATCTTGCTCTCGGGAGCCTTGGAGATGAAGTTCGTGTTGGCGAGCATGCCCTCACAACGCTTGATCTCTCCCGTAAGACGTGCCTCTTCCTTTGCAAGTCTCTCCAGCTCCTTATCAATGTCTACAAGCTCCGCAAATGGAATGTAGACAACTGCCTTCGGAAGAACTGCGGAAACGGCATCATCCGCGATGCCTGTTCTGTCCTCGCGAACAATGACGTCCGAAGCATATCCGAGAACCGCGAAGAAGTGCTTGTTCTCCTCGAAGACTTCCCTTACGCTCTTGTCAGCCGATACAACGAATACCTCTGCCTTACGTGAAGGAGCAACGTTCATGGAGGTTCTTACGTCTCTGATGCCCTTAACGGCTTCCTTGATCATCTCGATGGCTGAAACCTTCTTCTCGAATGCAAACTTCTCATCGTATACGGGCCACTCGGAGATCATGATGGACTTATTCTCATCAAGGATGCCCTCTGCCTCTTTAAGTGTGCAGAAGATCTCTTCCGTAACGAAAGGCATGTAAGGATGAAGAAGCTTTAAAGCGTCCGTAAGAACGTGTCTCAGCGTCCACATGGCTGCAACCTTTGAAGCGGCATCGTCACCGTAGAGACGGGGTTTAACCATTTCAATGTACCAGTCGCAGAAATCATCCCAGATGAAATCGTTTATCTTCTGTGCGGCAACACCGAGCTCGAAGGCGTCGAGATTCTGTGTTACCTCTTTTATGCATGTATTAAGCTTGGAAAGGATCCAGCAATCGGAATCCTCAAGCTTTGAAATATCGATATCCTGTCCCTTGCAATCAAGACCCGCAGCTCCCATCTGCTCCATGTTCATCATGATGAAACGGGAAGCGTTCCATACCTTGTTTGCAAAGTTTCTGCTCGCCTCTACTCTCTCCCAGTAGAAACGCATGTCATTACCCGGAGCGTTACCGGTGATAAGGGTAAATCTCAGAGCATCCGCACCGTACTTGTCAATGACCTCAAGAGGATCGATACCGTTTCCGAGGGACTTACTCATCTTCCTTCCC
>JAEEGL010044000.1_pt1 | contig 27856 bp, 21 predicted proteins | sample 9134231 | NCBI WGS metagenome assembly JAEEGL01 (sample SAMN16246548, study PRJNA631951) | gut metagenome | biome: gut microbiome; feature: rumen; material: fiber-attached | host: Bos | place: Iran: Karaj | collected 2018-10
CCCGAGGAGGCTGAGTACAAGTTCGGCTTCATCATCCACGCCTTCCAGTACGGCGCCCCGCCCCACGGAGGTCTGGCCTTCGGTTTCGACCGTGTCTGCACCCTGTTCGCCGGCAAGGAGAGCATCCGCGACTTCATCGCCTTCCCGAAGAACAATCAGGGCCGCGACGTGATGATCGACTCCCCGTCACAAATAGACCAGGTCCAGCTCGACGAGCTGAACCTGGACGTTCGTCCCCTTCCGGCGAAATAGCGGCGTAATCCGCTAATTATAGATCCCAGTCGTCGGTACGGAACGGGGACACGGGAATGCCGAAGTTGTTGAATACGGTTCCCTCTCCCCAGTTTCTGAAGCAGTACCGTACGGCCACGGGTTCCGTCACTTCCGGACTCGTCACCATTATTGTACCGGACCAGTCGATGATCCTTCCGGTCGCCGGATGGAACACCTTGTCGGCTCCAGCGATCTCAAATCCTGCCAGATCGACGTCAATAGGACCGATCTGCCTGCCGTCGGTGTTGGTCTTTATGTAGGCCTTCCCGTCCCTGAACTCGGCGCTTTTTAAAGTGGGCGACACAGGGTTCAACCCTTTGATGCCGTAGTCGTTAGCGAGGGCGAGGTAGGCCATGCGGTAGCCGACCTCACGCTTCTTCTTGGGGTGTATGGTGCCATATTCACCGACATCCACCGTGGCCGCCATGCCGCTGTGGGGGATCAAGTCGAGCGACTTCTGTTGGGCTTCCCGGAAATATCCCAGGGTCCAGCCGTCCGGATCGCTGTAGTAATAGGGCGCCAGCTGGGCGAAATAGAACGGCGCGTCCGGATTGTCGAAGAGCCTTCTCATCATCTCCACATATTCTTTCTGGAGGCGTGTGTACTGGCTTGGCCTGAAGCGGTTAGTCTCTCCCTGGTACCAGATCATCCCCTTGAAAGTGAATGGGATAAGAGGGGCGACCATGCCGTTGAAAAAGACGCAGGGTGTGGTTGAGAGTTCTTTAGGCATATCCTTCCCTTCGAGGAAACCCAGGTCGAACTCGCTGGTGAACTTGCTTGAAACAGTGGCTTTGTCCATCCAACATTCAATCGCGGTCCCTCCAACGCTGGAAACCAAGATCCCGATGGGTATCCTCAAAGACTGATGCAGCTTCTTGGCGAAGAAATATGCCGTGGCGCTGGTCTTTGACACCACTTCGGGAGTGTTCTCCTCCCAGGAGCCCTGGGCCTGGTCCAGAGGCGTCAAGGAAGGGGTATGCTGGATCTGGCAAATACGGATCGGGACCGTGGGATCCGCGTCCGTGATCTCATCGACGCCCCCTTCGGTCGGCTGTCCCGGATATCCCGACATTATCATCTCCATGTTGGACTGCCCGGAGCAGAACCAAACTTCTCCGACGAGAACATTGCTGAGGGTTATCTTCTCTTTGCCGTCGGCTATTGTCACCTTGTACGGTCCACCCGCTTCAGGCGTCGGGATCTTGAGCGTCCATTTACCTTCGCTATCAGGAGTGGCGGTGTACTTTGCTCCAGTCCAAGTGGTTGTGACAGAGATTTTTCCGTTACCGTCAGTCCAGCCCCAGATGGTGGCCTCGCAGTTGCGTTGGAACACCATGTTGTCACTGAATACGGATGGAAGGGTCACCTTCGCGTCGGCCCAAAACGCTCCCATCAGCGCCAGGAGCGTTAAAGAGATAATTTTCTTCATCATTTATGAATAATGTTTTGAAATGCTATTCATTAGTGTTGAAAGCGGCCATGCGGCGGATCAGTGGCTCTGCCTTATAGCTGTCGAGGACCAACTTCAGTGAAGAGAGTTCCACCGGCTCGAAGCGGGCTATTCTCTTATGGCCGATGTTGGTTCCTTCGCAGAGCCTGATTGTTGTGCCGTCCGGTTTCGCCCCTTCCAGATGCCAGGTTAGAACCCTCTCACCTTCAGCGATTTCCTCCTGAAGGATGGCCCTGTCCACCAAGGTGGGAGTCTTGAGATTCAACTCTACCAGCGCGCCTTTGCCGGAGGTCTCGGCACAAGGGTTTCCGTAGCGCTTGCGAATCGCCTCGCCGTACTTCTCGGCCTGCTTGACATCAGCGTCAGGGATCAGGCCCCTGTTGTCGATCACGAGCCCCAGAAGCATATTTGTGTTGCGCCCGACGCTGGTCTCGTATTTATCCATCAGTTCTTCAATGGAATACATCATGTCGTCCTGTCCCTCGTGCCAAATCCAGCCGCCACCGAAGGCACTCTGCCTCCGCAGGGTGAAATCGGATTCTCCCGGGCACCAGAACGGGGCGTCCGGCCGGCCGTTAAGTCCTGTCACGACCTTGACTCCGTCGGAATTGGTCGTGGAGTCCGCCGTTGCCCAGCAAGGATCAGGAGCTGTTCCGACCTCATTGCCGACCCAGCGGATCATGTTGTCATAGCCGTATGGGCCTTGGAAAGCTATCGCTTCAGGCTGCAGTTTTTTTATCAGGGAACTCACATCGGCTCCGCCTTGGGCTGGAGACAGGATGCCTCCGTCAAACCAGACCTCGAACAAGGGCCCGTAATTGCCCCAAAGCTCAGTCAGTTGCCGCATGATGATGTCGCTGTATTGCTCCTGGGTGATGGGAGATCCTGGCTGAACCAGTCCAGGATTATCAACCCATAGATAACCGTTGGTCGCCATATTGGCATATATTCCGGGCTTGATGCCGTATTTATGGCAGGAGTTGACAAAATCCTTGACGATGTCTCCTTTCCCGTCCTTCCATGGCGAGCGGCTGATGTTGTAGTCATGCGTGGAAGTCGGCCAGAGGGTGAAACCGCTGCCATGCTTGGCTGTGAGGACGGCATATTTCGCCCCCAACTTGGCGGCTGTCTCGAGCCACTGGTCCGTGTTGAGTTCCGTAGGATTGAAAGTGGCCGGATCAGGGTGGGTGCCATACTCCCTGTGGTTATATTCAGGATGGAAAACCGGCATGTCGAGATGGAGCAGCACTCCGATCTCCGCCTCCGCCCAATCTTGCTGGACCTTGTTTGGCTTGACGATGTTGGCGAAAGGCACGCCGGCAGTCATAAGGGCCTTGAGCTCAGGGAGATGCTTCTGGTAGACGCCTCTCGGGGTGCAGCGATGGTCTTTGCAGATGGATGCGGCCATGCCGACCACCTCTCCCATCATCCCGCCGGTGCGCATCACCCTGATCGTGCCGAGGGCGGCGTGGGTCACGGAAATGTCGCGCCCTGCCATCAGGAGGTTGTCTATATTCCTGGAATACAGGCACCTGTAGGGGACCGCGTAGTCAGCGTGATGCTTGGTGACGCTGATCGCCCTGAAAGGTTCCTCGCCCTCCATGCCCGGCTCCGGCTTGGGGTAGTGGAGATCCATTCCCCAGGTTGCGGTGAAGGAGGCGTCGTCATACTGGACATTCTCCGTGAAGTCCTGCTCCTTGAGGATCACGTCACCCATCAGGCGGCGTGACTCACGCTTTCCGCCGATGCAGGCGACCCACTCAAGTTGCTTGTCCTCAAATTGTTCCTTGTATTTGGGGCTATTTTTGAGATATGCCCAGTTGCCATAGACGGCCCTCAGGCCATGGTCCCTGATGCGCTCGATCTCGGCCACCTGGTCCCTTCCGAGGCCGGTCTCCCAGTCCCACTCTCCGTGGACGATCGGGATGCAGGTGGAGTCGTTGAACTGGATCGCCCACGGGCACTCCGGGAACCCGGTCCCATCCCCATCCCCGGCCCCTGAGCCATCCTCGGTCCCTGAGCGGAGCCGAAGGGCCGACGCGAACCACTGCACCGAAGTGCCCATGGTGAGGGAATCCGCCTTCTCCGGAGCCTGCGTCTCCCCGGTCTCGGCCCTGCTCTCCCGGCCCATCCTGTAGTCGGCTCCGGCCAGGAACCCCAGGTTGGCGTCACCCGTGCAATCTGCGAAGAGGCGCCCCTTCAGGATAATCTCCTCACTCGTGAATATATCCTTTGCCACGACCGAGCGGATCTTTCCCCCGCGCGTCTTGGCGGAGATGACCTCCTTGCTCAGGAATAAGGTGATATTAGGCTCATTCAGAACCGCTTGCAGTTTTTTGTCATCCTCGTAGTTCGAGGCTGGCCCGGCGTTGTGTATGTGCTTCTCAGGATGCTTTTCCAAAACGTCGAGGATGTGTTTGCTCCTCGGAGAGTCCGGATCCCGCTGGGCTTCGACATTTGTCCAGTAGCCTATTCCACCGATCTCGTCCATCAGCCTTCCGAGCTGGGGATATGGCTCCTTGTAGATAAGGCCGGACAGGCCTACCCTAATCTCGGAGGAGTTATTGCCTCCCAACACGGGGCGGTTCTGGACCAGGGCCACAGTGCTGCCCAGACGGGCCGCGGTGATGGCGGCGCAGATCCCGGCGATTCCGCCTCCAACTACCACGAAATCAAATTTCCTGGTCCCTGAGCGCCTCTGTCCGGTCCCTGAGCGGAGCCGAAGGGCCGTCCCATCCCCATCCCCGGTCCCTGAGCGGAGCCGAAGGGCCGAGGCCTTGATCCCCAACGCCTTGCGCCTGAAATCCGCCGTCGGTTCCGGAGCCTCAGCATCCAGGTCCCGAGTCAGATAGATGGCGTCGCAACGTCCCTCGAACCCGGTCAGATCGTGGAGGGAAATCTTATTCTCGCCTTTAGTCAGATTGACTGTGCCTCCGTCCTGCCAAGCCCACTCCTCTGTCTTGGTCCCGAACGTCTCTTCCGAAGGCTTCCCGTTGACGATCACCTGGAATCGCCCCGGACTCTCGGTCCTGCCCCAGGGCCTGGTCCAGTCCCTGGTCCGAACCCAGAGGCGGTACTCTCCGGCCTCCGGAGCCTCGAAAACAGTCTCGGCATCAGCCACGGGCCTTCCCAGTCCATGGGCGATAAGGTATGGCGACCCCATCTGGGAGACGCTCTGGTTGTCGTTAGTCCAGCCGCCGATATTGCCGAACCCCTCGGCCTCCAGGAATATGCTCTGGGCGGGAAGGGACAGCGGTAGGAGTAAAGCGGCCAATATCAACACGCTTGGTATTCTCATTCGCTTGGTTCTCATATTGGTTTGTATTATTATTTGATAACGAGCCAGGTGTAACCGTTGGCGGGGATGGTGACCGTCACTTCGACGTTGTATTCCCTGTCGAGACGGACTTTGTGCGGCTTGCCTCCACGTTCGGAGATCCTCGCCTTCTTGGTCAGTCCGGTGTAGTAGAGCGGAAGGGAGACCGTGCGGGTAATATCCTCATCTGTAGGGTTGTACAGCATCGCGAATCCTTTCTCCTCAAGGCCCGGGTTGACGTGCAGGATTCCATCCCAGTCCCTGCCGTCGGGGCGGCGCAGGTGGATGATGTCGCTGTTGAGGATTTCCCGATGGTCTTTGTACCAATTGATCACCTCCTTCACGGCTTCCTTGGTCCTTTCGGTGTCGTACAGGCGGAAACCACGGTAGCATGACTGCACGCCTGATCCGTAGTTCTGGATCATGTGGGCCTTGTAGGCATCCAGGTGCTCGTCGAGAGGCTCCAGCGTCGCGGCGGCTCCACCGCCATGGTACTGGACCAGGGGAGTGAAAGTCCAGCCGTCGCCAGGGTTCCTCTTCCATGTGCCGTCGAAGATGTTTTGACGCCCGAGGATAATCTGCCTGGCTCTCGGGAGCGACCAATTGTCCTCACGGTAACCCACACCGCATTTGCTGGAGCCGATGAGCATCGTCCCCATGTCCGGGACATTCATGTATATCCCAGTGGCTCTCATCCATTTGTACAGATCCTCCAGCATCTTTCGCTGGGTCCACTGGGAGTCCTCCAGGCCCTTGTGGAAGGCGTGGGAAGTGGAGGCGCAGGGGTCTCCTGAATATGAGCCGTCGTGCTCGAACACATCCATCCCGGTCTTCTCGAAGAAGGAGTGGAGCTTGCGGAAATATTCATGGCCCCACTCGCTGGAGAGGCATGGCGAGCTGCCGAAAGTCATTTCTCCGCGCTTGCCGGTCTTGGGGTTGATGATGTCCACATCGTCGCTGATCCAGCGGCTGGCGAGCAGGGAATATCCCCCGATCTCGATTCCCTTCGAATGGGCAAGGTCGACATATTCCTTGAACTTGGCTATGTTCTCGGGAGATTCATCCTCCATGTCGAGTCCGGACCCGAAGCTCAGGATGATCATCTCGTAGCCGGTCTCGACGCACTGGTCGATGGCGGTCTTGACATCCTCTGGATCGGTCGAGGTGAGATGCATGAATATGGGATTCTCTGTTGTCCAAGGGGCTAATATCCGTTTGAAATGCCTTAGGAACAGTCCTTTACGCTCCCTTTCCTGGCTGTCGAAAGGCATCATCCAATTGCGGAAGCTCTCAAAACTTTCCCCAGCTTTTATCTCCTGTTTTGGACCGTTGTTGGGGAGTTTCACGGTGAGGAAACATTCTGTCCGCAGGCCATAACTGACCTGGGAAGTGTACAGGGGATCCGTCCCCCAGAAAGTGGTCCCGCAAGAGACCTGGGCCCAGTCGCTCTCGACGTGGATGGAATTCTTTGAGGAGGCGGGGACATTATCCACTTCGGACTCATATTCCACAAAGGCCAGCTCTTCGAGAGTGAACTTGTCCAGCATCACCGTCGCTCCAGTTCCATTCTTGATTATCAGCCATTTCCCTATTATCGGAGCGCCGTCATAGATCTCATAATGCAGCTCTGCCTTGATGCCTTTCAAGTCTCCAGGACCCTCAAGCGTGAATATCAGTTCCTTTCCTTTGGGGTTCCATTCCTTGACGAGAGCCCAACGCTTGCGGTTCCACTCCATCCGGGGCTTCAAGTCAGTGACCGACCAGCCGGCCACTTTGAAGGAATTGTCCAGGGATTTCATCTGGTCGATCCATTCGGGAAGCATGTAGCCCCTCTCTTCAACTCCCTGGAGTCCACCGAGAGGATAGTCAACTCCATTTATTGTCAGGGTTCCTTCCGGGCTGGCCGTGCGGAGCAATGTCTCGCCGGTCATGTGGTTCAATATGTTAGTGGTGGCGAGGTTAGGGGTTATGCGGAAAACCCGGCTGACAAGGCCGTTCGTCATTATGATGTCCTTCCCGTCTTCGGATTGTTCCACTTTTGAAACGAACGATTCCCCGTCAATCAGCCAGTCCTTGGACGGCTTTTTGGTGGTGATATCCTTGGCGGTCAGGTTTGTTGTAAAGGCGGCGCAAATGGCCAGGAGTAACAGTGGTAATCTTCTCATCACAATATCTATCTTATTTGTAGTCAAACCATTCTCCCCATGTCATCAGGAGCCGGGGAGTCTGGCTCCGATGGACTTTGGTGTTCTTGAATATCGTCATCCAGTAGGCCTCCCGGTGGTCGATCCCGTGGGCGCCGATCTCGTTCTCGTGCTGGGAGACGAGGAGGCGGGGATTGAAGTCCGCCACATGCTCGTCGAAATCGTGGATCCAGCAGTCCATCGCGAGAACATCGATTCTTGGAAGCCGTTTGCTGATGTCTTTCAGCCACTTAAGGTCGCTGCCGTCGCTCTTCCACTGGTCTCCGGTGGCACCGACGACCTTGCCGTTGGGGAGGGTGACGATCCAGATGTTGTTCTGGACGGCATCCTGGTGGCCGGGAAGGACATTGACGGTGATATTCCCCTTTGGATGCTCCACTTCGAAGGTGTAGAGGTCGTCCTCGCGGACATGGTTGACCTGGATGTCGTTCTTGAATATCTCGTCTGTGGCGTAGATCGGCACTCCGGCCTTATGGCAGAAGTCCCGGACGTGGTTGTCGCAGTGGTCGAAATGGTTGTGGGTGTAGAAGAGGACATCGACATGGTCGACGATCTTTCTCATTATCTCGTCCGGAATGAGCTTCCCGTCACGGCCGTTGAGGTCCACGGCGATGGTGAGGTCCCTGGTCCGGAAAAGCATGCCGCAGTTGTATAACTTGTATATTCTTAATGATTTCCGTCCTTTAAGCGGCTTGTCCAGATCCTCCAGGACCTTGTTCATCCTCAGTGAGAGATAGTCCAGCACGGCGGGGTTGTCAATCGGGGCGGGCTCGTGCGTGACGGCGTCCAGCATCAGCATGGCCATCTCCCGCTCCCGGTTTATCTTCAAAGCCGGAGGGTTCTCGTCCAGGGCCTTGTCAGCGAGGTCCAGCATATAATACGCTTGATGCTGGAGATAAAGATCCGAGCGTCCCCAATATTCTTTCAGATACCTCTGTCCCGGCACAGCATGTCGGCTCGGCACCTCCTGGGCGGAAGCCCCGAGAGCTGTCAATAATATGGTTGTCAGTGCGAGGAATGTGGTTCGGATATTCATTAGTGCAGGGTTTATTTCTCAAATATAGTCATTTTCCGTCTTGAGTTTATTATATTTGTGTTTATAATACTTTGTGACATGGGATCATACGGTCAGGATCTGGATTTTTTGAAGTCAAATAGGTTGAATGTGGTGGAATTGGTTTCGCCGGATGGTATGGCGAGGGTGTCGGTTGTGCCTGAGTTTCAGGGCAGGGTGATGACATCGGCGGCCAGCGGCCTTCAAGGCCAGAGTTTCGGCTGGATCAGCCGGAAGGCTATCGCCGCCGGGTTCGCGAATCCCCAGTTCAATCCGTTCGGGGGAGAGGAACGCTTCTGGCTCGGTCCCGAAGGCGGCCCGTTCTCCTGGTTCTTTAGGCCGGGGGAGGAGCAGGTCTTCGCCAACTGGGATGTTCCTGCCGTCATCGATTCAGAACCTTTCAAGGTGGAATCCGCCAGCGGGTCAGAAGCCATATTCACGAAAGAGACTGTCCTTAAAAACGCTTCCGGGCGGGAGTTCCGAATCGGGATACGCAGAGAGGTTAAGCTTCTGGAAGCCGCTGCAATAGAAGATGTTCTGGGAGTGAAGCTCCCCGAGGGCATCCGACCTGTGGCCTATCGCACCGCCAACACCCTGACAAACCTCGGCCAGGAAGCCTGGACCAAGCAGACTGGCATGCCGTCGGTTTGGCTTCTTGGGATGTATCCCCCGTCCCCCTCGACCGTCGTCTTCATTCCTTATAATGAGGCATTTGAGGGTAAGAAGGTCAATGATGAATATTTCGGGAAAATTCCCGCCGACCGGCTGATCGTCCGGGACGGGATGATATATTTCCGGATCGACGGAAAGTTCCGCTCCAAGATCGGCCTTCCGGACGGGAGCGCCCGCGGCCTTTGCGGAAGCTATGATTCCGGAGAGGGTGTCCTGAATATTCTTAAATACTCAGTACCCTCAGGACCAAGGGATTACGTCAATGCCCAATGGGGGCCGCAGGAGAACTGCTTCGGTGGCGATGTGATCAATTCCTACAACGACGGTCCCACCGAGACCGGCGAGGTGATGGGGCCTTTCTACGAGATTGAGACTTCCTCGCCCGGAGCTGCCCTTGCCCCCGGAGAGAGCCTGACCCATGCTCAATGCACCTTCCACCTTGAAGGAGACTTCGAGGCCCTCGCCCCCGTCGCCAGGGAAGTCCTCGGCGCGGATCTTGCCACCGTACGCGGTATTTTCAATCTTATTATTAATTGATTATGAATAAGAGGATCGAGTTTATCGACTGGATCAGGGTTGTCGCGTGCCTGATGGTGATGCTGGTTCATGCGAGCGAGAATTTCTATGCGGCCGACCCTTCCGGACTGGCCGGCAATGTCTCGATGCTCGCCAATGAGGCGAATAGGTTTTGGGTGTCCTTCTATGACGGTTTCGTCAGCAGGGCCGCCGTGCCGCTCTTCATGATCGTTTCGGCCTTCCTGCTCGTGCCCATGAAGCCCGGCCAGACGATGAGCTCGTTCTACAAGCATCGCTTCGGTAGGATCCTTCCCCCGTTCGTGTTCTTCCTGCTCCTCTACACCTTCCTTCCGCTGCTTTGGGGCGGAATGACTTGGGAGCAGTCCCTGGCGGATCTCAAGCTGCTGCCCTTCAACTTCCCCTCGATGGCCGGTCACCTGTGGTTCATGTATCCGCTGATAAGCCTCTACATCATCATTCCGGTGGTCTCGCCATGGCTTGAGAAGGTCTCCGCGAAAGACGAGAGGATCTTCCTGGGCTTCTTCATATTCACGACCTTCATCCCTTGGTTCAGGCTCATCACTCCTGAACTCTGGGGAGAATGTTTCTGGAATAATTTCAGCGCGTTCTGGTACTGCTCCGGTTATCTGGGTTACCTCGTACTCGCGCATTATATCCGTGTTCATGTGGATTGGGACCGCCGGAAACGATTGACTGTCGGGACTTTATGCTTCCTTGTCGGAGGTGCCTTCACCGGCTGGTCCTTCTGGGTGAAAGGAACCCCGGAAGTCCTTATCCCGACCCCCGAAATCGAATGGTCATGGCCCTTCTGCACGCCTAACGTCCTGATGCAGACCTTCGGACTTTTCCTGATGTTCAGTTGCATAGGAATGGGGAAGGCTGGTGTTGATAGCGTTGTGGCTGCTGCAGGTGACGCTGGTGGTGCTGGTGTTATTGGTGCCGCGGGTGCCGCTGGGAAGGAGAGCTTCGTCTCCCGCCTCGCCCGGCTGACCTTCGGCATGTACCTCGTCCACATGTTCTTCCTCGCCCCGATAGCCACCTGGATCATCGGCGGCGACGTCGCCAACCCCACGCTCCCCGTCGCCATCGCCATCCCGGCGATAGCTGTCCTATCTTATATTTGCAGCGCCGTGTTGGTGAAGCTCGTCTCCCTCCTCCCCGGCAGCAAGTATTTTGTCGGGGTGTAACGTGTCACCTTGTAGGGACCTAACGTGTCATTCTGAGCGTCAGCCCTTGTCATTCTGAGCGCCAGCGAAGAATCTTTTTCCGCCGCCCCTATTGCGAAACAATTTATTTTTGTATCTTTGCAGTCCGGACCGAAAGCAAGGTTTGACAAAACCATCGGCACAGTCCCCCTGGAGAGGTGGGTGAGTGGCTGAAACCACCGGTTTGCTAAACCGACGTACGTCTCAAGCGTACCACGAGTTCGAATCTCGTCCTCTCCGCGCAATGCAATCAGCATTGAAGGTGCCGCTCCAAAAGGAGCGGCATTTTTGTTTGGATGCCGCCCGTGCGAGCTTGCTCGCTAACGGGTTGGCAGCCAGACAAAAAGAGGCTTTTCAAGCCTCGCCTTCAAATGCTGATTGCTCCCGGACCCCCCGAGATGTGCGAGGCCCCTGGCCGAGCAAATCTCGTCCTACTTCGCCCCAACCCGACATTCACCATCCCACCCGAAGTGGCCTACACACCTTTCTGCCGCAGGTTGTGTGGGAAGGCAAGGCGAAAATGCCTCGCCTTCCCAGCCGATATGCCTCTGTGCCCCGTCGGTGGCCTGAAAGCCGGGACGGTGATTTTTAAGTTGGACAACTTGTCGTGAAGGACGAAGGAGTTCCTGTGAACTATCTCTTCCCTTCCTCTGAGGATTCTTTAATTAAAAGTTTTCCAATTACCTCAGATGCATAGTGCTCGTCGGTGTGGTGTGCGACTAGGAAGTTATAGAGAAGCTTTTGGTCTGCTTTGAGATTGCCAGTCCGAATGATTACAAGTTGATTGGTGCTTAATAATATAGAGAGGCGGTCGCCAGTGAGACTCTTTAGTGCACGCTTGATTTCAACCTTTGAGTTATCGTCTCGGGTAAAAATGAAGATGTCTTTCTTGGCGAGGTTGTCAATACTCGTCTGCATGGAGAAAAATTGTTCAAAGTATTGCCGGTCATTCTCGCCGAGGGAGTGCCCAAAAATAATGACTTCGTCTGTTTTATTCAAGGCAGACACGATGTCCGGAGGGTTGAAAGAGTCGTCCATCACCTTTTGCAGAAAGTCATATTCTGGCTCAATTGGAGTTCCGTCGCGTGTGCCGACGATTATTTTCCCATCTTCGCAGCTGCCGTGCATATAATTGGCAGGAACATCTCTAAGGTTATGCCCTTGCATCTGGATGCGAGTGTAATTGAAAGTATAGATGCTTACCGTGTTACCGGCTTCGACACACTTGCTTATTGATAAAAGTAGATGGAAAGCAACGGATAAGCTTTCAGGAATCGGTTTCTCAATGGATTTCAAATACTTGTAAAGCCCCTCTTTAATTAGTTCAAGCGCTTTTCGGTCCCGCCAGATAGGAGATTTCAAGGCATCCTCTTTTAAATGCTCATCCATTGCAGGAACCGGGTGTGCTCTGTATTTAAGAACACCTTTGTCAACCAACGATTGCATAAGGTCGATCTTGTCATCATACCAGCGGCAAGCATACCCGTATGAAGTGAAGTCTTTCAGGAAAACCCTTTCCTCTTCAGTGAGTATGTCTTCTCCGTCTTTAAGGTTGTGAAGCCCTTTATAATAGTTTAACAGTTCATTCTCAAGGTCATACCATTTTACGGCTTCCAGATTGTCCGGCCAGCGCTGATTAAGATGATGAATAAGTGGGGCTGGATAATTCTTGGGACAGAACTCGGACTCCCAAAAGTCTTTGTAGGACGTTTTGAGTCCGAGGTCCAGGTCAAAGCCATTGCCGAGAACAAGAACTATTTTGCGTATCTCTGCCATAAGTTATTTATCTAATCCTTCTACGGTGTGTTTAATTTGAGGGCTGCCTCTTGCCTTCAAAAACGAACAGAATCATACTTGGAACGCGTTGCCTCTAAAAAGTTTTTCAATATTATGTCCGAATCGAAGCTCTTTGTCTGTGCAGTCGCAGAGCGGCTTGATCTTATTCTCGTTTAGGATGAAGTTGCAGTCTGGTCGCAATAGATCGTTCGTCATCAAGTAGGTATTGTGAGAGGATGTGAACACCTGGCACTGCTGGGTAAAAAGCCGTTTGCAGACTTCAAAGGACAGTTTGAAGTGGTAGAAAGCATCAAACTCATCGATGAAAACGAAGGTGGCATTCCCCAGGCGACTCATCCAGAAATATAGCAATTTAAGATGCTGTGTACCAGTGGATGCTATCAGGTCGAAGGGGATTTTCTTCTTGTCTATAACGCAGAAAAGTATTTTGTCGCCTGGATTAGGATTGGCGAACTTGAATTCCTGCCCGCTAACATTGAGCAGGAACCTCCTGAAATCATCTATCAGTTTGTTGCGAATAATGTATTCGTCAAGTAAGGTAGTATTGCTTTCCAAGCCGATAAACTCACGGATGTCCAAGCTACGGAACCATAACATTCCGTTGACGAATTTCTGCAATTGCAGAAGGTAGTGATCCTCTGCGAGAGGATAAGACGTCAGAAGGAAGTTGACGATGGAAACATTATTCGCATTGTCCGCAAGATTCTTTTGGAATGTCGGATCCATCGGGAATTCCTTGACATCAATATGGAACTTCCCGGCTTCTCTTTTGAATAATTGTTTCCCGTTCACAAGCATCTCCTCGCTCTTAAGGAGTCCGTGATAATCCTTGCTGTACCGATATTCAACAGTATGCCCACTGAATATAAAGGTGTAGTCGAACTCCACTAGAATAGTCTGGCTCCCGGCATAAGTAAAATTGACATAGTAATCCGCCTTTTTCCATTTTTGGGTAAGATGATTAACTATATCGAAGATAGCGAGACCAAAATTGGTCTTGCCAGAGCCGTTGGGACCATAGATGATGCCATTCTTAATAATGTCATCCTTAATGGCATAAGTGCTGAAATTATAGTTGCTATGCCTTGTTAGGTCCAGCTCTATTTTATCGGTGAAACCCCGGAAATTTTTTACGGAAAACTTTGCAAGCATAACTCTAGTGTTCTAATATTCAATGCAAAGATAATAAAAGAAATGAAATATCCGTAATTTTTTTACGGATATTCCACCATCTAATCCGAAGTGGCCTACACACCTTTCTGCCGCAGGTTGTGTGGGAAGGCCAGGCGAAAATGCCTCGCCTTCCCAGCCGATATGCCTCTACGCCCCGTAGGTGACAGGAAAGCCGGGACGGTGATTTTCAAGTTGGGAATATATCGGCGTGAGGGATGGCAATACTCGTTTTCTAGTGAAGCAAAATCGGCATATAGCGACCCTAAAAACTGGTTTATGGAGATGTGTGCTTTTTTACTCTTCTTTCAACTCTCCTTTACGGTATTCGTCAACCAGTATGTTCGTCAGATAAGCATGTGCATTGCTCAAAAATAGATTTACCGCCATTAAGGCATCATATAAACGAAGTGTTTCCATCATCTCTTTACTCTCCTTTATCTCCACCATTCGTGAATCGTAAAGCTTTTCAGAATCAATGTGAGTTTCATAATCTCGCTCATCTTTCCACCAAGATGAGATCTTAGATTGTTGTTCTAATTGGTAAGTTAAGTCCTGATATTGGAGATTGATATTCTCAGGGAAGAATTTCATGTATTCTAACAGTCGAAACCATTCTGATTTGTTTTTGTTGACTTCTTTATAACCGTATAACTTTTTAAAGCCCTCATTAAGAATCACTTTCATCTTACCTCGCATAAAGCGTTTATCGTAATCAGTGTCGGCAAGAATAAAGTACTTTCCGGCGACCATGCAGTCGCACATTGTCAGCAAGACGAATAATGAAATCGAGCAAATCGTGCGGTTGATCCTGTGGTAGTCATCGTTAAGATCTGCGGTTCTTTTTAACTCATTAGTTAACAATGGTAGACCAGAGGAAAACAAGGAGACTATATCATCAACCACCTTAACAAACGTGGCCTTTTCTTCTTCATTTAGAGTCTTTTCTTTATACTGAACATTCTTAAACCATTGGTCATACCGATAGTTAATGATTGGGAAGTATGTCCGAAAACTAAGGTCTTCTTCTGCAGTAATCATAGTTCCTTGAAACTATTTTAACTCACAACCAAACTCCTTAATGGTTTCTTCACTATCTCGGCCTGCTATAGTTTTGCCCGTTGCTTTTTCGATTCTGTCAAGCATCTTCTTGGCTCGATCCACGAAATATCCATTGAAATTATCAGTTGAGAGGAGGTGGTAGTCTATCTTATGGGATGAGATAGCACTTACGACCAATTCGTCAGAGAGTCCTTTGTTCTTCATTGTCTTTATATACTCGCTTGGCGCACGGCCCCCAATAGAGCGATTGGTTGAAGCATATATAGGGGTCTTATTGATCACAGAATTCCATTTACGTATAGGATACTTCTGGCTTTCACAATATGCTTGTGGGAAGATATGATGAATGTCTGTATCTTCATCAAGATAAGAAGCGATATCCATCTTGTTCCCACTCATAAAATCGAGTGGAGAGTCCTGCATTATCGTTGCCATTACACCCTTATAAGCTGCACTGTTTCTTGTCTGCAATGACAGTAGTCGTGTGGGTTGGAAGTTGGAACGAGTAACGGTGTCTGGTTGGTTACCACCAGAGATCCATTCAAAAATATTCGCTATATCCAGAGCGAATCGCGCTTCATTGGCTCCGCCATAAAGCTCACCAAAGACTCCACACCAGTACCATTTAGCAAGCAGATCTAGATTTTGTCCAAGCAAAAAAGCCCGCTTTTCTTTTTTCTCATTATCAAAAGCAAAAATTGCTGCTAAAGGTATCAGTTGCGTTGAATAAGGCAGGTCTCGCTCACTGTAGATACCTTGGTGAGATAAAAATGCCGCAGCAGATTCAAAACCACTAACAAGAGCATCGTGGTTGGCTTTGTAGTCATCGAGATTAAGTCGGAGAATGTCTCTCTTTTTACAAGACACGGCTATCTTATCTGTTAGACTCTTCTTGTAAGTGACAAGTAATGTCATAGCCGCCAAGAAGTTGGCTCCAGTAATATCTTTAAGAACGGTTAGCTTCTTATCCTTAAACAATTGACAGATTCTATTCCAATCATCGCGGAGATCGTATTCGTCTGCAGCAAATGTCGCAGTAACGAGCTCAAATACGGTTAGCGGAACACCACCAGTATTTACATTCTCAAAAATTTGGCATACCGCTTCTTTGGGTGTCTCTTTGGTTAACTGTATAACCGGCATCTGGTATTCCTGGATTGGACGGAGAATCTTTTGAGAGAAGTCCCGGAACAATAGACGATACTTATTATCGTTATTGAAATGATCCTCCATCGCATAGCGCCAGTCATCAATTTCATTAGGAGAGAAGACCAGATTAAGCGGAAACATTAAATGATCATATTCTTTCTCTGAAGAAGAAAGATCTAGCTCTATTGTTCGTCCAATATCGGAAAGGATCTGTTTCTTCTCCGAAATCGAAATAATTGCGTCCAACCTGTCAGCTTCGGGATCAAGGCATTTCTCGATGTCTAAGTAGTAGTAACGAAAGATTGTTTTGTCCTTATTTGTGTCCAAGCGGGTTTCTACTGGTTTTTTACACATAAAAACCTGATAAAGAGTAGTAAGGCGCTGCTGTCCATCTAGAACAAGCCACTCTGGAGTGCAGAAATCAGGGCAATTTACTCCAGTGAACTTACGACACTTGAATCGAATAGATTCACCTCCACTTTCCAAGAACATTGCGGCGCCCATAGGATATCCGGAAGTAATACTCTCTATAAGTTTGCAGATTTTCGTGTCATCCCATACCCAACTACGCTGGAATTCAGGGAGTTGAGCTTTGCCTTGGCCAACCCAAGACAATAGTTCGTTGAGCTTTTTATCGTGTGATTCAACTGCCATAACTTTTTCCTTTAATAGTACATCTCAATATAAGAATATGCCTTATCGAAGACCTCCTGATCCTTGATTTTGTATTTGAGCCATAGGATGGTGCGCAGTTGGCGCTGGACCTCCTTCTTGCCAGAAACCGTCTGGAAAACGTCGTTGAAGTTACGCACAATGGCAACGACCTGCTGGTCGATATCATTAACGATGTTCTCAACGATAATTGGAGTCTCCGGGTTCTTAATACTCTGGAATAGTTCTGTCAAGGCTGCTTTGGCACGTTCGCGGTTATCAACAGGCTTGACATCCTTCTCGGCTTCCAACACCTCTTTAGCCATCTCCAGAATGTCCTTCAGGAATTCAATGCTGGTCTTGAGGTTTTGAGCCATTTTCTCGCGGAGCTCATCCATTTTCTGGGCCAGCCTCTTGAACTTAGGATTGTTCATGTGATGACGAATACGAGGCACGAGGAGTTGTTCCACTTCCTTGATTTTCTTCTTTGCGTCGGCCTCTGAGATGGCGGCATCCAGAACGGCAGCATCAAGAACAAGTTTTTCAAGAGACTCTTCTCCCTTGCCGATATCGATGGTGGTCACATGGCGGTGGACCAGCTCGATGGTCTTGGGACCGAGCATCTTCCATACGAGGGATCCTGTACCACTGACGGGCTTGATACTTTCATAAACTTGGCACAGCCATACGTAGTCGTCTTTATACTGTGTCAGATAATCATCCGGAGAAACGATATCCCACGTGTGCGAGAGCACCATAAAATCTGCAGCGAACTGATCCTTCTGGTCATTTGTAGGCAGGCACTGCTGGGCCTGAGTCAGGCCTTCAAATCCGCTAACCTTGCGATCCACATTCGGGAAGTAATCCAGACATTTCTGCATCAGCTCCGGAATATGTGATTTAAGTTCGTTCTTATTGGCGATGACCTTACGCATGGAAGCATCATCAAACATCAGGGCCTTTGCCACATTATCGAATATACCCACGTAGTCCACAACGAGTCCATGCGTCTTCTGGTCATTATAGACGCGGTTTGTGCGGCAGATTGCCTGCAGCAATGTGTGATCCTTCATGGGTTTATCCAAATACATGCACTGCAGGATTGGTGCGTCAAATCCAGTGAGTAGTTTGCTGGTGACGATGACAATCTTCAGAGGATCCATCGGGTCGCGGAAACGATCGAGGATTTTGCTTTCCTCGTCCTTGGAGCGCCTCCACTGCTTATATTCGTCTGCCTTATCTCCTTCGGTATGCATTACGATGGTAGTGGCATCTTCGCGTCCAAGGAGTAAATCAATCTCCTTTTTATAAGCGACGCAGCATGCTCGGTTGTAAACGACTACCTGAGCTTTGAGTCCGGTAGGTTCTACATTCTCCCGGAAGTGATTCACGATGTGCTCGCAGACTTTCCGGATGCGATCAGGAGAAGTAAAGAGAGCCTCAGTGTTGGTCTTCCGGACAAGCATAACCTTATCTTCTTGCGATATCTGGTCGGTCAGAGCATCGAATTCCGCATCCAATGCGGCTTTATCAATGTGGAGTTCTACAGGGACGGGCTCAAACTCCAACTTTAGTGTAGCGCCGTCCTTAATTGAATCTGAGAAGGAATACCTACTCATGTAACCGGATTTGTCCGATTCTGCACCAAAGGTGGCAAAGGTGTTATGGTCCAGCTTGTTAATAGGCGTACCTGTAAGGCCAAAGAAGAATGCATTCGGCAGCGCCATGCGCATTTTCTCTCCAAGGCCACCTTCCTGTGTACGATGGGCCTCATCGCACATGAGGATAATATTGGTGCGGTCGGAGAGCTTTTCGGTGACATCACCAAATTTGAAAATGGTGGTGATAAGGATCTTTCTTTGGTCCTGTTTGAAAAAATCAATCAGTTCCTCTTTGCTGGAAGCCCCGGCCAGATTGGGAATATCCACGTTGTTGAAGTCGGCAGTAATCTGAGACTCAAGATCCAGACGGTCGTCCACGATTACGACGGTCGGGGATTTGAGTTCAGGCTGCATGCGAAGCTTCTGGGCTGCAAATACCATCAGCAGGGACTTGCCACTACCTTGGAAGTGCCAGATGAGGCCCTTTTTGGGGTATCCCGTTTTTACCCTTTCCACGATAGCATTTGCTCCTTCGTACTGCTGATAGCGGCAGACGATCTTAATCTTGCGATGCTTCTTGTCCGTAGAATAAAGAGTGAAGAATCGCATGATGTCCAGCACCTTTGCAGGCTGCATCATTTGAGTGAAAGAGCGATGGACGTCTTCAACGGTTCCTTCCGTCTTCACCTCGCCCTCAAACCAAGGTCCCCATTTGGTGAGCGGGGCTCCGATGCCACCATAGCGGAAGGTCTTGCCCTCGGTGGCAAAGTTGAGGATATTGGGAACAAACATCTGAGGGATACTCTGCTCGTAGCTAAGAATATCATTGGCGCCATCTGCCCACGTGATACTACTGCGTACCGGGCTCTTGATTTCACCTATCACCAGAGGAATACCATTGATAAGAAGTACGATATCGAGACGCTTGCCTCCCTGGGTACTGGACTTGGGATACATCCACTGATTGGTGATCACGCAGTGGTTGTTCTGCATATTCTTGTAATCGAAGAAGGCAATCGGGATATTGTCTCCGTCTTTCCCAAACGGATAGCTATTCTTCTCGAAAATGAGCTCCTTGAATCGCTCGTTGGCGGTAACCAGATCATGAGGTTGGACGGCCTGTACAGCAGACCGGAGCCGATAGATGACCTCATCGGTTTGGTTTGGTGTTACACCTTCATTGAGTCGAAGGATGGCGTCCTTCAACCAGCTGCCCACCAGCACATCCTGCATGTCGCGGGGAATGCTGTCGGCCGGAACGTACTCCCAGCCTACCTTCTTAGCAACCTCAATGAGAGATTTTTCAATGGTATCTTCTGTAAACATATCGTGGTGTGTTTTAATTCAAATACTTTGATTTATCGGCCTGCTGAACTATGCTTCCAAACACGACCTGAACATCAAATGGCGCATTGGGGATCTCATACTTACAAAAATCTGGTGCTGTAAGTTGTCCTTGGCTCGATCCTGTACTATGAAAGGTGATGCTGTTTAAAGCGAATTTCAAATATGCGAGCTGATATCCCTCTTTGGGTATTAGCGTTAACAATCGCACTACTGGAGTAAACCCCGCCTCTCTACACTCTGCATAGCCAATAGTGCCTCTTGCGGAAACAGTTATAGCAGCTTCTTTTACTCTACATTCTTTTGAAAAACACAGCAGCGCATTATCGCCAATTCCATTTGAGAAAACAGGATACTTATACTGCTCGCTTTGTACTGCACTGTGGTCTTTCGGCTTGTCTCCTCCAGCGAAAACATCTTTAGCTACGTTTTCTATCTTAATAGAATTTGAAGCTTTTGTCATCTCGAAAAATTGCGATTTGAACCCAGCAAACTTTGATTTATCGGCTTGTCTGTATAAAGAGTCGATGCGTTTAACTTCATCCTTTTCCGGGACTGTTATTTCATAGTTGAGGATGTCTGAATCATGTACCGCCGGATAGTTAGTGCCCTTTGCAACAAGAGTCATTTTCTCAGTAAACTCATCAGAAAGAATATATGCGAGTAACAGCCCTGTGTATCCATCTTTGGGACGCAATACACAGAACCCCGATGATGCAACAAGATTGTCGCCTGAGAGGTGATTAACAGCAATGTTTTTAAGATTGGGACGGACGGTCGAAACTAAAAAATCTCCGGCTTTAATACATTGCTGCGCTCTTGATGGGGCGTCCTTAAAAATATATTCCGTAGCGCCCAATACTGTGTTTGTGGCATTATCAACAGACGAGATATCTATGTATTGAATTGTTGATTCTGCTTCAAACTTCTTTCCGGCTTTGGTGATATTAACGTCCACGAGACCTCCGATGGTAGAGCGAGTGCTCCATCGTTTTGTTTCCTCGATAAATTGCGACTGGTTTACCATAGGCCTATGCGATGAATTTTCGGTGAGACATCTTAACATTGGCCTGATTGACCATCGCGTATTGGAGGGTGGTGTCAAGACTTTGATGACCGAGCAGATGTTGTACCTGCTCGATGGGCATGCCTTTATCGATGGCCATTGTTGCCAATGTCCTTCTGAACTTATGTGGATGCACCTTTGTCATATTCAAGTCTTTGCCTATGTTCCTAAGGCGGATCTCAACTCCGCTTATTTGAAGTCTGTTGTGAGGAGCAAGGAGCGTCACAAACAGCGCTTCATTATTATCAGTTCTCTGTTGCAGATAGCTTTGAAGATGGATTTTAGTCCGTGCATCAAAATACACTATCCGCTGTTTGTTTCCTTTTCCGGTGACGATGCATTCCCTGTTTTGGAAATCAATGTCATCCCGGTTAAGCTTAACCAGTTCCCCAACTCGCATACCGGTTGAGGACAGGATATCAATTATTGCAAGGTCTCGAGCATTGTCGCAGGAATCTCTCATCAGTTCAAGCGCCTCGTCCGAGTAAGTTTCCTTGACAACCTTGCCTGTTTTCACTTTATGAATCCGGCGCACTGGGCTTTTTACGATGTAGAATTCCTCTTCAAGCCATGCAAAAAAGCTGGAAAGGATACGACGAATATTATCCACCGTCACTCTACTTGCACCACTTCTCTGCTGATAATCATCCAAATAATGCCGGAGATCATCTGTAGAGATGTCTTTTACGGATTTATTGATGGCTCTCAGTGCATTCCGGATTGTGCTATCGTAATAATGCATTGATTTCTCTGAGCAGCCCTCTACCCGTTTAGCGGCAAGGAAAGTCTGGATAACGGAGGCATCTTCGTTCCCAGTGTCGGATTCAGTCTTTTCAATGAGCTCAACCTTGCTGAAGGTCTGTTGCAGGACGCTACGCAGACGCTCCTGCTGGTTACTTGAAAGCGATGATCCCATCGCCACAAGGACTTCGTTTATTAATTTGGCTACCATGTCGAATAATCTTTTCGGCAAAGTTAGCCATTCACTTACTGCATCAGGGCTCGCATCACTTTGTCAATCTTCTCAATGGCCTGTTTGAGTTCAAACTTTGATTTATCGGTCAACTGGGCAATTGCCTCAAAATGCTTTTTCTGTTCCTTAGAAACGACGGGTATTCGAATAGCATTTATCTGTTTTGTGGAAATATGCTTAACGGTTGTTGCGTCTGTTCCAGACTCAATATGTTTGAGTATTGGCTGAACGAAAAATTGTATGAATGTATCATTCTCGCCATTTTTCATTCTTAGGCAACAGACTCGTTGATTAAGAGCGGCTTCGTCTGACTGCCATCGTGCAATATCAAACATGCCATCCATGCCAATGAGCAATTCCCCTTTCTTGATTCTATACTGCTCATCAAAAGATTCTGTGGTGAATGTTTCGGTATATCCTCTCTGTATATCCCTGATACGTATTAAGGGAATACCTTCGCTTTTTGTATTAAACAATTCTGAGTCAAAAGGATGTCCACTGATCACATTAACCGATTCACTTAACATTGGCAGGGAGTTATCCTTTTGCCACAAAATGGGATTATCGAACATCTCGATAAATTGCGATTTCACCATCTCGTCGGTTGCCAGAATCATCTTTTTATATGATTCTTTCGTCGCATATGCCTGCCATAAAAGTTCAACCAGTTCATCCTGTCGAGCGATATTTGGAAGTTCAAACTCATAATTCGCCAAATCACTAAACAGAATATATGGGTTAGTGGATCCCTTGGATTTGCTGATTGACCATTTGGTGAAATCATCTGTCAGCATTATGAATGGAAGGAGGCGCTGACGTAAAAGACTCTCATCTTTCGTTTCCAGCACGAAGGTGGTATTAGAACAAATGCCCTCAAAACCAGCAACCGCGACTTTTTTCAGATAGGTTCTTCTGGACCCATAAAGGATCTGGCCCGGCTTAAAAAGACGGGTGAAAGCAGGACCTACATCATCTGTTGCGAAGGATCCTTTACGGCGGATAGTCAAATCTTCGCTATCCATGTGGTCGCCAGCCACATAATAATCGTAAGGATTATTTGTGCGGTCAATGTTGATCTTGACTTCCTTAACTACATCTCCAAATTTTACCCGTCCCATACTACAATTCATTTATGATTTGAGACAAAGACACAAGCGCATCATCAACAGATGATGTGTGAGTATTCCAATCCTTGATGAGAGCTTTTACATCAAGCGAATCTCCAGTTGAAGATAACGTCTCATCCACAACATAGTTAGCGATGTTTAGATTGGATTCGTGTTCCTCGATCTCGCGCATTGTTGCAACTTTACTGAAGCCATCTTCGTTCACAAACGCCTTAAATGTATTGGCGATTTTCTTTATATGTTTCGGCTCAAGAAAACTCTGAGCATTTTTGCGCGTGACTTCCTTTTTGGCGTCAATGAAAAGCACCTTTCCGCGATGGGATTCCGGCTTTGCCTTATTGCAAATCACCACACAGGCTTCCATTGATGCATTAAAGAAGAGATTAGGGCCAAGGCCAAGAACGCATTCCAAGACGTCCATTTTCACCAATTTCTCTCTCATTTCTCTCTCTTCGTCGCGGAACAAAACTCCATGAGGGAAAAGGATGGCGCATCGCCCTGTATCAGGTTTCATGGATGCAAGAATATGCTGAAAGAAAGCATAATCAGCCCTTCCCTGAGGAGGAACACCGAGGAAATTTCGTCCCCACTTATCGGACGCAAAAGCCTCTCGATTCCACTGCTTGATGGAATAGGGCGGATTGGCAAGGACTATGTCAAACTGCTGAAGATGGCCGTTTTGAATGAATCCCGGAGAAGTAAGGGTATCGTCATTGACAATCGAATAATCTTCTACTCCATGAAGGAACAGATTCATTCTTGCGATTGACGCCGTCAGTGAATTGAGCTCCTGTCCATACACTCTCATTCCATGCCACTCCTTCCCTTTATCGCGGACATAAGTAAGGCATTTAATTAGCATACCGCCAGAGCCGCAAGTTGGGTCGTAAATGCTCTCGCCCGGCTTGGGCTGCAGCATTTCGGCCATCAGATCCACAACGGTTCTGTTGGTATAGAATTCCTGTGCGGTATGACCAGCATCGTCGGCAAACTTGCCAACGAGGTACTCATATCCAGTTCCCATCTCGTCTGCCGGACATGCAGCAAGCGAAAGATTCAGCTGTGAGAAATGTTCCAGAAGATCGGTTATCAAGTGGTCTGGCATATTGTCCTTGTTGGTCCAGATTTGCTTAGGACCAAAAATGCCCGACAGACCACCCACCTTATGACCGTAGAACTCTTGAGCAGGATTTGCCTGTTCAATTCTCGTTAAAGCAGTAACAAGGCCTTGTCCAATGTTCTCTGTAACCTCTCTAACATCGTTCCAGTGAGCGCCGAGAGGAACTATTGCCACACGCTGCTCGGCATCGGCTCTTGCAAATTCGACATCGCCGTCGCTTAGAACCATCGCGTCTTTATATGCCTCATCAAAGACATCACAGATTCTCTTGAAGAACACCAGCGGGAAAATATACTCTTTGTAGCTGGTAGCATCAATCTGTCCACGAAGGAGAACAGCTGCACCCCAGAGATACTTTTCGAGCTCATCCAAGGAGATGGGCTTCACTTCTTTCGGTCCGTATCCATCAACAATCATAGCTGATATCCTCCATTGATTAAGAGTTCTCTGAGTTTTGTCTCGGCAGCAATCATATTCTCGTATGCCTGCTTGAATTCTGCTTTAACGGTCTCGTAGGGCTTGACCTCTGCCGCTTTCCTCTCAATATATCGATTGACAGAGAGGATGTAATCTTTCTCCTCAATTTCCCGGACCGTGACCACCTTGGCCACCTCCTCTACATCGGCATAATCAGAGTACAATCTGAAGATGTCGTCGACATTCTGATCTGACAGTTCATTCTGTGCTCTCTTGGCGGTATAGATGTTTGAAGCATCAATCATTAGCACCTTACCAACTTTATCTGCAGGTTTCCTATCTCGGAAGATCATCAAACAGGCAGGGATTCCGGCGCCGTAGAAAAGGTTATTAACGAGAGTGATAACGCACTCAAGTTTATCGGTCTTGACAAGTTGTTTTCTAAGTTCATATTCCTTTTGGCCACGGAAGAGCACTCCCTGAGGAAGGACAACGCCAATGCGTCCGGTCTCCGGTTTCATGGAAGCAATCATGTGCTGGATCCAAGCGTAGTCGCCGTTTGATGGCGGAGGAGTTCCCCATGCATTACGTCCGAATTTATCGGACTCCCAAATGTCTGCACCCCACTTATCAAGTGAGAACGGAGGATTCGCAAGTACATTGTCGAATTGAGCCAGCTTGCCGTTTTGCACGATCCTGGGATCACGGAGCGTATCGCCTTGCATGATTTTGAAATCAGCAGCGCCATGCAGGAAGAGATTCATCTTCGCAATGGCAGCATTGGTGACGTTCTTCTCTTGCCCAAAGAGTCTGCCGCAGCAAAGTGTTGAATAATGCATGTAATGTGCGGCTTCGATTAACATACCGCCGGATCCGCAGGCGGGGTCATAAACGCTCTCACCGGGCTTGGGATCCAGAATCCGCACAAGCAGTTTTACAATGGCACGAGGAGTATAGAACTCTCCGGCCTTGGCTTTGGAAAGGTCTGCAAACTTCTTCAACAAAATCTCATACGCATCGCCCATAAGGTCGGTTGGATAGCTGGAGTTCCCCAACTTGGCCTTAGACATGTGCTCAATGAGATTTTTAAGCCTGCTGTCACTGAGTACGTTCTTGTCGGTCCACTGAGCCTTTGAGAAGGTGCTCAACACGCCATAGAGTGTTGTGGGATTGGCACGTTCTATGGCTCGCATCGATTCTACAATCGCAGAGCCAAGATTCTCCGTACGTTCGCGGAGATCCTGCCAATGACAACCATCCGGAATTACAAAGCGATGGAGCTCCGGCAACGAGGCGTATTCAATGTCGCCACCTGATTCTGCGAGTGCCTGCTCGGTCTCCTCGTCCCATACATCCGATATTCTCTTGAAATAGAGAATTGGTGTAACGTACTCTTTGAAACTGTCTTGTCCAATCGGTCCGCGCAAGATATTGCAGGCCTCGTACAAAAAAATGAAGAGGTCTGATACTGTGTCGATCGTTTTCGCATTGGTTTTTTTGGCCATGGGGTTGCGTTCTTGCTAAAAAAACAAAGATAACGATTTTGGAAGGAAATCGTTGCCAGAGTTCTATGGAAACTTCTACCAAGCACATAGAAACACTAAGCCATTAGCGGATTATCTTATTAATTCACTTCGCAGTTATAATTCGATTATTTCGATGACTATCTGTGCCAGGATGTCTTACTTTCAGATTTACCGATTCGCCATTTTATGTCCTATCGTCCATTTTTCTTACAAGCCATTACCCCTATTTTTACCAAAAGATCCAAGGGGTATGAATACACAAGAAAAAATAGGTCAGGTTGTTAAAAGACTTAGGCAGGAGTCCCATCTTTCACAAGAGCAACTTAGCTCCCAGTGCGGCATTGACCAGCATTATCTCAGCAATATCGAGAGCGGCCAAAGGAATGTCAGCGTTGAGGTGGTCGAACGCCTGGCGTCTTTTTTCAATCTCTCTTTGAGCTCCTTTTTCTCACTTGTGGAAGCGGTAAAGGAAGCCCCGGTGCAGGCTATGTCCACTATTCCTGCCTTAACTCTTGAGCAGAGTTTTGCGCGTTATTTGAAAGAGAGGCTTCTTTCTGAGCGAACAATCAGGAAATACAGCATCGACACTCCCAATTGTCCTTCGGTTCAGGCGATTATTAAATCCGTGACAGGCTCGACTTCGAATATGTATCGTGTCACAGACCTTCGTGTTCTTGAGAATATTATCGAAAAAGTTTCCGCGAGCGACTTTGATGTGATCGGTCATTCGATGTATTCCGCAGGATTAAAGAAATATAAGCAGTTCATCGAGTCCATTTCTTAAAAAGGTAAGAAATGGTAATGGCCATGAAAAAACTCACCTACACCGGCTCTAACTACGACGAGGTCAAGCGTCTTTGCGGCGACAGGGTTCCAATCTAATATTATGATGAAGAAAATCTTATATTCGCGAATGAGAAGATCCTATCATGATGAGAAAGAATATATTCGCATTAATACTTTTCTTGGCGTGCGCTAGCACAATGTCTTTTGCCCAGGTGGACTCCCAGTTGTATGCCGATGTCAATATTTCCGAGGGTATGAAATATCGTGAGTATAAGAATTACTATAATCCGCGGTTTTATTTCCGAGATGTGGACGATGCCTTTAGTCCGGAAATATCGGGAATCGCATCGTTCTTCATTCCCGGCTTGGGACAGTGTGTCGATGGAGAGTGGGGCAGGGGAATAGGATTCTTCGCCGCTAACCTTGGAATTAATGTCGTAGTGCTGGGTTCACTCGTGGCAATTGGCTCATACAATAATGAAAATACAGATGAGTTAGGAGGAGACGGAGGGGCTGTCGCCTTGTTGTGCGGCGCATTATTGGGTCAAGCGGTTTTGTATATCTGGAACATTTGTGATGCTGTGCGTGTCGCGAAGATTAAGAACATGTATTACCGGGATATTCGTTCGCAAAATGCGGGGCTTGATATAAAGATTGAACCTTATTTGGCATCGGCTCCCACTGTGGAAATGGGCGGAAACCATTTATCCGCGGGCCTATCTTTGAAATTTAAATTCTAACTCTGTTGCTCATCTGTTGAAATTAACACACCCATGCTCCACCTCCTTTACACCGGCACCAACTACGACGAAGTCAAGCGTCTCTGCGGGGACAAGGTCCTGGCGCCATACTTCTGCATGGGATTCTCTATGCTCTCCGTGGACACGGGAGAAGGGTTCGTCTCCGTGAATGAAGGAGATACCATCGTCCGGGAAGACGATGGTTCACTGCGGGTCGAAAAGTAGGTTTGTCGTAACAATCTTTCAAGATTGTTTTGGTCCCAAAAAGAGTTTTAATCAGATTAAGGATATCGAGAACAGCTTCCTGGCTATTGATGGTGTCGAGTTCGGTCGCGGTAACAAGATTCCTCTCTGGCTTTTCGGATTTCTGTATTAACCGCTAAGTTGGTTTCAAAACAAGAAAGAATCGTCAATAACCCCTTGACGATTCCTCTCTTTCAATTCTTCAGCAATTTGCTGACGATTTTGCCTTCTATGTGAACTTCTCCTTCGCATAAGGGAGATGGCTCCATTAGAGAATCCGACTAAGAGTTGAAGTACCTTTCCAGAATTTCTTCCTTATCCTCTCTCGAAAGAGGTCTCTTCATGGCACCCAGAACGGCCTCATACTGTTCGC
>JAEEGL010171806.1_pt1 | contig 27855 bp, 25 predicted proteins | sample 9134231 | NCBI WGS metagenome assembly JAEEGL01 (sample SAMN16246548, study PRJNA631951) | gut metagenome | biome: gut microbiome; feature: rumen; material: fiber-attached | host: Bos | place: Iran: Karaj | collected 2018-10
AGACGCCACTGGAGGCACGGAAGCGTCGTCTGCCCGTCGGAGCGGAAGGGAGTTGTCAGGCCGCGGACCCCCGGTAAGAGCTGAGGGAGTTCGTTGGTGAATGGCAACGCCTGTGAGCGACCGCAGCGGCGAATGGCAGCAGCTTTGGCTTGTGCGGCTGACGGGATGAACACGATGTGGAGCCACCTAAGCGATGCGAGCAGGCGAAGGGGACGGCAGCGCGGAGAGGCGTTAATGGAGCGGAGGCCACAATGAGGCACGAATCGTGGCCGTAGCGGAATGGTAGCCCGTAGCGCTGACGGCCACAAGACAAACGCTTCGCTGGGGGCGGAACTCCTTGACGGGGTCGGGATGGTGATGCTAAAAATGCTTTCCTTCAGTAAAAGCCGAAGGTGAAGCTATGATGCGGATGATGGACTTCCCTACTCGTTGGAGCCATACTGCGGGGAACGCGCAAGGGATTGGAGGGGCTTGGTGGTTTTGTGTAATGGAGCGTGGAACATAGCGAGGAACGAGCCATGTTCTATCGCGGAATGGAACAAAAGCACGGGAGCGATAGCGCACCCCCGCAAAGCCCGACCCCCGACGGCCTGTTGAAGCTTTCCTAAAGATGGGGCTATATGGACGGCGGGGGATGCGCCCTAATCAATAATACTCTAACAATCCGATAAGACAGATTTTGTTTGGCAGTCTATATTTGCCTTAAAACTAATACAATTATGGCAAAGAAGATTACAATGGACTTCGTTCGCTGGGGAGCAATGAGTCCACAGAAACATGTAGAGGCCAAACTGCCAGAAAATAGCGAGGAAAGGTATTTTCATACCGCACCAACTGTTTGGGGCATCTATGCATTTCCTCAAGGATTCGTTTATGGTTGGTTGCTTGGCATGTCGGTTCCCCATTTGCGCCAAACCAATCGAGTTCGATGGGTAAAAGATGAAAAAGGCCATAAGGTTAGAGAAAAAGATATTTATGGCATAGAGGATGAACATAAGCGCAAAAAAAGAAAAAAGCAATTGAGCCATCTGAACCACATGGGAAGCAAAGCCTATTGGAGTTTTGCAACAGAAAAAGATTTCAAAGCAAAAGATTATTCATGCTACTATTGGGATGGCCCGACCAACAAGTTCAAATACGGGGGAGATATTTGGCATCATTTGGAATTCTTCCACTACGAATACAACGATGCAAAATATGGCTATTGGACAGATTCTGATGAGCATCCTGTTGTATTAAAGAAAATACGCATTGTTCCAATGCAAGATATCATTGAGCGTAGTGGTAGCTGGATTAAGACAAGTATTCGTGATTATCGCAAAGCATTGAAGAAGTTTAACGACTGTAGGCGGTATTACGAAACATTATGGATTAGCAAAAACAGAAAGAATATTTGCCGTATCACTTCGCCAGAAGACTGTGAAGACATAGAAGCGCAGATGGAGGTCTTTATTGAGAAAGTGTAACAAGCCAAAAACGAGGAAAACAAAAACCTTACTCGCGTAGCCTTTAGAAGTCGTAATCAATTTGGTAATAGCAGTCTCTGTATGGAATGTCTCGTTCCATCCATGAAAAGCTTTTCCAAATTCGCACTGGGACACAGTCCTCGTGTTCGACACCAAAAACGTAATATGCTACGGTGTCTTGGGATTCGAAACGGCAATATCCATCTCCCATAGTGCCTTCATATTGAATATGCCCATTGAGGCAAACCCTGGGCTTGTCACCCAATTGGGCATTTTTAGCAAAAAGACTAAGACGATACAGATTGTCTTCATCCGTTTTTCTGTCAATTCGTGCAACACTAAACTCGTCATCCGCTAATTCCAGCCTGTCGATTGGTTCCCAGTTACCTTGCAGAGATGGATGTAAAGCATCGAACTCTGCTTTGATCAACGAATCTCGCAATCTTTGTTCCGCCGGCGAAGAATAGTTTACAGTAACCAATTCACCACCATCTTCCCATAATTCGCCAGACAACACCGTGAATCCTCGCCACCCAATCAAATGCCAATCGCTTATTGTAAGCGATCTAATAGTATTTCTAAATTCATCATCAAAGAGAAAATCAAAATACTTTATCATTTCTTTCTTGTTCTTGATATCTCTTAGAGGGTAATCCCTACACAGGGGATAACGAACCAAATCCGCAAAAGTCTCCTTATCGCCATTTGCGATGGAAGTTAGAATGAGTTGCAAGGCTTCGTCTTCATCTCGTTGGTGTAAGACAAAAGCTTCCCTATTCCACACGTATTTTTCGTTGAGATTTGGAAAGTAAAACGATGGTTCATCTGGATCGAAACGAATCAGCTCGTAATCATCCTCATCGAAGACATCAATACAATAATCCACCACAATGCCTTCTTCTAATTCGTCGTTCATGAAAAGAGGCACAGGAAAGACTCCATTCTCATCCATTTTTAGAGCGACCAGGCCATAATAAGCCTTTCCCTCTCCTACAGAAGCTCCGTAAATCCCCCAAATGATGGTATATGTATCTTCATTGTTTTGAATACGATACACTTTCTCAGGAAATAGGTTATACATATCCTCGGGCATGTAGTCGCCGTTTGCGAAATCGTAATTATCCACTGTGTAAACAGTTCCATCATTCCCTTTGTATTGCACCATTAATTCAGGATTCCAATTGCTTGTTCCATAAAGATGATGCCAGCCATAACAACGCACTTGGCCATCTTCAGAATCTACAACGGTAAAATCTTCTTTTTCCATTAAGGTGTCAAACGGATAGGAAAAAGAGGACGTGTCTGATTGGATGACTTTTTTCGTAAGATCATAGGAAGCGGCCAAGTACATGTGGGTAGGTTTTGGAGAATCTAGGACACAATGCACTATCTTGTATTCGGCCTCTTCCATTGAGGAAAAAGACAAGGTAAAGGAATAACCTTCTTGGATGTAATCAGAATCCAAGGTCACCTTCTTTTCGGGGAACTTTTTCTCAAATGCAGGGATGGTTACCCCCAGAGACTTGCAATCAACACACCCTGTCTTTTTATTGTTGCAGCAACACAGCGTCATTGTAAGCACGGACAATAACGCAAAAATCATATTTCTTTTCATGGTATTTCTGGGTTTAATAGTTTATTCATAAACGCTAAATTCATTCGAATCGTATTTACATTTACCTTGATATGCAAAACAATTGCCATTCCAAGTGTATTCCAGACCGTAGCCTGTGGGCCAATCGTTTTCGTTGATTTCGGCCAACAATATTCGTTCGATGTTGTTGTTGTCGAAATCAGCATCAACGTATATCAGGCATAGCTCATCAAAATCCATTGGAAGCCAACGTTGGCCACCGCAACTGACAGTGATTTCATCATAAGAGGCTTTCCTGGTTTTGAACAGAGGCACTTTCACAAGTTCGCCTTTCTCGTTAAATGACAAGGCATGAATTGTTTCTGAAACAATGATGCCTTGGTGCAGAACGCCAAATTCAGTCTTCACCAAATAATAAGGTTTCCCTTCTGTAGTAGTTATTCGATACATATCCACAATACTCCCTTCGTCTTCATGCATGAGGATGGTGTCCACAACCATTTGGTTTTTGTTATCTTTATACCGTATGATGTTGCGGCAGCCAATGGCATAGCCACAATAATCATGAATCGGAATGGAATAGATGCTTACTTGATCCAATTTTATACTATCTATTGGATAGTCCATTATGGGCTGATAGTCATTTGCAAATGTAAGACTATTCACTGAGGATTGTTGCGGTGTTTCTTCATTTGTTTGTCCTTTGTTGACGCAGGAAACAAACGCCATGAACACCATGGCTATAATTAAAAAACGTGTTTTCATTTTTTTAGTATTTAGATGTTACATTCTTGATTTCATTATAAACCAGTACCGACATGAGTCCTGCGGTGGAACCACCATACAAAGGCTCTACACCAAGTGTCATGTTGTCGCCCTGGCGACGGCCATACGACGCAAGCGAGACTACCAAAAGGTTGCCATCACTAACCACCGCCCAGCCATATTGCTGGCGGGTTGAAGTACCAGTCTTAGCGTAATATGTGCGGCCTTCAGGCAAGGTTGTGCGGTAAGCATTCATTGTGCCGCTCACGATGGTTTGGCTAAGGGCTTGCTTTACTACGGCCACGTTTTTGGCCTCATAGATGCGTATGGGCACTATGGAGTCGCCTAAATCATATTCGCGAAGCGGATAGCACAGCCCATCATTCATGAGCGTCTGGAATGCAGCAGCTACCTCGGTCACGTACATTTGACGAATGCCAAGGGGATAATTGTATGTGTCTTCACACATTTCAACATGGCGTTGCTCTGATCTGATGCCCATTTTGAGATAGCTTTCTTCATTGCGGAGGAAAACCTGCCTGGGATTGAGATTTAAATCTTGCAGGTTCACGAAGGGCGCATTTAATGACTTGCTTAACGCCTCGGTGATAGTAACATATCTGTTGCTCCAACCGTGATTAGCGTTCTTGGGCGTTTTTCTTCCATCTTTTCGGCCATCGTAGAGGGTGAAATTAGGGCTTGCACCCATTTCAAGCATCTGGGCCACAATAAACGGTTTCCCAAGGCTGCCAATGGCAAAACCGTCGCGATAGTCTGCGTAGTCAATCATGCCACTGCTGTAGTGGGCAATGACATGGCCGTTGTGGACATCCACAACAATGCTGGCAACTTCAAGTTCGGCTCCGTTTTTACGAAAGACGCTGCTGTTGCGAAGGCCATTATAGGCGCGAGTCATAGCCTGTTCGTTTTCGAGCGTAATGTAACTCAGATGACGGCCAGGAAGCACTCTATTCCTTTCGAAACGGAGACGTGTAGCCATTGGGATATTACTATTGTAGCGACAATTGGTGAAATTCAACTCTTGACGCTTTAATGTGTTTAGCTCTTTCTTGCTGATAAGTCCCTCGTCGTACCAGCGTTGAGCTTTGTTTAAGAGGACTGTTTTCACCAAGTCAGTAGAATCGTTCTGAACCGCATTGTAGGCAATGCAAGCATTCTCTCCTTTTACAAATATGCTTCTTGGCAAGGTGTTCACAAGATAGAGCTGCTGGAGTTGATTGAGTTGGCCAATGGGTTTGCCAAAGGCATAAAGGGCAGCGGCGTTAAGTCCACGGAAACCCGCAAACGTGCCGTGAAACGAGGCAACATTGACGTATAATTCCATGATATGTTCGGGCATTTCCCGTTGCGAAACCATGTATCCAGAGACCATTTCTGCAAGCTTGCGTGACAAATCGCGAGGGAATCCATCCGCATCGATGTAGGTGATATTTTTTACGAGTTGGGCATTGATGTTGGAGCCTCCCCTGCCACGGAACACGGAAAGGCTAACACCATGCCAGTTAGATGTGTTCGGAAGAAGTTCGTTCTGTTGAAAGAAGCAACGATCTTCTTGGTACACTAGAGCTTTTTTGAAGAATTCAGGCAACTCATCATATTGCACGGGTGCATAGTAATGGTCGTGTTCTTCCGAATCGATATAGAGCCAGTTGCCGTTGGTATCGACAATAGAACAGTTGGGATAGATATTATCACAATTGAGATCTTTAGGGAAGCAAGTCATTGCCATAAAAGCCAAAGTTAAGACCAGTACTGAAGCAGCGATGGCCTTTGGCAATGATGACAGCATCCAACCCACATAAGTGAAGCATTTTTTAGCTGAGGAGGTTGAAGCGTCTCTCTTGGTGATACAAGCAATGAGAGAACAGATGCCCATCGTTAGAAAATAGATGGCGACGATGCCGAATGCCATGAGGCATACAGCAACAGCCATAATCAGCAACAACATGAACAGCTGACGGGGGAAGGCAATACCAAACGCAACAAGAAGGCCACCTATCCCAAACAGCCCTATAATGACGGGTAGCCTTGACTTGTTGCTAAATTGTATATCATCCATTGGCATCTCGAGAGCACTTGCGAACATGACTGTGCCCATTAAGTTCCATGCGTCACTAAAGACCTTCTTCATGACCAACAACGCAATGCCCAACACTACGATGAACACGGTCATCAATGTGATGTTGTCTCTGATAAACTGGACACCCAAATAACAGGGCAAGGCCATCGAGAGACACAACACATAAGCCAAAACCAACTGTTTCCAACCAGACAGCATCGTTTTTCTCTCAATGCGGGCGGTAATAAGGTATTTGTCTATGGCTTCGGTCAGCCGGTCTTTATTGGAGCGTAGCATCATCACCTCTTCAAGTGTAAGGAAGATGAGGATGTAAGAAAATTTGTCGAGCAGCGTATAGGCAATATTTGAAAACGCATTCACTAACTTAATATCTTGGATGTGGCATAGGATTTCGACCCCGATAAGAAACAACACACCGAGAGAGGTGAAATAGAGGACGTCGGCCTCGTTGAAGCAGTCGCCTCCAGCTTTCTTATTGATACGGGCGAAGAAATACCTTATTCCTCCCATCAATGTTAGGACGGCGAGCATCTTTAGGGTTGGATTGAGCAAGAACAACAAGATATGATTCTTGGGACTTTGCAATTCGGTTGTATATGAGGAAAAAGTGCCTCTTAACGCGGTGGTGAAAGTTGCAATATCTTCTGTGGTTGCCATGGCCACAAGGATGGTGGCAGCACCTTTGAAGATAGCTGCAGCTATGGCAATGAAGAGAACCACAATCAAAGTGGTAGCCAGTTCGCTATAATAGCCTACACCTTGCTTTCCAGCGAACACTCTTGCGCTATGCTTAAGCCACAAGCGGGAAAAGTCGCGCATTATGCCAAAGCCTGTGAGCAGCAGGAAAGCCACAAAGGCTATCAGCGTGATAATTAAGATACTATTCATGGCAGGCGTGGGTTATTGTTGAGAGAATCGATGAAACGGATGGTGTTCACACCCAGTTGGCGGAAAAACTCGTTGTAGAACTTTTTCAGTTCCGCAGTCTTTTTCACCTTGTCGTTGGGTTTAAGAACAATAACCACTTCAGGGTCAGTTAATGCAATCTGTTCTTTGGCCTCGGCCAACAGAATGGGATCAATCTTGGAAATAAGCTTTTCGACGGCCTGTTCTGAAGTTGGGATGTTTTTGTAGAAGTTGGCATAGTTACTATTCTCCAGACCATCGGTGCTGATGACGATTATCTCGCGTGCTTCGGTGTCCATCTCCCGGAAGACTTTAAGTGTTACATCGATAATGGGTGACGAGGTCATCGTTTTCTCACTGAGCTGTTTGTAACGAGCCAGCTCCGAGCTAATCATTTCAAGCAACGGGCGCGGGTTACGCTGACGTTCAGCTATCTTTCTGGACACCCTTTTATCAGTCAATTCGATGGATCTACTCTGCAATGAAAGCTGGTCGCTTTCGTCGATGGCAGCCATGCGGATGGTCAAACGTTGTCCAAAGTCGATTGTGCCGAGGCCAGTGTTGGTGAAAAACGTATTCAAGTTTTGGGTGAAATCGCTTTCGATAGCGTTGAAGACAGACAGGTCGGTAGCATCACAAAGGAATGTAACCGTCGTCTCGTTGATCTTTTGGGCGTAGCAACCCAAAGTGACTAAGTTAAGTGCCACAAGGCACAGAAGAATCATATTGCTTTTCATAATGTTATTCTTTTAAAGGTTGATATTTTGAAAGGGTTGATTAGAGATTGTAATAGGCTTTGACATCAGCCTTTGTGGCAGGTTCGTACTTGAAGGATGACACCTCGACGGCGAGCTTGAAAGCGAGTTCGTTCAAGAGGAGCTTACGGTATTTGGCGAGTTCAGAGGCCACCTTGTCGAGCAAGGCTTCCATTTCCTGTTGGTTTTTGTCCAAATCGGCTTGAGCTTGCTCCATCTTCTGTTCGTTCGCTTCAAGTTGAGCGCTGATGCGTTCCACTTGCTCTTCGAACAAAGCCGTCCGATTGTTGCAGCGTTCGAGTAGTTTCGCCTGTCTCTCTTTTAGGATGGCAAGGTGTTGAGCAGCGTTAATCTTATCAATGCCTTCTATGTCGATAGTGATGGTGTCCTCTGACGGTATGTTAACGGGCTCAGTGGTGGTTTCTGCTTCTTCTTTCTTCTTACCGTCGATAGTGACAATCTCTCCCACGAAGACCAGCAGCGTGGCAACAAGGAACTCCACCAAACCTGGTTTGGTAATCAAGTTGGAGAGGATACTTGTGTTGGATTCGGTCACAACAGGATCGATTTGAGTGAGGTCGTAGCCTGCACTGGTTGTTGTGACGACATCGAGATCGAGGAAAGTCACCGCGATAGCGTGGAGCAGACAGACGAAGCCCAAGAGGATGCATCCGATGAGTAAACCTTTGACGGTCAAGACGCGAGTCTTCACATACTTCATATAGAGGATGATGGTGTAAACATAGATAACACCGATATAGGCCAATCTCCACCAGATGGCATCCGTGGAGAGATTTTCCTGTTGCAGATTGAAGGTGGCAAGGAAGGCCACAAATTCCGCGATAAACGCAACCAGCAGGAAGGAAAGCAAGCCTTTCGGCTTCCTCTTCATGTCTTTATTCTTGGGAGCTTCATCCTCGACGGGAAGGGGCATCGGGGCGACTTCCATCTCTGCGGTCTCAATCCGTTCTTCCAAACCAGCAAGCTTTTCCTTATCGGCACGATCGGCATTTTCGTATGTCTCTCTTGCAGCTTGAAGTTTACCCAAAAGTAACTTGCGGGTGGCTTCGCCAATTCCGATTTCCTTCAATGCTTTTTTGATGGCATCCTGAATTTGGCGTACCTTGGCTTCAAAGATTCGAAATATCTTGTTCTCACCCATATTAGAGGAGCGATGGCCAGAAGCATCGCGTAAAGGGAGTTGTGCACCTCCTGTGATTACTTGGTTCACGTCTTCGCTGACAACGGTCTGAATTGGGTTTTTAATTGTAGTGGAGTTCATAATGCATAGGTGTTTGAAGGTTACTGAAGGCGGGCATAAATCCAAATCTGATGAAGGTCAAATCGGCTTTCATCAGCACATCGTTGCTACTCAAAAGAGTTGAGGAGGCTGAGGTCTCTTCTTCGTGTCTCGTCCGATTTTGCGGTCGGAAATCAAGATCAAATTTTTCTGTTGTTGTCATAGGGCTATTATTTTAGTGAGTTAAACTTACGATTGCAAAAGTATAGATGTTGGTTTAGGGGCATTAAGATGAGTGTTAAGAGTAGTAGTTGATGCATAGTTATCTAAAAATAGTAGTTGATGCGTAGTTATCATACCGTTTGATATTATAATATTTGCCACAAAGGTAGTTGGGTTGGTTGAGACCTTCCAATCGGAACGTCAGAGTATATAGAAGCGGCTCCCTATAAAGGAAGCCGCTAAAACAATATTGTTCCAGAATGCAGTTTCAGGAGGAGTAAAAAAATTAAAGAAGCAAATTACATGATTGGTTTTTCAAATCCAACAATATACTTTGCATCCACAAACTCAGTGAGCCAAACATCATTTCGACTGAGGAAAAACTTGATTCCGTCTTCATGCATCCGTTTGGCATCGATAGCCAAAACGGCAGGCTCGCCATGTCGCGCTCCGACTTTTGTGGCCGCTTCAATGGTTGTGGAGAGGTGAACATACAGTCGCTTGCCTTTCTGGATGCCTTGGCTCATGATGGATTCCACGAAAGATTTTGCCGTGCCATGATATAGCATGTCAGGCGGCGTGGCTTCAGCCAGCTCCACATCGACCTGAATGCTGTGGCCTTGCCTGGCACGGATGCGCGTCATATCTTCGGAAAACTCATACCTTTGTTTATTGTTGGTGGCCACAATTTCGAGAAGCTCTGCTATTGTGAAGCCATGGTTGTCCACCAAGTCATTCACCGCTCTCCAACCATGTTCGTCGAAGGCGTATGTCTTGTCATGCCGGAGAAGGTATGAAAGCTTTTTGCCACGTTTGATGAGATGGACAGAGGGATTATTATCCATTACTTTGAGGTTTTCCCGTGTTTTCAAAGGATAAAATTATTAGCACTTAAAAAAGACAGTACGTTCTCAAAAAGGATTTTCTTTTTAAGAACAGTTGGGAGCTTTTCGACAATAGCTAAATCTTCAGAAGCGCTTTTTATAGGTATGTCCGATCCATACACCACCTTTTCGCTACCAACATACTCCATAACCCGTTGGAGCATTTCTTCAGGGGTCTCCACCTCGCCTAAAAAACTTGTATCATAGATTTGACCTGTTTTATTCTTAAATGCATTCCACAAACTAGTCAATGGCGAGCATTCCAAAACAATGTTATTAGTTCTCCTAATGCCGTCATAAAGCTCTTTGTTCATGCGCCCCAAATGTGCTATTATTACTGCCCCTTGACATTGACGGGCAAATTCAAGAATCCTTATGGGATTGTCATACTTACTCTTCCCTGCATGAATTACATACAAGAATCCGGGAGGTACTTCGCAAGAATCAATTTTATATGATGAATAATTGGGATGAAGCTTAAAGCCACGAGAACCAAACTTTTTTGTGTAATATAGCATATCCCTTTTTATTTGTGGAGAAATTGCCACAAATGGGAACACTAATTCATTGTTCTTTCGAGATGCTATTATTCTTTCGTTATAAATACGATGAGGGTCATTGCCAGAATAAACATTTTTCCCACAAGTTGAGCAAACATAACTGTATGTGTCTTTATGAACGTCTTGAAGCCGAACGATATGTCCAGCCTCGCAACGAATCTCTGGAACACCTATTTCAGGAAAAACAAGAGAGGCTCGATCTTTTAGATGACACGCATGTACGTGACAATCAATAATACGATAGTTATTAAAATGCCACATCGTTTCATAACCTATCGACCAAAACCTACAATTGAACGAACAAGCTCGTATTTCTTTGAAGCAATTTCGTTAGCCCGATCTCTACCCTTATCAAGTACTTGATCAACATAATCTGATTTTTCAAGATGATAATACTCGTCACGAATAGGTTTTAATATCGCCTGCACCACATCTATCACTTCTTTTTTAAGATCACCATAACGTTCTAAACCATTGAACTTATCAATTGCAGATGACAAAGGGGTTTTTGTCAAAGCAGAATAAATTGTAATTAGATTCGAAATGCCAGGCTTAGCCTCTTCATCAAACCACACTTTTCCATCGGTGTCAGTAACAGCTTTATTGATTTTTTTCTTAATGGTAGCATCATCATCTAATAAGAAAATGGAGCCCATGGGATTCTCGGCAGATTTACTCATCTTTTTCAATGGGTTCTGCAAGTCTTTGATACGTGCACCTACTTTTGCAATCAATGGTTCAGGCTCAACAAAAAGTTGTCCATTGGGACATGCAGAACCATATCTACCATTCATGCGTTTGACAATATCACGTGCTAGTTCAACATGTTGTTTTTGATCAGCTCCAACAGGAACAACATCTGTATCATAGAGAATGATGTCTGCAGCCATAAGTACAGGATACGTGAAAAGGCCACACCCTACATTGGTGTATTTTGAGCTTTTGTCTTTATATTGAGTCATCCTACTTAATTCACCCATATATGTATGGCATTCTAAAATCCAAGCGAGTTGGTTGTGTGCAGGCACCTCAGATTGAACATAAAATGTGCATAAGTCAGGATTTAATCCACATGCAAGATAAAGATTAGCAAATCTCCGTGTCCGCTCTTTTACTTTGAGTGGGTCGTTTTGCGGAACCGTTATTGTATGCATATCAGGAATAAATAGAAAAGAATCGTATTGTTCTTGATATTGAAGGAATTGTTTAATACCGCCACAATAATTGCCGATAGTCAATTCCCCACTTGGCTGGAGACCTGAAAGAAGTCTTTTTTTTCCGTTATTCATATGCTATATAATTTAAATTGTTACACTTTCATATTTTGCTATCCTATTAGTCAAATTCCACCAACCTTCAATCAAGACCGATGAGTTGGGCGCATCATCAAGAAACAAGAAAGTAGATTGATTCCATTGTTGATACTTGACAGCTCGATTCGTTTGTGGTGTTTCATAAAAATCCACACCAGGAAGAAGAAAATGGCTAAGTGGACCATTTTCTTGAAGTTTTATTGTCCCTTGAAGATTCTTTCCTCTTCCGCATGCAATTAGCCCTTCGGTTAATATTGCATAGTGTTCCCACCATTCGGCTGGGAACCACTTGAATAATTCTTCTTTGTGAAATTTCGCCCTTCCTTGGTTACAATGGATTTTTAGTTTCGGCCCAAAAAATAAAGGGTGCTCTTCTTTTATAGTTTCGCAGGCAGCAACAAAGTTACTAATATAAGAACGAACATTTCTTTCGATTTCTGGCGTTGTCCACCCATATGTCTTTGACATCGAGTAGATGTGATACTCATCCACCGATAATTGAATGGACAAATAATCGAAATCAGTAATTGTTCTTGTAAGATAAGAATATGTTCTTTCTACCCCTATATCTCCGTTTTCCCAGCACACAAAAGGGCGACCCGAAGTAAATATGCTAATTGGACTTTGGGGATTGATAAAATGGTGTATGAACTCTGGAAAACGGCCAACATCAACATGAAGAAAAGGTTCGCCACCAGAAATCTTTATTTCACTAAAATCATGCTTGAAAGAAGCCAAAGCTTTTATCAAATTTTTATGCCATGATAAAGGTTTGAAGCGCCCTAACAATCTGTCTGATGACCAGCAATGGGCGCATGACCCATTACAGGAAGGAAACGCAAAGTATACTAACTCGGTTTTCATTCTTGATTCCTCCAAATTAACCAAGTTTGTGCTTTTTTTGCAAAATGACAGAATGCCGAATCAGGTTCCCAAATAGAACCATTTATCATATCTGCGTTTCTCGGGCATCCGCCGCCACAAGTGGCTAATGCTGGACAAGCAAGGCATTTTTCGATATTAAGCGGTGAACGCTTGCTCCACTCAACGAAAACAGGGTCTTTTTCCGGATTGTACTCTGAGTCAAAAACTGTTTTCTGGAAAGTCTTCCGAGACCCCATATAACCTTGACATATTCCAATTTCACCTAACGGACTTACGCTGAATTGCTCACCACAACCTGTACAGTCTGATTTGATAAACAGCTTATCCAAGAACATATTTACTTTATGGCCCATTCTGCGTTCATAAACGAATGGGTATTGGCGTTGGATAACATCTTGTACGTGAAGAATGGCATCGGCAAATTGTTCTTCGTATGCAGGGTTATAAAAATTCAATCCGGGAATAATGGACACATGATTGAATCCCAAACCTTTAATCCCCAAGTCCTCAATCAAGAAACGAATACTTTCATCGACATGCGGAATTCCTTCTTTTGCCATCACACACGAAACAGCGGGCGTAACGCCATTATCCATCAAACACTTGATTGTTTTTACCGCTCGATTAAAACTGCCTTCACCATGTAAATCAATCCGATTCGCATCATTTACTTCTTGTATTCCATCAAGAGAAACGCTAATTTGAATGTCGTATCTTTTGATAAACTCTATGATTTCATCATTCAATATGGTTCCATTTGTAATGATGACTTTGTCAACATTTATTTCTGTTTCTCTTTCTTTTTGCTCAATTTCCAGCAGTGCGTATTTAATGGTTTCCCAATTAAGGAGAGGTTCTCCACCATAGAAAACAATTGATGGAGATTTCTGTGTTTCATGGCCCTGAATGACATGAAAGTATTTATCCACTGCCGCTTTTGCGGTTTCAAATGACATAACCTGACGACGATATCCAGAACCTTGGCCTCCTTCGATGAAGCAGTATTTACATTTAAGATCACAAAAATCCGTCATGTGGAGAACCATCACACGTATCTTAGGGCCGTTAAACAAAGCTTTTCTAATCTTTTTCAAAAAAATCTCCTCATCCAGTTGTTTGGGCACAATTAAATTGTGATGAAACATCTTTCTAAGAAGAGAGTTGTTCCCAATGCGCCATTCCTTTTCAAACAGGCATTTTGCTTGTTCAAACTTGTCTTCTGTCGTATATACCGTTTCCATTGTCAGTGAATTATACAAACACACTTGACCATCATTCATAAAACAATGGAAAAAGCGAGAATATTTATACACAGATTTACTCATATTGTTTTAATGACGCCAATAGTTTTTCAAAAGAAATCTTCCTGTTGACCCAAGAATAGTATAAAGCTTTTTCTGACGCAGAACCCTCTCCCGCATAACTATACTCTTGGCAATCAATTCCAAATCTAAACTTCAAAATATAAGGGACAATACATTCGCTCAATCTCCACAATTTGTCTGATGTCAAACGGTCTCCACAGGCTGCATAACAATAGAAATGAGACAACTCATGAATTATGATTTCTCGAATGCGATTATGCGAAACTCCATAAGGTAGAAGGAAATACTGCCTTCTTATATTCCTTAAATAGGTTGGATAAAATCCAATATAACACCGAATTGTGTCCTTAATATTGTAGCCAAAAAGCATTTCCATCATCGGCACTACCTCAGAACACAAACGAGACACCCAAAAACCTTCGCAATCATTACAATAACATTTTATTGCATTTTTATTAGTACGATGATAGAAATATAATGAAACCGCTCCATTAATCAAACCGGAATCGATTGCTAAGCCATCGCACAGTTCTCGCCAAACAACGGGTTGGTTGGTTCGACAAAGAGACATTGACCTTATGCCGTCAAGATGGAATCGTGCACAAAAGCGTAGTGTCATTTCTTTTTAGCCGAAGGCTCTTTCTTTATTGCCTCTATCATCTCTTTGATATCAACTGTAGTAGATGCCTCGCAACACCAACTTGCGGCTTTGTTTTTTTCAATCTTTTTCATCTGAACATTACTTTTAGGGGTTTCTGCTTTGATAACACTTCTCATGATTTGTTTGCCTAGTTATATCCCATAAGGCGCATCGGTTTAAATTGAAATTGCAAAAGTACAAAGATTAATCCAAACGCATAATATATTTCATTTTCTTTTACAAATAATGCTTGTTTTCAACATGGCTTCGGACTTGACGCCCCTGTTGTTTAAGGTGGTATTATTCATACGGTACTATCACCGCATAGAAACTTTCAGGAAGATATATATTCTGGATATCTTCAGTGATGGCACGAGAAAACAGTGGAGCTATTTCTTGTGGAGTAAACCCAGCTATGCCGCAACCAATCTCAGTGACCAAAAGATCAAGCTCGCTATGCTTTTTGGCAAATTCTATAAAATCATCAACATACGGCTTGATGGTTTCAACACCTCCCTGCATGGTCGGAATGGCATACGATTGTCCAAACAATCCTACGCCTTTGCCCCATTCAGCGCCAAACTCCCGATAGGCAAGCCTGGCGGCACCGCCGCCATGCATACCTTGCAAATTGCTTCCGAAGACAAATACTTCATTGTGTGCAAGTTGCGTGATGTAATTAGATGAAATGCGTTTTTGGCTCATTTTATTATTGTTTTAATCTGATTAATCCTTATCTGATGACTTCAAAACTTTATTGACGAATCTCAACGCATCCTCGTTACCTTGTTTTGCGGCCTTGACAAACCATGCCCAAGCCGTCATGTTGTCCTTTTGGGTTCCCCACCCATTCAAATAGTAGCTTGCAAGGCGGTATTGAGCGTCCGAATCGCCGCCTTCAGCGGCTACTTTAAAGTGTTCAAAAGCTTTGTCTCTGTCTTGGGCTACACCTTCACCATTGTGGTAGCAGACTGCAAGCGAGTAATGCGCAATGATATAGCCCAATTCTGCCGCCTTGGCAAACCAGTGCACTGCAGTTTCGAGGTTCTTTTCTACGCCTTGGCCGAATCTATAGCACTCAGCAAGTAACCAAGATGAATAGTCATCGCTCTGGAGAGCGGCTTTTTCAAACCAATAGGCAGCCTTTTTATAGTTCTTGCGCACGGCGGTTTCACCATAGTAATAGCAACTCCCCAAGCATCTTTGGGCGCATATTTCTCCTTGCTCGGCAGATTTTGTCCACCATTTTATAGCCTCTCGTGGATTCACTTCACACCCGTAACCCACACTAAGACAGAAGCCCAACATGTGCTGACACATTGGATCGCCTTCTTTTGCACTTTCTTTTAGGCGTTCCATGATTTCAAATTCATCCGAGGGTGTGATTTCCTTGAAATAAGTTTCCAGATACGCCCTGGCTTCTGAATTGCTGGTGAACGAAATGATATCGTTCGTTTGGCTTTTGGCTTTTTTGCGAGTGTTTTCCTTGCGCGTTTTCATGGCTGTTTGTTTTTGTGGTTTGATAATCAATTACAGCGCAAAGGTAGACTAGCCTAAAATGATGGACAAAGAGTATATATAGAGTATAGGAAAGTATGATAATTCCAAAAAGCTCTTTCGATTACTGAGCAAATGGGTTAAACCCCTGCTTCTCCGCCTCATCCATCAATCTTTTTGCCTTGAATTCGTTAACAGGTAAGTCTCCAAATCCATACAAATAAGAGACTCCTAGTTGGTATTTCGAAGGGGCGTATCCTTGTTCTGCTGCTTTGCTAAACCACTTTACGGCTTCGTATTCATCTGATTCCAATCCAGTATCAATACTTGGATAAGCTATTCCCATATACAAGATGCCCAAATTATGTTGCGCAGGAGCGAAACCTTGGTCAGCGGCTTTTCGGAACCACTTTATAGCTTCTGCCCAATTCTTTTTCACCCCCAAACCATTGCAATACAAATCACCTACATTATACTGTGCCTTAGGATCGCCTTGTTCCGCTGCTTTTAAGTACCATTTGGCTGCCTCATAATAGTTTTGGTCAGCATCAAGCATACATGCCAGATTGTATTGAGCGTTCACATATCCCTGCTCGGCTGCTTCATGATACCACCTGCCTGCCTCAGCACGATTTTGGGCAACACCTTGTCCATGCTCATACATCATCGCGACATTGTATTGGGCTTGCGCATTCCCCTTATTCGCTACTTGCAAATACCATTTCAAGGCTTCTTTGTAATTTTGGGGGAGTCCCCTGCCCATATAAAACATATTTGCGACATTCAACTGAGCAGTAAAATGCCCCTGTTCAGCTGCTTTAAGATACCAGTTAGCGGCCTCATATAAATTTTTGTCAACCCCCATACCAGACTCATAAAAACAACCCGTGTTAAACTGTCCGGTGACATTTCCCTGTTCGGCTGAGCGACGATACCATTTAGCCGCTTCGACGTAGTTCTGTTTCACGCCAATTCCTCTATCATAACACATTCCAAGATTAAATTGACCCACCGAACTTCCCGACTCTGCGGCTTTTCTGAACCATGCAACCGCCTCAACATAATCTTGTTTTATACCATCCCCATTATAGAAAGCTATACCTAACTCTATTTGAGCTCCCGTGTCGCCAGCCGTGGCAGATTTTATCAGGTTGGATATTTCTTGTGCAGTCATGAATCCTCAATTTGTTAACATTCTATAATCTGCTTTGTTATTCTTTTGGAGTGCCACCAAAGCACTTATTTAGTTTGTCTCTCAGTTCCAACAAATCTTGCCTATAATCATTTATTTGATTGCATGACATATATTTGTTTCTAAATGCATTCAAATCTTCCTTGAAACCTCCTTCGCATAAAATCCGGTATGCCGGTGATTTATCAATCTGCATCTTTGGAACACAGCAATCCTTTAACAAATCGGAAGCAGCTGAAGGCATAAACTCTGATTTGATGATTCGCTCAACTTTTTCACCTTCATTGTCAGCAAGGATTTTGAATAAGGGATAATAGTGGGTCTCCTCAGAGTTTTCATGCATTCCTTGAATCACAATAGTATTGTCTTTCCATGAAATGAAATCTTCGTAGGCGACCCTTTCCATATTCTCCCCAGGAGTATGAATTAAGACACATAAAACATCTTGCCTACAATTGTCAAGCAATTGTTTCAACAGATTGCGATCAATTCGATCATAGACAAGGTATACACTAGCATCAGCTAATTCGGACACGGCAGACAAAACAACCTTGCCATCAGAGTTATCGCTACATTTCATAACTGGATTGTTTTTATTTGGGTAAATGCTCCAACCCAATCGCTCTCTGGTTTTGTCAGAAATTATTCCCCAACTAGATTTGTTGGTGAAAACCAAAACTTTATTCATATTTTCTTCTTGATTGATTTAGTAAACAATTGATGATAAATTTGTTCCTGTTTTCCCTAAAAGCATACAGAACAGATGAAAGGTTTACGAAACACACCGACGGCGGAAGTGGAAGTGAGTGTGCACCTCGGCCGCTGGTAACTACAACACGTTTAGCTTTTTCTGCCCATTCGTTGAGTTTATTTGTGATTATTGTTTCGTTTTTGTAAATGCGCTCCAAAATGCCATAATGAACCAACAGGAATGCATCTTTTAAATTATCGTCAACAAAGCGTTCCAGCTCCTTTTTGGCCTCTTCTGTAAAAGAGTTAGGGTCAAGTTGTGTTTGAGGAATATGGACATTTGTTGATTTGAACAAATCGGCACAAGGAACTGGGCCTCCATAATCGCCAGAAGAGCCTTCAAAACTTTCAAAAGAGTATTTTTGAATACGTTCATCCAACACAACTACTTTGTTGTGGTATGCTTCAAAGATCTCATACTTCACTGGATACACATTTATGATCCTGCCCACATAAGTATTGACTGGATTCGTGTCGTCGTCTTCTAAATCATCTTCTTCCACAGAGTATTTGCTGAACTCGGGTAACTTTATTCTTGTGCGACTAGAAAGATTTTCTATCCAGGCCTCAAAGTCCTTTGCATCACGCACTCGTTCCCATGCCTTATTATGTGTGTCCTTAAATGAATGGTCGAGAAATATAACTTGATTGCTGACAAAAGCGTTTTCCCCCTTGTCAGGGTCGAATCCCGTGCGTATATTTATTTGAGTATTATTTTTATTCCTTAATTTCTCAGCAACTTCATTCTCATAATACTTGGCCCAAGCATAATCTTTAATCATTTTACCTATCTCGTTATGCTCGGCTCGTAGTATGATATTGTTGATTATATGGTTTATGCTTTCTTTTCCCAGTTTTAGTTTTCTAACTGGAAGCAAGGTTTTGCAAGCGTTATGCTCTGAAAGCAACTCTAATACCTTTACATTGACATCCTCTTGGTAAAGAAGGAATGGATGAGAGAATGAAATTCCTTCCTTCATTGCCTTAACAAATTCATCTTCATCAACGACATTGATTCCAATAGTGAGCAATTCCTCTTTTTTTCTATCCTCTATAATCCAATTGCCAACAAGTAAAATCTCTTTTGGCTTTTGCATAAAGAAACGATAGCCCAAAGCACCGTTTTTGTTGATGGCTTTAAGAAGAATTAGATTGCCGTAAGCATTTTGGCATTCATTGCCATCCTCAAAATGATAATCGTAAGAATCCACTTTCGCAACATCCACTTGGCGCAAAAAAGCAGCAGAGGCGGCCATCTCCAGCAAACCAAGACTGTGATTCCTTAAACTATTGTTTTTATCAAGAATAGACTCGTTGAGATACTCGTTTTGCTTCTTAACTAAATTATCAATGCCTTTTTCTGGTATGCCGTTGTCAATTTCAACAGAATAGAATTCAGGATAGTCTTTGTTATCAATGAAGTCAATAGTAAAAGTGTTGACTTCCCGTGAATTTCTACTAGCGTGTTTTGCCGTGTTGCGTATGATGTTTTCAATTATATTATAGAAGGCCTGATTCCCTAACACATCGCTGGGGAAAGCAATTGCAATGTCATTTTCGCTTGACAAGATTTCACCATTATGTTTCAAACAGAAGGTGTATTTGAAATCAGGGATACCCGATATGTAAATAAGTAAGATTCTTACGCGATCCAATTCCTTGAAAACATCATCATAGACATATTTCGTGGTCAACGTGTTAGGAATACCAAATGTTACCTCACTAAGATAGTCCATACGGCTTTTCAGATATTGGTTGAAGTAAATTATCTGAAGGTTCTTGTCACTTTGGCCTGAATTGATGCCATTATAATTTGATAGGTAGTTGTCACTTTGAAGGACTTCGCTATCTGATATTCTAGAATAAGCATCTCGATTGATAAGGTTGCTGAACACATGCGAGCCAAAATTATGGCTCAAATTGCGAGCCATAACTTGCGCCATGGACGCGTTTAATGCAGTTTGTCGAAACATATAATTCTTAACTGCTTCTATTATTGAAAAGGACAATTTTTTCAATAATGTCTCGAAATTATTCAAAAACGATACTATTTGTTTGGTTTTTCCCTTTCGGTAATCAATCCCTAAATATGCACAAACAGAATACCTTCCAGTGTTTTCAAAACTATTTCCATCTAGATGAGATGATTCCATCCTTCCATTATAACCAGGGATGAAAAATAAGTTAGTAACATCAAGCCCTTTTTCGTTATGGAAAGTGTCTATTTTTGTCAACCAAGCAGCAAACTCTGTTTTCTTTTCCTGAAGCTTCTTTTCATCATCCGTTTGCCCAAATAAACCCTTACCATATTTATAGCTTATTGGGTGCGAAAGGAATGGTATTTTTTTATGGTTTAATGTTACATAACAATCCGTGTCCATAATAGTACGCGAAGAACAACTATTATACTCGAACATGGGTGCATCATCAAAAGTTCCCCTAAATTTGTAAAAAAGACTTTTATTATCAAACAGTTCTGGATTACCATTATATGGGAGTTCGTCTCTTTTATAAATAATTTGGTCATTGACGAAATCCGCATACAAAACAAAGCAACCGAGTTGTTTTTCCTCCACTTGATTTGTAAGATACATATATTTGACGAAGCCCATTTTCTGAATCACCAATGTATAATACCACAAATTTCCTGCAAAAATGCTTTGAATATTAGGATTGTCGATGCCATCCAACTTGATGCTTTGGCAAATATCTCTATAGAAATAAAAAAAGAATTGGTTTTCTAAATCATAGTAGTCTTTCCCATCCGGATTCTGCTTCTGAAACTGCCCAAAGTGTTGCATCCATTGCAGTTTCAGCCATGGATCTGTTATTCTTCCAAAGGAATCCAAATGCTGTTGTATTTCCTTTTGGTCTGCTTCAACTAATTCTTCCAATCGTTTCATTTGTTATCATTATTAAGCGTTACTATCATTAATCCTAGTTGGATTGAAATAGGCTGCAATAATACTATCATTGACTATTTTGGATTAAGAGTAATCTTTAGAGTAGTATTAATGATTGAAGCGTAGATTTTTGATTTTTTGTTCTGAAGAGAAGTCAAAAGCAAAAGGTTCTTTGTTAACATCCACAATATATTGCAGCTCTTCTTCTGTCAACATCTTTTCCAGTTCTGAGCTTTCTTCTGTGAGCATCAATGTTTCGGTGAGGCACTTTGATTGGTTAGAGCTTTTTTCTTCGTACACCTTATATGCTCCTTTTGTTCCATTGATTGCTCTACAGGCTAAATCGTCTTTTGTTACATTATGATCACCACCATATAACATTTCACCGATTTTTTCTATGCGATGATTGCTGACAAATTCCCTCACATACAGGAAGAATCTTCTCAAAATCAACCTAACTATAAAAGCATTAACATTGGCTTGAGATGGAACATCGTTTTTATTTTTCATCATGGTAGATACAAGTTTACCATTCCCTCTACCTAGTTTACCCGTGTCTTTTGCTCCAATATAAGCCTGTGTCCATTTGCAAGCATCGTCAAAAATGTCAAAAACATCTCCTTCTTCAAGAGGATTATCATAGTCCTTTCTTAGTTCGGCGCATTTCAACAGAAATTGCTTTATCAACGCAAGGGTTTCGTTTCTAACCAATTGTTCCAATTTACCAAAGTCTATGGATTGTTTATCCTTCATATAATTGAACTTATATTCAATGGGATAGTTGGTCTCGTTTCTTGTATAAGCATCTAACTTTTCGAAAATATACTGACAATCCGAAGTTGGAGACTGTTTACTTTCTACTGCTTCTTTTATACCATACAGGAATCTTTCAATTCTCTCATCTGACCCAAATACTTCTTCCTTAAGCCTGATGCGTTTGACTCCTGGTATCTTGATTTGATCATAGAAACTACGGGTAACATTGGTTACAATATAATAAGCATGGCTAAAAGCCTGCAAATCTTCAATAAGATGTCTCACTACTTCAAATCCAAGTGCTACGACTTCCTCGTTTTTGTTTTTTATATCAATATCCACTATGATGACCTGATATGATTTATAGCATCTTTCTAACGCTTCTTTACTGGTTACAACTAAAGGAGGTGAGAAGATGAACTTTTTCTTCGGCCCCTTCTCATCGATTGTGGTGCATTTCTTCTTTTTTTCATAATATTCATCTTTCAGCCTTGCATTTATTTCTTCCACTTCGGCATTTTTGGTTTTGATATACTCAACAAACCTTTGTGCGTTATCGTCATTTACTAAATTATCCTCCAAATAAACAATCTTGATTTGTTCTTGATCATCTTTGCAAATAAAATCTTCATCCTTTTCTTTACTCATTTGCATATCATCGGGGTTATCCATCAACTCAATTAGTTTTTGACAGAATGACTCCAGATTATCCGTTTGATTGAACTCTTCAATCAATTTTTCATTGCTGTTGAATTGCTTTTCAATAACATATCTAATTTGGTTTTTGTATTTGTCTTTATTAGAACTACTTTTAATAGAATGTTTTATTTGTAGCAACACACCCCTTAGGCTACAATAGAGCATTTGCGTGTACGCCAGCTCTCCTTGATTCAAGCAACGCATTTCGTCAAAGGTTTTAATAATTGTGTCCCAACCGGCTAACCCATCAACAAACCTATGTTGTAATGCAGGGGTCCTGATTATTTCAGCATCTTTTCTTCTCTCAATGATATACTTCATATGTTCACGACCGTGAACCGAGGTAAAAACGATTGGGATAACAAGGCCTTTTTCTCGTAAATGTTGCACAAGCGTTATTCCATTGAATTCTGAATACGTGAAAAGGCGATTCAGGTCGGCCCAATTAAGCTCGCAAGGAACGACCATGCCGTCATAATTGTTTTTGTTTTCAAGACAATTTAGCTCTTCAAAATTACAACAAACTACAAATTCGAAGCTTATTCTAGATGCTTTTTCAATAGATTTGGACAACAATATATTTTCTGCGTCCAATAATCTTCTTAGCTCTTCAAGACATTTTGAGTCGTTTCCTTTAAAATCTCCAAACTTATCTCTGATTCTTTTGAAGCTTTCATAAGCCGGGACTTCTTTTAATTCGGCTTTTTTATAACCTTGGAGGCATTCCTCAAAGATTCTGTCATCAATCTTAACTCTACCTCTTTTAACAGCTTCATTTTGTTGTTCTAAAGATGTGACTTTTTGCTCCAATCGTTCCATCAATTGTATTTGGCTATTATTGCTAAGGATTTGGGCATCAGCTTGTGTATGACTGGTTATCAATTCTTTGAGTTGCTTTTTTATAGCTGGGCCTTCTTTGCTATTGCAACAGATTATGATTTTCTTTTTTGCTTTCATATCGCTTGTATGTTTAATTACCGCAAAAATACAAATAATCCAATCAAGATTGATATAAAAGCGTTTGGAGGCTACATTCTTTTATCCTTTCGTACATTGTGCCCAAGAAAGAGGCATTTTCGTCAGACACATTGGCATCGAAGAGGTGATAAAAATCCCGCTCGGACATCAATTGGTTGTTGGGGGATTGTTCCATAGACAAAACGTTCTCGTTCTGAAAGCCCAGCAGATTGACAGAAAGGTCAGTCAATGCTTCCGTGATAAGATCGGAAAGCAGCTCTTTCAGCTCTTCGAGATTCAAACTGGAGATGGTTCTGTCTTGGAAATGCTCGTAGGTGAATTCGATTTCAGGAAGGCCTTGCTCAGCATCGATCACTTGGCATTGTGACTTGAAACTGCCATACAGCATTTGGAATAAGATGGGCCAAATGGATTCGTCACACTCCTCGAAATCGGGATGGTGGTATTCGATTGGGGTGAAGAAACGATAGTAGCATTTGTAGATAGGCAGAGATTCATAATCCACAAATGTATCGTCTCCAAAATGGCCTGAGTAAACCGCCCAAAAGTTTTGGACTGCCTCCAACAACTCTGGGTCGTCATTAGCCCAATCGAAATTAATCATCCATTGGAAATTGATTTTCTCTGATTCAGGTGCATCAGGAGTGTCTTGACAGAACGCGTCAAAGGGATTATAGATATCTTGCTCGGATTCAGACGACTCCGATTCATCATCAGGAATAGTGTCGATGAGATCACTGGCACCACCATTATATGGCGGCTTAGGAGTTTCCTTTTCGTTGTTTTGTATCGGATTGTCAAAGGTATTATCGCGCATCATAAAGGGGAAACCAGCTTCGCGTGTCACTTGATAGGCGATGGTACGGATGTTGTCCAGTAGGATTCTGGGCACCTGTATTTTCAGAATTTCGTTCAAGACTGTTTCATCGGCTATGAACTCTGGAGTTCCAACAATGGCAGCATAATTCATGATGAGATTGTACACAGGGGTATTATCGCTGGCCACTGATGTGATGTTTACATGGATTTCCACAAGGTGGTACATGTTGCTCTCAGAAGTGCTTGTTCCGACATCAACATGAAGGCTCGTTTCCATGTGCGAAATGGGTGTTGCGGACAGCTGTGCGGAGTCAGAAACGGAAAAATCAATCTTAGTCACAAAGGACTTGGTAATGAAAAAGGACGGTGTCATGGCTATTGGGTTTTATTTGGTGAGCAAATTGAGTTGTTTGGCGATGAAGTCCTGGTCGATGTTGACGGTTTGCATGGCTGTTTTCGCAGGCTCATCACGGAATTCATAATATATCGGATTCAGGCACTTGGATAGCAACGTCTTTACATTGCGGAATCCAAGGCCAGACTTGTAAGCGGCATCGGCAATCAGGTGCAAGGCCTCCGAGGTGAAATGAAGATCGATATTGTACTGATGGCAATAGTCAATATGAGATTGCAGGACGTTGTCCTTGGCATTAGTCATGATAGCGTAGATTAAATCCGGTGTGAGGGAATTCAATGCACAGATGTTGCCGATACGACCAATCAATTCAGGCATGAAGCCCCATTCGATAAGGTCATCTGCTGTAACCTGTTTCAACAAAGCATCAATGCCCGTTGCAGATGCTGAAGCTTGGGAGAATCCGATTGATTTGTTGAGATGCAATCTCTTCATGACAACATCTTGGATGCCGCTGAAGGCTCCAGCGAATACAACCAACATATTGTCCACAGGTATTTTGTAGCCTTTGGGCGAACCGTCTTGATTGAATCCATCATCCAAAAACAAATATTCACCAGAGTTTAATAGTCTCATCAAATCGCACATGATATCGGTATTGAAATCCGTACCCGAACTGCTTGCGATTTTCTGATCATGATGGGGGATTTTATCCACCTCATCGAATAATACGCAGATGTATTCATCGATTACGTTGTCTCTGTTGACGATGTTCTTAAATTTCGGGCCATACTTATCTTTTATAGTTCGAAGGATTACATCGGTCATGTGTGTTCCTTTCCATTGGGTTCCTGATATTTCACTGGAGTTGATGGGAACAACAATACATTTACAAAAACGACCGAATTGTTGAAAGATGGCACTTTTACCCGACCCAGTGGGGCCAATCAACAGGACGGGAGTTTTGATTAAGCAGGGCTGCCCACGCCTTTTGCTTTCATACTGCTGGAAAAAAGGTACTGAAAGCATGTCAATGGCTTTGTCCTGGCCGACCACATATTCTTTGACACACATGGCCAATTCTTTGGGGCTATGGAAGTCAACTTGGGATGTTTTGTTTCCTTCACCCACTAACAACTGGCGGTTGAGATTATAGTTCTTTTCAAGATATGACCAATCGGATACAGAAAGTTCTCCAAACGCATCGGTCCAATCTTGGATTTTATCGTGCATGATTTCGGAAAGGTCAGCCCCCAATGATTGATTAAGGAACAGGCCATCTGCGCCATTGGCGGTGAGGCGAAAGAGCCTTTCCAAGGGCATAATCCCCCTATTTAACTGATCCATGTAACGCTTTACGTGCTCGGATGTGATTTGAGGATGAAGGAACAGATTTACTATGAGTTTTTCATAGGCGGGTCTGTCGGTTTTGCTACACTTTACTGGAATACCAAAAAACTTGGCATCCGCATTCTGGCTGTTTGAGGTGTTCTTGTTGGTTTTCATGACGATTTGTGTTTTTATTACTATTTATTCTGTTATGTCTGTCTTTCGGGGTTTAATTTTTTGACAAAATACGTTCATTTACTTTTGACCATCCTAGAGTAGGATTAAGAGGAATCACTTTATGATTTCAAAAAGTGCTATTTTTGCAAACGTCACCAAACGGAACAGACCATGGCCAACTACAACATCATCGGCGACATACATGGAAGAGACGCTTGGAAACGTCTCGTTGACGAGGACTGCATCAACATCTTCGTAGGGGACTATTTTGATCCTTACGATAAGATTCATTTTATGGACTTGCAGTATAACTTCACTGAAATCATTGAGTATAAAAAGAAGCATTCCGAAAATGTTGTGCTTCTGTATGGGAACCATGATTATGAATATATACCAGGCATTTTTGAAAAATCCAATCGGTTTGACAATAAAAATGCGCAAAATATCTCATGGCTGATGATGAAAACCATCGATTTGTTTGAAGGTGTAGCCTATGCCATTGGCGAGGACTATCTGGTTAGTCATGCAGGGATTACCCGCGACTGGAAAAACGCTTATCTACCCGATGTGGCCGACATCAAGCCTAGTAGTATGGCGGCAGCTATTAACGATTTATGGAACAAAGACAAAAAGCCATTTTCATTTTCTTCAAATTGTTACGGAAGGGATTGGTACGGTGAAGATCCTCATCATTCACCGATATGGGTGCGCCCTGAATCGCTATGCCTTCATAATCTGTATAGAGGCACTTCTGTCATACAGATTGTTGGCCATACGAAAATGAAAGAAATCGCAGAGGTTGCAGGGGTGGTTTTTGTGGATTGCTTGGACACTGTGGAGCAATCATATAAGGTGGCTTATCCTTAACCCAAAACCATGGCCAATTTTTGGGGCCTATTTCGCGTATGGATTTAGTCTTTTCGCAATCTTCTTGCCTTTTTTGGTGGCCATCTTTTCGGGACGGGGAATGATGTCTACCCTACCAAGGTCGAGGCGGTCGGCATCGAAACAGGCATCTATGGTGGGATTGCCTGTGCGGTGGGTGCTGGTGTGTAGGCGGCAGGCTTCCTGAAGCAATTTGAGTTGCTCATCCGTCAGGTCTTTCAATAAGGTTTTCCTTAAACCTTCTATCATCTTGGCTGCGCGAAGGCCATGCTCCTCGTCGTAGCTGTCATCTTTACGGCAACTATCATGTAGATAGGCAAAGAGCCGGATAACGGTGACATCACATTCGGGCGTGGCCAACAGTAGGCCGTTGCGCTCAACACGCTCCCAATGGGAGATGCCATGCGTCTCGCCTAACGACCAGCGGCTTATGGCCCATTGTTTTACTTGCTCGATGTCGACCATGGCTTGGGATTTTGCGGTGCAAAGATAATCAATATCATTGGGATATTGGGTTGTGCTATCGGTATTTGTGCTAACGTGCTTACGAAGGGATTGGTGTTTTTGGGAATAAACGCTATCTTTGCGGCATGAAAACAGAGAAACAAATTGCTGCGGCGGCTGCCGCGTTTGCCGAGAGATGGCAAGGAAGAGGATATGAACGGGGTGAGTCCCAGTTGTTCTGGGCTGACCTGCTGACAAATGTTTATGGCGTGGAGAACCTGCCTGATTTCATTCGCTACGAAGAGCGAGTGAGCAGCATGGTTGACTCAACCAATTTCATCGATGGCCATATCCCATCGACGCGGGTGCTCATCGAGCAGAAATCCATCGACAAGGATTTGCGGGCACCTGTGCC